>OGZX01003462.1_pt1 | contig 10775 bp, 7 predicted proteins | sample 1576881 | NCBI WGS metagenome assembly OGZX01 (sample SAMEA3541542, study PRJEB24748) | human gut metagenome | biome: human gut; feature: human-associated habitat; material: faeces | place: China | collected 2012
TTCCTCCATAAAATGGAGGAGCCATACAAAGAGGTGTTTACCCTGCGGGTATTTGGGGAACTGCCTTTCGAGAAAATTGGACAGCTTTTCGGAAAAAGCGCAAGTTGGGCAAGGGTGACTTATTACAGGGCAAAACAGAAAGTGACAGCATATATGGAGGAGATGGAACATGAATAAAATCAGCTGTAATGTCATTGGAGATTTGCTGCCGTTATATGTGGATGGAGCGGTCAGTGAGGACACAAAAAAACTGGTGGACGAACATCTGGCAGAATGTGCGGACTGCAAAAAAGCGGCAGAGGACATGAGAAAAGAATTGGTGCTGCCTGTCCATGAGACGGTAAGGGCGGCGGAAACCAGTTTTTTGCAGAAAATGAAGAAAACGTGGCAGAAAAGGCGGATTCGTACCGCAGTGATTTCTGTTGCAGTAACGGCAGGAGTCATTTTGGGAAGTTATATGGCGCTGACTATCCCCCAGTGGATTATTCCCTATAAGCCAGTGGATTTTTCTGTGGCAGTAGAGGACGGGATGGTCTGTGTGTATTATACAGGGAAAGGCAGGGTTAACTGCTCTTATGGTTATGATGGAGAAGATGAATTTTTCTTATACTTTACACAAAGTCCATGGTCTGCCTATGTGGAACCGCTTTTGGAAGATGCGGAGCAGGAGGAGCCCTATCGCTATCAGATAGACTCTGTAGACCGTATCGCGAAAGTTTATTATGGTGAGTTTAGTAAAGGGCTGGATGTACTTTATGGCAAAGAGGCGGAAATGGCAGCGCAGACGGAGCTGATCTGGATAAGGGATGAAGCTTCCCAGTAACAGAAAAAAGCACAAAACCAAGAGGTTTTGTGCTTTTTGTGTTTGCAAATGACAATCAGAATTTTTCCATTTCATCCAGCAGGCTTTCGAAAACAGCCATGGCGTTTTCCACAGCATCTTTCTTAGACATATCCACGCCCGCACCTTTCAGCAGGTCAATGGAATATTCGCTGTCGCCTTTGGAAAGAAAGTCCAGATATGCGTCCACGGCAGGCTGTCCTTCAGAAAGGATTTTTCTGGAAAGGGCAATGGCTGCGCTGTAACCGGTTGCATACTGATATACATAGAAAGCGTTATAGAAATGGGGGATTCTTGCCCATTCGATGTCGATTTCTTCATCAATGACGATGTCATCACCGAAATACAGTCTGTTCAGGTCATGGTAAATTTTGTTCATGCCTTCCCATGTCAAAGGTTCGCCTTTTTCTGCCATTTCGTGGGTAATCTTTTCAAATTCCGCAAACATGGTCTGGCGGAACAGAGTACCGCGGAACTGTTCTAAGAAGTAGTTCACCAGATATTTCCGCATGTTTTTGTCCTCTGTTGTTTTCAGCAGATATTCCATGAGGAGGGCTTCGTTGCAGGTGGAAGCCACTTCTGCCACGAAAATTTTATGTCCGCTGTAAAGATAAGGCTGTTTTTCCCATGTGAAATAGCTGTGAAGGGCGTGACCCATTTCATGTGCCAGTGTGAACATGCTGTTGACGGTGTCGTTATGGTTCAGGAGCACATAGGGGTGTACGCCGTAGCTGCCCCAGGAATAAGCGCCGCTGCGTTTGCCTTCGTTTTCGTAAACGTCAATCCAGCCTGCGTTCATGCCATAATGGAGAGCGTCGGTGTATTTTTTGCCCATGACAGCAAGGGCTTTTTCTACGGTTTCTTTTGCTTCTTCGAAAGTGATTTTCGCGTCCACATCCTCCACCAAGGGTGCGTACAGGTCGTACATGTGGACTTCGTCCAGTCCCAGCAGTTTTTTTCTGAGGGCAACATAACGATGCATCAGATGCAGATTGGCATGGACGGTTTCGATAAGGTTATCATAAACAGAAAGAGGAATATTGTCATCATATAATGCCATGGCTCTGGCAGAGTCGTACTTTCTGGCGGAAGCAAAGAATACGTCGCTCTTCACGGAAGCAGCGTAAGTTGCCGCCAGTGTGTTTTTCTGTTTCAGATAAGAAGCATACAATGTTTGGAAAGCTTCTTTGCGGACACGGCGGTCACTGCTTTCCAAGAATGTCACATATCTGCCTTTGGTCAGAGGCACTTTGTCCCCATCGGCGTCGGTGATGTCCCCAAAACGCATATCCGCGTCATTGAGCATGGTGAAGATGTTCTGGGGTGCGCCGCCCAGTTCCGCTGTTTTTGCCAGCAGGCTTTCTTCAGCAGGAGAAAGGGTGTGGGCTTTCTGACGCAGAAGATTGTCAAAGAAATGGTCGTACAGGTGGAAATCTTCCGCCCGTTCCATACGGAAATCCGCCAGCACATCTTCCGGCAGGGAAAGGATTTCCGGTGTCAGGAAGGAAATGGCGTCGGAATAACGGATCAGGAGCATTTCTGCTCTGGAAGCCATACCCTGATAGAAAGCGTTGGCGCTGTCCTCATGCATACGCATGTTGGCATAGGTATAAACCTGATCCAGAATCAGAGACAGTTCCTGATTCTTTTCCAAGCATGCCAAAAGTGTGGCTGCGCTTTCACCCAGATGACCGCTGTAAGCAGCCAATTCTGGAATTTCTTCCATGAGCATGGTATAAGCTTCTTCCCAGAGGGAATCATTTTCATAATAGTCTTCGATGTGCCATTTATCTGCGGCGGCAACATCACACCGCTTCGGTAAGGTATGTTTCAAATGGAATCATCCTTTCTATATTGTTGAATTTGTCAGACGGGAAACGTCCCTTTTGTGGGATTTCACAGGGGCATGCCCCTTTTTTGCGTGAAATCTTTTTTTAGTATACCACTTTTGGCTAAGGATAAAAAGGAGTTATAGGCATATGACGACAAAACAGGAAAATCTATACAAAACATGAATGTATTGGTGAATATTTTCTTGCTGAATGTTGGAATTCATAGTATGATGATAATGAGGTGAGGTAGCATGAAAGATTGCTTGAAAGTATTACTGGTGGCCTCTGAGGCTGCGCCCTTTATCAAAAGCGGCGGTCTGGGCGATGTGGCAGGTTCTTTGCCCAAAGCACTGCGGGCACAGGGTGTCGATGTGCGGGTAGTCATTCCCCGTTACATGACAGTTAAGGATAAAGAAATGTATGGTGTGGAATATCTGGGCGAATTCCCTGTTCATCTGCTGTGGCGGACACAGCAGGCGAAAATTCTGGTGAAGCCCGGTGAAATCCCCATTTATTTTATAGAAAATAATTTTTATTTCGGTCGCGGCGGCTTATATGGCTATGGCGATGACAACGAACGTTTTGCATTCTTTGGCAAAGCGGTTATGGATATGATGGCAATGCTGGACTTCTATCCCGATGTGATCCACTGCAATGACTGGCAGACTGGTCCTGTCTGCATGTATTTGAAGGAAATCTATCGGAAGATGATCTACTATTCCCGCATCAAGACACTGTTTACCATCCATAACTTGCAGTATCAGGGGAATTTTGACAAGAGCACCATGGAACTTCTGGGTGTGCCCTACTACTGTTATGAAAATGGCAACGTGGAATTTTACGGCAATGTCAGCTACATGAAAATGGGGCTGATGTATGCAGACCGTATCAGCACCGTTAGCCAGACTTACGCAAAAGAAATCCAGACATGGCAGTATGGTTACGGCATGGATGGTATTTTGAAAAGCCGGAAGAATGTCCTCAGTGGCATCATCAACGGCATTGACTATGTGACAAACGATCCCGCTACAGACAAACGGATTCAGGTGCATTTCGACGCAGATCATCTGGAAGGCAAGGCGGAAAACAAACGGTTATTACAGGAAAGATTGGGTCTGGAACAGAGAGATGTGCCCATCATTGGCATGATCACTAGACTGGCAGACCAAAAAGGTCTGGATATCCTTTCTTATGTATTTGATGAAATGATGCGCAGAGATGTGCAGTTTGTTCTGCTGGGTACAGGGGAAAATCGTTTTGAATACCTGTTCCGCAGTATGGAAGAACGCTATCGCGGCAGAGTCAGCGCCAATATTTTCTTCGATGAAAATCTGGCACAGCAGATCTATGCAGGCTCTGATATGTTCCTGATGCCTTCTCTGTTTGAACCCTGCGGTCTGGGTCAGATGTTTGCCCTGCGTTACGGCACCGTGCCTATCGTGCGGAAAACCGGTGGTCTGGCAGACACCATCTTCCAGTACAGCACAGAAACAAAAGAGGGCAATGGTTTCCTCTTTGAAACATACGACGGTAACGGGCTTCTGTGGGCATTGGATCAGGCTCTTGCAGTATACCATCAGGGCAAAGATGAATGGCAGAATGTGGTAAAAAATGCAATGGCTTCCAATTATTCTTGGGAAAGCTCCGCAAGAGAATATATCAAGCTCTATGAAAGCCTGCGGGACGGCGAATAAGCCTTTTCGCATTTACAGAAAACAAAAACAAGAAGTCAGAAATTTTAATGGGAAGTTTCTGGCTTCTTTTTTGGTTAGAATTTGGCTTTCCCCTGTCCTATGGTTTGCAAAAGAACGGTGAATGTAGTATGATGAAAGCCTAAAGACGCACAGAAGGAGGGTCTGGTTTTAATGGAAGAACAAACCCCAAAAAAATTTCATTTTACAAAGCAGATGAAAATCGGTCTGGCTGTGGTGCTGGTGCTTTGCATCGGCTGCGGTCTGGTATATCTGGATACGGCTTACGGCAGCGGGAAAATCCGCAGTCTGTTTGTCAAATCCAGTGTGACACAAAATGCAGGAAACGCTTCAGCAGGGGTGCTGGCGGAAATCCCTCTGGATGCGGGCAGTTCCGCGTCTTTTGCTGTGTTTGATGAGTCATTTTTGCTCTGCACAAAAGACGGTGCCAAGTATTACAACAGTGTAGGCGACCAGAAATGGAACGACACATTCAATATGACCACACCTACAGTGATTCAGGAAGGCTCTTTCATGGCTGTAGGCGATTTGGGCGGCAAGAATGTCCGGGTCTATGACGAAAGCGGTCTGCTGTATAATGTACAGCTGGAAGGAAATCTCAGTCAGTTTGCCCTGAACCAAAACGGGTACCTTTCTTTGCTGGAAAAGAAAGACAGTGGTTACGAAGTAAAAATCTATAATTCCAAAGGCACACTGCTCAAAGGCAGGGTGGAAGAAACCGCAGGGGTATACCCTATTTCCACAGACGTGTCCGATGACAATAAGTCTTTTGCTGTCAGCTATGTGGATACCACCGATGTGTATCCCATTGGGCGGGTGCTGTTTTTCTATGTCAATCCAGAAGACAGCGAAAACTATACAGATAGTTTGTATGCTTCTGCTGCGGATAAGGCAGATGAAATCATTGGCACCATTAGTTATCGCAGCAACGGCGTTCTGGCGGCAGTTTCCGATAAGGGCGTTTATGGGTTCAAGGACAGCGAGGAAGTTTGGAGTTACCATTTGACCAATGTGGTGGATTATGTTTCTTTCCAGCAAAAAGACAGAGTGGTGCTCACATTGGGTGATGCCCTGCCCGGAGAAGAAGGCAAAGAAGAAGGCACTGTCTGCTGGCTCAGCTCCAATGGGGCAGAAGAAGCTTCTTATGTCAGCGGAAAGGACATCACATATCTGAGTGTTTGGAAAGATGGTATTGTGGTAGGCGCAGACCATACTTATACAGGCATCCGCCATACGGGACGGGAAGCTTGGGTTTATCAGGCAACACAGGATGTGACAGATGTGATCCCCATGGAAAGTTTTTCTCATGTACTGGTGGTGGGTCAGGATATGGCACGGATTCTGGATATGGACAAATACACAGGCGAGGTGCCTGACGTGCCGGAAGATACTGTAGAAACTACACCAGAAGTGCAGACAGATGAATCACTGCCGGCAGAAGGAGAAACAAATACGGATGCAACCCAGGAGGATGGCAGTCAGGAAGGAACAGAAGGGCAGCAGGAAACAACTGGCACAGAAGGTGAAACCAACGCTTCTGATACACAGGCAACAGAAACACCTGAAACAGAAGGGACAACAGATACAGAACAGACAGAAACAACAGAAACAACGCAGCCTGCGGAGAATACGGAATCGGGGGATGTTCCCGCAGAGTCTTAATGGTAGGAGGTGGGCAGAAGGATGACATTTTTGCCCTATATATTAGATATTCTGGCGTTGGTGCTGGTGGTGGGGACGGCAGTGCAGGCGTACCGCAAGGGTTTTGTGCGGGCGGCACTGAATTTCCTGCCAATGGTGGCAGCACTGGCGGCAACCAGGTTTTTGACGCCTACAGTCAGTGAGCTTTTACGAAAAACACCCTTTTTCGATGCCCTGACAAATACAGTAGGCAATGGACTGCATTTGGAGAATGCCATTGGGGACGCTGCCATGCAGACCCAGACTGAAATCATTGAAAGTATGCATCTGCCGGATTTTCTGAAAGAAAGTCTGGTGGAAAACAATAATCCGGTGATTTATCATCTGCTGGATGTGGAAAGTTTGCAGTCCTATATTGCGGGCTTTCTGGCAAATATCTGCATCAATATCATCAGTGTGCTGCTGGTGTTTGTTGTGGTATGGCTGGCAGTAAAATTTGTATTGAAGGCGCTGAACCTCATCAGCAAACTGCCTGTATTGAATTTCTTCAACCGGGCATGCGGCTTTTTGGTAGGTTTGCTGAAAGGATTGTGCGTAGCATGGCTCATTTGTTTTGTGCTGACATTTTTCCAGTGCAATTCCGCCTTCGACTTTTTCTTCGATGCGTTGAATTTGACCCATGTGGCACTGCCTTTGTACGAAAACAACATATTGATGTATTTTATTTTGACCATATTTGCTTGAATTGACGAGAAAAATGACGGTGTGAAAACCGTCATTTTTTTGTGGGAAGAAACGGGAAAAGCCGTTGCTTTTTTGAAATCCATATGTTAAAATGCCACATCTTTCGAAAGAAATCTAAATTGAAAGAGGAAATTTATGAAACAAACAACAGGAAAAGGGAAGCAATGGCTGATGCTGCCAGTGGTTCTGTTATTTTTGTGCGCATGTGGCACACAAAAACAGACGGTGGAAATGTCGTCAGAAGTTTATGAACTGCCGCAGAGCTGCGGAGAACTCATAGTTACGGCGGATGTCGGCAGCGTTTTCATCCAGAAAGGAGAAAAGGCAGAGCTGAAAACAGAACATGTTGTTTTTCAGTGGCTGACAGTGACAGAGGAAAATGGCGTTGTGACTGTATCCTATATCCCACCGGACGAAGAAGCGGTGGAGGACATGGAAACAGACAGCCATCATTTGACGCTGACTTTGCCGGAGGAGTGGATGCCGGCAAAAGCGGTATTGACTGCGGGGACAGGAGCTATCTATGTAGATGGTGTAGAGTCAAAAGAATTGTTTCTGCATCAGGGCTCTGGACAAGTGCGCCTTGAAGATGTGACAGCGGAAAATCTGGAGCTGGAATGCGGCGGCGGTCTGGCAGAAGGGGAACATTTGCAGGTGGCAAAGAAGCTGACCATCCATGGCGGCATGGGAGATGTGGACTTTGCTGGCAGTCTGGGGGATGAAATTCAGCTGGATGGCGGCACAGGAAAAATTTCCCTGACTATGCCGGAAACAGTAGAAGATTATGATATTTCCGGTTCTTTTTTCACCAGAAATGTTACGGTAAATGGAAAAACATTGGAGCCAGAAGTTTCCGTGGAACAAAATGGCGGCGATTTGGACAGTTGGGAAATGGACTTTGATGAAGATTTTACCGTTCCCCAACAGAATACGGAAGGAAAAAAACAAATCCATATAGACGGCGGCACAGGTGAAATTGCGCTGACTTTTGCCGGAAATATAGAAAAGGGGGCGACAGCATGATTCCAAGAGGGGTAATACTGGATTGTTGTTGTGTTTTGCTTGGAGCCAATGCTGGCACACTGCTGCGAAATAAGATTCCCACAAAACTTCAGGAGCCATTGATGGTGATATTCGGTATGTGCGCCATTGCCATTGGTATGGTTTCTGTGATCAAGCTGGAGTCCTTGCCAGCGGTGCTTCTGGCATTGATTTTGGGAACGATTATAGGAGAATTGGCTGACTTGGACAGAAGAATCAAAACGGGATTTTTGCATGGACTGCATCATTTACATTTTAAAATCGAAGGGGATAAAGAAATTTATATGCGGTTTTATTTGGTAGTGGCTGTGACCCTCTGTGCTAGCGGAACCAACATCTTCGGTGCCTTTCAGGAAGGCGCAACGGGGGATATGACCATATTGATGTCAAAGGCGGTTATGGATATTTTCGCGGCAGCCATATTTGCCATGGCGCTGGGATTTGGCATGAATCTGATTGTGGTGCCGCAGTTTCTCATATTGTCCTTATGTTTTTACGCGGGGAAATGGATGATGTCCTATCTTGATCCGGCAGCCATACAGAATTTTATTGCCGTAGGTGGCTTGATGACATTTATTTTGGGGCTGAATATTGCGAAAATCAAAGAAGTGCGGGCGGCAAATTTGCTGCCGGCATTGGCGGTCGTGTTCCCGGCGACGGCATTTTTCCATCTGTTAGGCGCGTAAAATGAAAAAAGTTTTCGACGAAAAGCCCTGTTTTTACAGGGTTTTTTGTGTTTTGTAAAAAAAATCTTAAAAAATTGTAAAAAAGATGTTGACAAGAAATAGTTCCCATGATAATATACTTAGGCGGTCGCAAGAACGGCCGAAACAAAAAGAAAGAATGCACCTTGAAAACTGAATACAAGACAAACAAGAGTCAATAAAATCGAGAAATTTATTGAAAAATAAAATGTAGTAAAGTTAATCAACATTTTATTTCGCTATAAATGATCATTCCAAGAACAAAAGCTATTGTTTTTAGAACCGACACAAACGCAAGTTTGTGTTGCAAGAAGGTCAAGCAAGAAAGAGCACAGGGTGAATGCCTTGGCACTGGGAGCCGATGAAAGACGTGGTAAGCTGCGAAAAGCTTCGGGGAGGCGCAAACAGCCATCGATCCGGAGATTTCTGAATGGGGAAACCTACTTGAGCAAACCTCAAGTATCCATACGTGAATCCATAGCGTATGGAAGGGAACGTTGTGAACTGAAACATCTAAGTAGCAATAGGAGGAGAAAGAAAAATCGATTTCCTAAGTAGCGGCGAGCGAAAGGGAAAGAGGCCAAACCGAAGGACCTGGTTCTTCGGGGTTGTGGACTGCATCAAGCGATGGAGGCTATGGTAGTCGAACTGTTTTGGGAAAGCAGACCAAAGACGGTGAAAGTCCGGTAGACGAAACCAGAAGACCCGCTGCAGGATCCAGAGTACCACGGGACACGAGAAACCCTGTGGGAAGCCGGGGGGACCACCCCCCAAGCCTAAATACTCCCCAGTGACCGATAGTGAAGCAGTACTGTGAAGGAAAGGTGAAAAGAACCCCGGGAGGGGAGTGAAAAAGAACCTGAAACCTTGTGCTTACAAACAGTCAGAGGTCTTCGGACTGATGGCGTACTTTTTGTAGAACGGTCCGGCGAGTTACTAATGCCAGCGAGGTTAAGTGGTCAGAAGCCACGGAGCCGAAGGGAAACCAAGTCTGAATAGGGCGTAAAGTTAGTATTAGTAGACCCGAAACCGGGTGACCTATCCATGTCCAGGTTGAAGGAGCCGTAAAAGGCTTTGGAGGACCGAACACACATCTGTTGAAAAAGGTGGTGATGAGGTGTGGATAGCGGAGAAATTCCAATCGAACTCGGAGATAGCTGGTTCTCCTCGAAATAGCTTTAGGGCTAGCCTCGAGATGGAGTCTAACGGAGGTAAAGCACTGAACTGACGCGGGGCCCAAAAAGGTTACCAACTCATATCAAACTAAGAATGCCGTCAAGATACCCTCGGGAGTCAGTCTGCGTGAGATAAGTCGCGTGGACAAAAGGGAAAGAGCCCAGACCGACAGCTAAGGTCCCAAAGTACGTGTTAAGTGGAAAAGGATGTGGGATTTCATAGACAACTAGGATGTTGGCTTAGAAGCAGCCATACATTTAAAGAGTGCGTAACAGCTCACTAGTCGAGAAAACCTGCGCCGAAAATTTAACGGGGCTAAAACACGACACCGAAGCTACGGATTTCCTACTAGGTAGGAAGTGGTAGAGGAGCATCCTGCAAGGACGAAGCCAAAGTGGAAACGATGGTGGACGAAACAGGAGAGAGAATGCCGGAATGAGTAGCGAGATAGAAGTAAGAAACTTCTAGGCCGAATATCTAAGGTTTCCTGGGTAAAGCTAATCTTCCCAGGGTTAGTCGGGGCCTAAGGCGAGGACGAAAGTCGTAGTCGATGGATAACAGGTTGATATTCCTGTACTACGTATCATCAGAACTGTGGGGACGCAGGAGGATAGGAAAACCGGGGAATGGAAAAACCCGGCTAAGCACAAAGTCAAGGGAGATAGGCAAATCCGTCTCTTGATGATGAAGTGCGATGGGGACTGAACAAAAGTAGGGAAGTTTCCGAATCCACACTGTCGAGAAAAGCCGCTATTGTGTGATACGTACCCGTACCGTAAACCGACACAGGTAGATGAGGAGAAAATCCACAGGTCGACGGGAGAAGTGTTGTTAAGGAACTCGGCAAAATGACCCCGTAACTTAGGGAGAAGGGGAGCCACGCAAGTGGCCGCAGAAAAGAGGCTCAAGCGACTGTTTAGCAAAAACACAGGTCTCTGCGAAACCGAAAGGTGAAGTATAGGGGCTGACACCTGCCCGGTGCTGGAAGGTTAAAAGGAGAGGTTCGACGTAAGTCAAAGCTTTGAATTCAAGCCCCAGTAAACGGCGGCCGTAACTATAACGGTCCTAAGGTAGCGAAATTCCT
>OGZX01003466.1_pt1 | contig 10769 bp, 10 predicted proteins | sample 1576881 | NCBI WGS metagenome assembly OGZX01 (sample SAMEA3541542, study PRJEB24748) | human gut metagenome | biome: human gut; feature: human-associated habitat; material: faeces | place: China | collected 2012
TACTATGTTGAAGACTATTTTGTCTATCTCCGGTAAACCGGGATTGTATAAGCTCGTTTCTCAGGGAAAGAACATGTTGATTGTTGAGTCGCTTATCGACAAGAAGCGTTTCCCGGCTTATGGTAATGAGAAGATTATTTCTTTAGGCGATATTGCCATGTACACAGATACGGAAGATGTACCTTTGAAAGATGTGTTGCTTTCGATGAAGAAGAAAGAGAATGGTGCGGAAGTGGCGATGGATTTGAAGAAAGCTACTCCGGATGATTTTCGTGCTTACATGGCAGAGGTGCTGCCGACTTTCGACCGCGACCGTGTATATATATCCGATATCAAGAAATTGATTTCCTGGTATAACCTGTTGGTCAAGAGTGGTCTGACGGACTTTGAAGATGCTCCTGAAGCTACAGAAACCGAAGCTGCCGAAACTAAAGCTGCCGAATAAAACAGATTTATATTTCTATCTATAAAAAGAAGGCTCTGGAATCTTTTGTTCCAGAGCCTTTCTTATAATATAGTCAGGTTTAGTTTTTGAATATCAATCCGTCATTCGCTGTATTGGCATCTATCAGAATCGGCTTGCTGCGGTCTACTTCTTGTGACAGCAGTTTCTTTGACAAGTCGTTCAGCAAGTAGTGCTGGATAGCACGTTTTACCGGACGGGCACCGAATTCGGGATCATATCCTGCGTTGGCAAGGAAGTCGATAGCTGCATCGGTCAATACCAATTCTACGCCATTGCCCGAAAGCATCTTTTGTACGCTCTTGATTTGAAGAACTACAATCTGCTTGATTTCCTTTTCCGTCAACGGTAGGAACATGATCGTCTCGTCGATACGGTTCAGGAATTCCGGGCGGATGGTCTTTTTCAGCATATTCATCACTTCCTTCTTGGTTTCCTCTATCACTTGCTCCTTATTAGAAGCGTTCAGTTTCTCCATCTGGCTTTGAATATAGCCGCTGCCCATATTGGAAGTCATGATGATGATGGTGTTCTTGAAGTTCACCGTTCGACCCTTATTATCCGTCAGACGTCCGTCATCGAGCACTTGCAGCAAGATGTTGAATACATCCGGATGCGCCTTCTCTATTTCGTCGAACAGAACGACGGAGTAGGGCTTGCGCCGTACGGCTTCCGTCAACTGGCCGCCTTCATCGTAGCCTACATATCCCGGAGGCGCTCCTACCAGGCGGGAGACGCTGTGCTTCTCCTGATACTCGCTCATGTCGATACGCGTCATCATGGTTTCGTCGTCGAAGAGGAACTCTGCCAATGCCTTTGCCAGCTCCGTCTTACCTACACCGGTGGTTCCCAGGAAGAGGAACGACCCGATGGGGCGTCTCGGATCCTGCAATCCGGCACGGCTACGGCGTACTGCATCGGCTACGGCTTCGATAGCCTCGTCTTGCCCGATTACCCGCTTGTGCAATTCTTCTTCCAGATTCAGCAGCTTGTCCTTTTCGCTCTGCAGCATCTTGCTTACCGGTATGCCCGTCCAACGTGATACTACGTCTGCGATGTCTTCGGCATCTACTTCCTCTTTTATCATTGCCTTGTCGCCTTGCATGGCGTGCAGTTTCTGCTGCGTTTCTTCAATTTCTTTGTTCAGCGCTTGCAGCTTGCCGTAACGTATCTCGGCTACTTTGCCGTAATCGCCTTCGCGTTCGGCTTTGTCGGCTTCGAACTTCAGGTTCTCTATCTCCACCTTGTTCTGCTGTATCTTGTTGACCAGCGTCTTTTCGCTTTGCCATTTTGCCTTGTACGAGCTTTCCTGTTCTTTGAGCTCGGCAAGTTCTTTGCCGATTTGTTCCAGTTTGGGCTTGTCGTTTTCGCGTTTGATGGCTTCGCGCTCAATCTCCAATTGCTTGATTTTGCGGGAAATTTCGTCCAGTTCTTCCGGCACAGAGTCTACTTCCATACGGAGTTTAGCGGCGGCTTCGTCCATCAGGTCGATAGCCTTGTCGGGCAAGAAACGGTCGGTGATGTAACGGTTACTCAGTTCCACGGCAGCAATGATGGCATCATCTTTAATCCGCACGTGGTGGTGGTTTTCGTACCGCTCTTTCAGTCCACGAAGGATGGAGATGGTGCTCAACGTATCCGGTTCGTTCACCATGACAATCTGGAAACGACGTTCCAATGCTTTATCCTTTTCGAAATACTTCTGGTATTCGTCGAGGGTGGTGGCACCGATACTTCTCAATTCTCCACGGGCCAGTGCCGGTTTCAGAATGTTGGCGGCATCCATGGCACCTTCACCCTTGCCTGCACCTACCAATGTATGGATTTCGTCGATAAACAGGATAATGTCTCCTTCCGACTTCTTCACTTCGTTGATAACGGCTTTCAGACGTTCTTCAAACTCACCTTTATACTTGGCACCGGCAACCAGTGCACCCATGTCCAGTGAGTAAACTTGCTTGTTTTTCAGGTTCTCCGGTACGTCACCGCGCAGAATACGGTGTGCAAGTCCTTCTACAATGGCTGTCTTACCCGTACCCGGTTCACCTATTAATATAGGGTTGTTCTTGGTACGGCGGCTCAGGATTTGCAGCACCCGGCGGATTTCTTCATCACGGCCGATCACAGGATCGAGTTTGCCGCTACGTGCAGCTTCGTTCAGGTTGATGGCATATTTCTCCAAAGACTGATAAGTGTCCTCGCTGGATTGTGAAGTAACTTTCTCGCCTTTGCGCAACTCGTTGATGGCTTCACGCAGTTCTCTTTCCGTCATTCCGGCATCCTTCAGGATGGTGGAAGCGGTATTCTTCACGTTCAGTAATGCCAGCAATATCGGTTCCAGGGAAACGAATTCGTCGCCCATCTCTTTGGAATATTGCGTAGCTTTCTGCAATACCTCGTTTGCCTCACGACTCAGGTAGGGTTCTCCGCCCGATACTTTGGGCAGGGAGTCAATCTGCTTGTCTACAACCAGCGCAATCTGCTGCCCGTTCAAGCCCAACTTCTGGAAGATGAAGTTGGTGACGTTTTCGCCTACCTTCATCACACTTTGCAGCAAGTGTACGGGCTCAATGGCTTGTTGCCCCCGGTTCTGCACCAGGTTTACAGCCTCTTGCACCGCTTCTTGCGCCTTGATGGTAAAATTGTTAAAGTTCATATCTGGTTCTCCTTTCTATTTTTATCAGTTTCATAACACTTGGAAGGACGCAAAAGATTTGCCAATGGCATATTTCGGACATTTTTTCAGTTAATTTGGTTGGATAAATGTCAAAATGTCTGTTGTATGGCGAATGCACCATTGTGTAAGTGCAAACTGCTTTCAACGAAATGCAGTGTCGCTGCAAAACATTTGCAGTACTGCTGCATCATAGTTGCAGTGCCGCTGCAACATAGCTGCAGTACTACTGCAACCGTGATGCAGTGACACTGCAACAATGATGCAGCAACATTGCAGTAATGCTGCAGTAGAGCTGCAGTGCTTGCTTTGTCTCACTAACGGGTATCCTTGTATCTCGAACTCACATTAAATAGGACTATTTGTGCCGGATACGACCAAAGGTGAAAGTATTAATAAAACTTTTCTTACCTTTACGGCATATTTATTAAATAACAAAGTACGATGACGAATGACGTAAAGTTTTCAAGGAATGTGATATTAATAGATGTCGCGTTTGTAAATGAGGTGATTGCCCAAAGCAAGAAGCCTATGGAAGAACAGTTAGGACGCGAATTGCCCAATATAGATTTGCCCGCATGGTTAAGTTATCTTGCCCTGGATGCAGGACTTAGGGAAGGGGACAATGAAATACAAGTATTGCTGGTGCACGATGAAGGTACTCATACGCTGAATTGCTGCGAACCGACAGACTTGGACGGCCTGGATGGTATGGCTTGCCGTACTCCGTTGGGTGAATTTGTGTTTTCTACGGTTTGTCCTGCAAGAATTACTAATACAGAGGACTTGTTTCTCGATTTAATGAATCTGACTTTGGACTCTGCTGACGTGGAATGTCTGATGTTGCTGCCTTTTCATCCTTCGTATGGAGACAGGGTAGAGGATGGATTGCATGAGTTCTTTAAAGGTAAGAGCAAAGAGAAAGGGGATAAGGCTGTTTATTTCTTGATGGATAAGCTGCTTGAACCGCTACCTTGCCGTTCCGAATTTGTAGCCTATTCTGTGTTGCATGCATTTGGCATTAAATCCGAAGATTTAAATAAAGCATAGTTATGAGTGACTTTCGTTTAAAAGTATTCCAGTCCGTAGCGAAGAACTCAAGTTTTACAAAGGCTTCGCAAGAGTTGTTCATCAGTCAGCCTGCCATCACCAAGCATGTGCAGGAGTTGGAAACTCTTTACCAAACACGTTTGTTCGACCGGCAGGGAAACAGGATTAGTCTGACCGAATCCGGTAAGTTACTGTTGGAGCATTGTGAGCGGATACTGGAAGATTATAAACGATTGGAATATGAGATGCACCTGCTGCACAATGAGTATACCGGCGAACTGAAACTTGGTGCCAGCACTACCATTGCGCAGTATGTGCTTCCGCCTCTGCTTGGCAGCTTTATCGGTAAATTTCCTCAAGTCAACCTTTCCTTATTGAACGGCAACTCCCGGGAGATAGAATTTGCCTTGCAGGAACACCGCATCGACTTGGGACTGGTAGAGGGTGTTTTCCGTTTGCCAAGCTTGAAGTATACTACTTTTCTTAAAGATGAACTTGTGGCTGTAATCCGTACCGGTAGCAAACTGTCCGTACCGGAAGAAATAACGCCGGAAGAATTGCTGAATTTACCTTTGGTACTTCGCGAAAGAGGTTCAGGTACACTGGATGTATTTGAGAGAGCCTTGCATCAGCATAATATAAAGTTATCGTCGTTGCGTGTATTGATGTATCTGGGAAGTACAGAGAGTATCAAACTCTTTTTGGAACATACCGATTGCTTGGGCATTGTCTCTGTCCGTTCCGTTTCCCGTGAGCTTTCTTCAGGAGAATTGCGCGTCGTAGAAATAAAAGGAATGCCAATGATCCGTGATTTCAGTTTTGCCCAACCGCAAGGGCAGGAGAGTGGTCTGGCGCAGGTCTTTATGCAGTTTGCCATGCACAATAACAGACTGTTGTAAAAGAATTATTACTTTTCGTTATCACGTATAAAAAGATTTAAATAGGATAGAGCTATTGAAAAGCGTATCTTTGCGGCAGTTTTAAAAATAAATGTCGTAAACTCTAAATTCAAATCTATGTTCAGTCGTGGAAACAGAGGCAATACAATGCATGGCATTCTGTTAATTGCCTTATTCTCTTTCTCAGCTTTTTATATCGCTGAAATTCCTTTTGTAAAAAGTCTTTCTTTTAGTCCTCTCATTGTGGGTATCATCTTGGGCATGATATACGCCAATAGCTTGCGTAACCATCTGCCGGAAACCTGGGTGCCGGGTATTAAATTCTGCACCAAGCAGGTTCTGCGTGCAGGTATTGTGCTTTATGGTTTCCGCCTGACGTTGACGCAGGTTGCACAAGTAGGTTTGCCTGCGGTGGTGATTGATACTATTATCGTAGTAGGGACTATCTTTATTGGTATCGGATTAGGAAAGTTATTGAAAATAGATAAAGATACAGCACTGATGACTTCTACCGGTAGCGCTATTTGCGGTGCCGCCGCAGTTTTGGGTGCCGAGCCGGTAGTGAAATGTGAAGGACATAAGACTGCTATTGCGGTGTCTACGGTCGTTATCTTCGGTACTATCTCTATGTTTCTTTATCCCATCATGTATCGTGCCGGTCTGTTGGATGGCTTGAGTAATATGGGAGTTGCCATTTATACGGGAAGTACTTTACATGAGGTAGCTCATGTAGCTGGTGCGGGAAATGCGATGGACCCGACAGATGTTCTTGGCATTGCCGGACCGGCCACCATTACAAAAATGATTCGTGTGATGATGTTGGCTCCGGTATTGGTTGTTATGAGTTTTGCATTGGCTGGGCGCAAGAAAGTAGATGCCAACGGCAATGTAGTAAAGAGCAAGATAACAATTCCGTGGTTTGCCTTTGGTTTTATAGGAATCATTTGTTTGAATTCTCTTCTGCAATATCTGTTTGATGCTCCGACAGTAAAGGATATTCCTTTGAATGGTGCGATAGAATATATTGATACGTTTATGCTTACAATGGCAATGACGGCATTGGGTACTGATACCAGTCTTGACAAATTTAAGCAAGCCGGTGCAAAACCGTTTGTTCTGGCATTTCTACTTTATATCTGGCTGGTGGTCGGCGGCTTTCTGCTGGCTAAATATTTAGTACCGGTCTTAGCATAATCCACTTTTTTGATGCATATGTGAATACACATCTCGCTATGTCGGGGTGTGTATTCTTCTTTATATGCAGTTTGTTGTGATGCTTTCTTATGGTTAGTTTACTTGCGTTACAACAAAATCGAATGTATTGAAAAACTGCGGTTGCTTACCGATAGATACGGGAAGGACAAGAGTTGCAGATGATTTATTTCCCTTCCGTATGCTTTTTCTTTCATATATTTTCTGACTTATCTTGTTTTTCCCCATTGAAGTAGTAATAGTAATTATCCGACTGACTTCTGAATTACTTTTTATGGTAGATAGGGGAGAGTCTTCATTTTCAGGCGAAGTGAATTTTACTTCTGATGCCCTGCCGTTGACAATAAACTGTGCATTCTTCCAATTTACTTGTGCATCTTCTGAAGATGTGTTTCGAATTATTATTTTCCACTGTGTACTGCCCGGTATAAATTGATAGATCATTCCGCCTTTGCAGCATTCCAGTTTTCCATTCTGATTTTCATACCATTTAAAGGAAACGCGGCATCCATTATCTACATATTGTGCTGATAGAGTAGTAGGGAACATCAGAAAGAGCAGAATAATCAGATTATTTTGTCTCTTATACTTTCTAAAATCAATATACATCCATAATATAATGGCAAGGATGCCTGTAGGGATGAATATAAGTATGAAAATTAGCAGTGTCATGTCACAGATGTTATTTGTTTATTTATATGAGTACGCGGCAAATGTATCATAAAATATTTGATAAAACAAATGAATTATGAATAAAATGAACACAATTGTCAGATGATTTATTGTTCTACTGTCCATTGCACTGAACTATTAATTATTACCTTCGTATCAATGGAAAAAAGTAATATATACATTGGCGAAATCATCAAGAATGTGATGGCGGAACAGCAGGTGACAAAGGCTGAATTGGCACGTAGACTGAATGTTAAGCCTCAAAGCGTAGATTATATGCTGACGCGGAAAAGCATTGATACTGATACACTGTATAATGTTTCCTGGGCGTTGGACTATGATTTTGCCTTGTTGTATTCCATTCATAAAGGACAGACAAATTCTGATAATAAAGAGCCGAATTATAACTTTTCATCTGCTAAGGTCCTTGTGGAATTGGATTTGAAACCGGAAGACATCGTAAAGCTGAATCTTAAGAAAAGAATTGCAGATGTATTGAAGTAATAGCGGTACATTGTGAGGCAAATTCTATCGGTATATTATACTTTCCTTTTTTTTCTTTCCTGTCATGTAACAAAATCCTTTTTGTTCACGTCTCATAGATATAAGCATAAAAAATGATTTGAAAGCCCATGGACGCTGAGAGTTTTAAGAAAGAGTTTCTGCCGTATCATCGTAAGCTGTACTGCATAGCCTATAAGCTATTGGAGAACGCAGCCGACGCTGAGGATTTGGTGCAGGAAGCTTATTTGAAGCTATGGGACAAGCGGGAAGGACTGGCCATTATCAGTAACCCGGAAGCATTCAGCGTTACTTTGGTGAAGAATATGTGCTTTGACTTGCTCCGTTCGGGCAAATATGCATTGAACAAGCAAAGCGTGGAATTGACCGAAGTACACAATATCTCTCCGGCAGATAACTTTGAGGCGAAGGACGAGGCACAGCAGGTAAGGCATATCATTGCACACTTACCGGTGCAACAACAGAAGGTGGTGACGCTGCGCGATGTCAAAGGATGCTCTTACGAGGAGATAGAACAGGTTACCGGATTGAATGCTACCAATGTCCGTGTACTGTTATCCCGGGCAAGAAAGAAAATACGTGAGGAATTTAATAAATGGAGTAACTATGAAAGTCGAAGAAATTGAAAGGCTGCTCGCTGCATTTTACGAGGGGAACACTAACGAGCAGGAAGAAGAGCTGTTGAAAGAAGCTTTCAGAACCGAAGAAGTACCCCCACACTTGCAAAAGGACAAGAAGTTTTTTCTTAGCTTTTTTTGCCAGGAAATGGTGGTGGATGTTCCTGCCGGATTGGAGGATAAACTAAGCCGGATGATTGATGAAAAGGTTGAGGAAGAACAACGCTTCTTCTATCGGAACAGATCCAAACGAAACTGGCGTTGGATAGGAGGTATTGCCGCTACGATTTTGCTTTTGTTGGGAATCGGCTATGGTGTTACAGGGATAGGCGAGGATATGCGTCCGCCTACGCCGCAAGATACTTTCTCTGACCCCGAGGCTGCATATAAAGTGCTGCAAGCTACTCTAATGGAAGTTTCTACAAACCTGAACAAAGGCATCGAACAGGTAGAAGAAACACGATTTGACTTGACGAAAGTGAATCAGGAAATAAAACAAGAAATTCAAAGATAATCTGATATGAAAACAATGAAAATGATTTTGGCGGGGATGCTGTTGTTGCTGCCCCTGCTCTGCCAGGCGCAGAAAAACCTATTCAGCAAATACGGGGATATGAAAGGGGTGTCGTCAGTCTATATCTCTAAAGTGATGATAGAGTCGAATCCGAATCTGTTTGCAAAGGATATATATATAGGTAAGGTGTCGGGGCAGTTGAATTCAGTTCAAATACTCTCCACAATGGATAATAATGTGAAGAAAGACCTGCGTAAGGATCTTCGTTCCCTGGTGCAGTCCTCTAAATACGAACTGCTGATGAAGCAAAAAGGAACTGTTTCCAGTTCGGAGTTCTATCTCAGCCGGAAAGGGGATAAGGTGAAGGAACTGATTATGATTATAGATGGGGCTGCTACTCTGAAGTTTGTATATCTGGAAGGTGATATGACCTTAAAGGATATTCAGCGTATCATGATGTATCAGAATACCAGCTGGAATGACGGCAATGTGAATATTTATCAGATGCCCGAAATTAATCTGCCTGAAATTAATCTGGCAGAAATAGAGAAGCTGAAAGATAAAGACTGGCTGGGAGATTTGGAACTGTCGAAACAGGTAGCAGTGAAAAGTTTGAAGGGCGTCACCAAGCTGAAGAATATGGAATCGCTGAAAGACCAAATGGATGCTGATACATGGAAACAGTTTGAAAAGAGTATGGAACAGTTGGAGAAGCGTTTGAAAGAGTTGGAATAGAATACTAAGGAATATAAATCGTAGAAAGGGAAAGAGGTCAACGTAAGTTGTACCTCTTTTTTTATTATTTTATCTTTTTTCTTGTATATGTTTGTCTATAGAAATATTAAATTGTACTTTTGCAGGAGCTTAACAAAATAAATATACATGAAACAAACTTATTTGTTCTTAGGACTCTTCTCCTTTTTAGGATTAACATCCTGTATGGAAGATGTAGAAGTCCGCGAAAAGCCGGTTACCAATGTAACGGACTTGAAAGTTCCTGCTGATTTTTCTTGGAAAATGTCGCATGATGTTCTCCTTTCGGTAGAATCACCTGTAGAAACTACTATTGAAATTTTTTCTTCTGAAGGTTGTGAAGAAAATAGTCTGTTGGCTACACTCCAAGCACCGTTACAAAGTACACCTTTGTCTGTTGCAAATTCTGTTCGGGATTTGTATGTCCGCTACACTAAGAAAGACGGAACAAAAGGGGTTGTGAAGACTGCCGTTGCAGTGACTCGTGCTGCCGATGATTTGGCGGTGAAATTGCCGGAAGATGTGGGAAGTATGGAACTAACTCAAGGAGAACATTGGTACATTTATCCTTCTGGTGGATATGGTACATTGTTATTCGAGGATAATTGGCCGGTGAAAGGAGATTATGATTTGAACGATGTGGTAGCTCGTTACAAAATCCAGCTTGAGGTTGAAGATGGCGAAATATACTATATTATTATTAATGTGCAATTGACTGCTTTGGGAGGATCTTATCCTTATCAACTTTGCATGAAAGCCAATAATTTGAAGGAGGATAATATAGGTAAAATAAAAGGTTATACTCAAAATCCTAATTATATCGGGACTTACAGTACCTCATACACAGATAATCGCTCATTATTGGTCACTTACGATTGGCCGGGTCTGAAGGGTAGTAATGGAGGCTCTTATTATAATACAGAAGAGGATCATTTGGCTACCGGTTTGGACTATAATCAACTAAGTATTATTATTAATCTGAATGAAGCCATGACTGTAGCTGATCTGCCCCATGATTCTTTCGATTTCTTCATCAAACGTACAGATGATAACACTGAAATACATATGAAAGGTTATGCACCAACTGATGCATTCGAAGCTGGGTATGCAGAAGAGGCAGCGTCTATGGGTAGTGCTTACTATTCTACAAAAGATAACTTTGTTTGGGGTATTAAAGTCCCTGCTGCTATTCCTCATCCGAAAGAGCGTGTATCTATATTAGATGCTTATCCTGATTTTGCCGGTTGGGTGGAAAGCGGCGGAACTTTGAACTCAAATTGGTATGAGAATAGAAATGATGGTAAATACGTATCTTACTAATAAGAGAATCGTTTGTGCCTTCACCGCCTCGTCAAAGTCTTTGTACATTCCGATTCCGACTCCGGCAAGGATC
>OGZX01003468.1_pt1 | contig 10765 bp, 8 predicted proteins | sample 1576881 | NCBI WGS metagenome assembly OGZX01 (sample SAMEA3541542, study PRJEB24748) | human gut metagenome | biome: human gut; feature: human-associated habitat; material: faeces | place: China | collected 2012
GGGAGCGATGCCGAAAATGCCGCCCTTCCACTTCTTTTCTTCATGGGTGATGACGCCGCCCGCGTTCATTTCTGCCCCTGTGCCGGATGCGGTGACAACCGCACCTACCGGGATTCCTGCATTAGGGAACTGTCCCTTGCCGTACTCCATCTCCCAGATGTCTTCGTCCAGCAGAGCTTGTGCGGAAATCACCTTGCAGCAGTCGATCACGCTGCCGCCGCCCACAGCCAGAATGAAGTCTACATGCTGCTCACGGGCAATGGCCGCACCTTCCTGCACCTTTGCATAGGTGGGGTTCGGCATGATACCGGAAAAATCAATAATCGTTTTATCTGCTTGTTTAAGCAGCGCTTTTACTTCATCATAGACGCCATTCTTTTTGACGGAACCGCCGCCGTAGGCAAGCAGCACTGTCTTGCCTTTCTTTCGAAGCTCTGTGCGGAAAGCCTGCGCCGCGCTCCCCTCACCAAAATACACCTTCGTCGGATAAGAAAAAGTGAAACTGTTCATGCTATACTCTTCCTTCAATCGTGAATCTTTCTGTTTGTACACATACGAACGAATTCCGGGTCAAAGTGTTTCACGGCAGTACCTGTATAACCTTGATCCAAAGAACTGATCCTCTGCATTTCATCATCGGTGAGGGTAAAATCCCAGATATTGAAATTCTCCTCGATTCGTTCCGGATGGGTGGATTTGGGGATCACCACTACTCCGCGCTGGATGTTCCATCGAAGCATCACTTGCCCCACTGTCTTTCCGTGTGCCGAAGCAATCTCCAGAAGGAGCCCCTCATGGAACGCGCCATATCGGCCGCCGCCAAGAGGCGCCCATGCTTCCGGAACGATATTGTACTTTTTCATAGTAGCCAATGCGTTCTCTTGCGTGAAATAAGGGTGAAGCTCCACTTGATTCACCATGGGCTGGATCTCGACAGTTTCGCAGAAATTCGTAAGGACGTGAGGATAGAAGTTGGATACGCCGATAGCTTTCAGCTTTCCATCCCTGTACGCGTCCTCCATAGCCCGCCATGCGCTAAAGTAGTCCTTCATCGCCTGATGCAGCAAGTATAAATCCAGATATTCCAGTCCTGTTTTTTCCAGAGAGGCGTCAATGGCGGCTTTTGCCATTTCGTAATTCTGCATATCCTGCACCCACATTTTAGAGGTGATAAACAGCTCCTCTCTGGTACAGATGCCTTCAGCAATGGCTTCCCGCACAGCTTCTCCCACGGCGTCCTCGTTGGTGTATGAAGCGGCAGTATCAATCAGGCGGTATCCTGTCCGGATCGCATCCAGCACAGAACGCTTACATTCCTCTTTATCACGAACTTGAAAAACCCCAAAGCCCTCCATAGGCATTTTCAATCCGTTTTGCAGTGTTGCATATTCCATAATAGCAGCTCCTCCTTATTTTTCTTTTGCGGCGATTTCGTCAATGATGCTCATAGCATTCAGGCTGCGGGGATACCCGATATATGGCATGCACTGCTCCACGACACTGTAAAGTTTTTCTTTTCCGTTGCCCACGCCGAAATTTCCTGCCGTATGCCCGCGAAGCTGGTTTTCACAGCCTCCCTGTGCAAGAAAGAAACAAAAAGTGATCATCTCGCGTTCCTGGCCGTTCAGGCCGTTGCGGGTATAATAGTCTCCAAAGCAGTTGTCCGCCAGCCAGCGGTTAATGTTTCTGCGAAGCGCCGGGCCATCCGTTTGGCGCTTCGCCATATCGGGGCCAAACAGCTCCACCTGTTTGGCAAGCCCTCGCTCAAACCGGGGTTCCTCATTTGTGGATGCTTGCGGCGCAAGTGGCAGCCTGACGCCATGCTGCTCCATAATCCCGTTCGCAGCAATGAGAAAATCATAGGTGCGGCCGATCCCAAGATAGGCCGTTGCCTGATAGATGGTCTCCTTGATCGCAACGGGGTCAACCCCTATATTCAGTGCTGCGTGGAGCATGTTCTGAAATTCGCCCATGCCCTGGCAGCCAAGCAGGGCGCCAGGATACAAAGCATCCGTTCCTTTTCCGTGAGGATATTTGCATTCGCGGTTTCGTCCTGAGAAAAATTTGAGATGATCTCCACAAACTCAGGATCGGTCCGGCTCAAAGAAGAATTTACCCCTGCAAATAATCTTCGCGCTCTGCTCTCCGCGTTTTTGTTCATAAAAGCCATCCTTTTCTTATCTTATAAAGTTCGTCAAAACCTTTTCGTTGTCCGGGTGCGGAAGCCCATTCTCTCTTCCCAGGGCGATGCACTTTAACAGCCACGCCATGTTCTTCCCGATATTATACATGGTCATCAGCCCTTCCTTATCCTTTGCGACCTCCTCCGGCTGTGCGCCGTATACGTGGTTCCAATAGGTGGCGGAAACTACCGGCATAGAGCAGATGGTAAAATACTTATTGATAACGTCGAAAGAAGCTGTGGTTCCCGCCCGCCGGGCAGAAAGTACTGCCGCCGCGGGTTTAAACTGAAATGCCGCTCCGCCGGAATAAAAAGCCCTGTCCATAAAAGCCAACAGCCTGCCGCTGGGATGGGCGAAATAAACCGGAGAACCAAATACAAAACCATCTGCTGATTTTGCCTTTTCTACAAACTCATTCACACTATCATGGAACACACAACGCCCGGTTTCCCGGCACTTGCGGCAGGCAACGCAATCCGGCAGAGCTTCATTTCCGATAAAGAACTGCTCGGTTCCGATTCCCGCTTCCTGCAAGGCACGTTCCACTTCACACAACGCGGCATTGGTACATCCCTTCTTACGGGAGCTGCCGTTTACAAGCAACACTTTCATTTGAATATCCCTCTTTTTCTCTTGCAATTTTGTTATTTCAATGCTACAATGCGTTTGTTTTAACCGCTTGTTAAGATCGATTATATTATACGGTAGTTACTATCGGTCAATAGCCTTTTAAAATTTTTAATGACTTTTTGTAGACACAACCGGAGGTGTAAGTCTGTGTATACAATGATGCAGGTCTGCCGGGAACTGGATATGACCTACCAGACTTTGAAATTCTACTGCAACGAGGGGTTGGTCCCGAACGTCAAGCGCGACCACAACAACCGCCGGGTTTTCGATGAGAAAGATGTAAAATGGATCAAAGATCTTACTTGCCTGAAAAAATGCGGGATGAGCATTCAGGAGATGAAAAAATATCTGGAACTGTGCCTGCAAGTGGAAGCTACCATTGTTTCCCGAAAAAAAATGCTTGCGAGAAAGCAGGAGGAGCTGCGGGCTTCTATTAAGGAATTGGAGGACAGCATTTCCTATATCGGCTGGAAGCAGAATTTTTATGACGAGGTCCTTTCCGGCAAACGTCCATATGTGAGCAACCTCATCCGGACAGCAGAAAAAACAAAAAATAATTAGTAATAATATGGTTTTAAGTTTTTTGCCAGCAGAACGCTAATAAAACAGCGCGCGATCCTTGTTAAAAGGATTGCGCGCTGTTTTATTTGTTTTTGTTTCCCTTCCAGCTGCTCGTGCTAAGTGTTTTCCTAGAAAAGATATTTACGCCGCTTACAGAACTTCACAGAACAGCTCTGATAAAAGAGCATCGAACGTTTTGCCGGTACCCCAGACATGGGCTGTTGGCTGGAGGCGGTCTGCCTGCAGTCATGGCATCGCAGACGTCCGAAACAGCAAGGAGCCATGGCAGATATAGGGTGTTTTCTTCCGCCGGACCGAAGGGATTCCCATACCGTTACACCGTTCATGGTGACACAGGCAGCAATCTGCCGCCGCAGTCCAAGTTCATGCTGCTTTTCGCTTCGTCTGTGGACAAAACCGCGTTAAGCGTGAATCGGATGCAACTTTCTGTCATCACACTATGAATCCTCGAAGGCTCCGGCATGCGCCGAAAATCATGCGCCGGCCGGTCGATTTTCTTGTTGAGGATGGCGGCTCGCTCTCTTCCCTGCCGGGTACCTTCCCTAAATCGGCGTACCGGAGGCTTTGATTTCCATCACCGGACTTCCGGTGCTTCGTCACCTTCTCCTTCATCGATGGCCGATTCCGGCCTATCCCGTAGTATCCTTATCATTCGATAGTCGTCGGTTCCAACTTGCTCCCCGCAGCGGCAGAGGTATCTGCATCAGACACATCCTTGCCGATGACACCAACGCCCCGACGGGAAAAGATATATCCGGCATACAAAGCATTCGCCGCAACAGAAGATATCGCAGGCCACAATCCACGGTCAAAAAATGCAGGCAGCACAGGATCGGATATATAGACGCCATAAAATAAAGCGTTTTTTCTTTCTCAGGTGCAGAGCACTCCAACCGTTATTCCGCACGATATGCGTGTGCCGCTTCAAATGTTTTTTCATAAAGGGTTCGGCCGTGAATGCCTGCTCCGCGGGCAGCGTATAGGAGCGCCTTTACGTCCTGATAATAGCCCTTGAACACGTCTGGGCCGCCATAGCCGTATTGCGCCGCCCCCTCCAGATAATCCAGATAGCGCCGGCAATAGCCCGCATCTTCGAAAGCGCGCTCGTCAAATTCCAGTTCGCCCCCCATCCCGTGCCGCCGTGCCAGCGCAGCAGCCGCAGGGATCTGCTCCGGCGGCGTGCCGTTAAAAAAGTGGTTGGGCTGCAGAATGGCGGAATCAAAGCCCAGGTCCTTCCACCGGCCGAATCCGTGGGCGTTGAAAAAAGGGATCCACAGGAACCGCAGCCCTTGCGCATGGGTCAGCGCGGCGGCGTAGCGGATCAGTTCTTCCTGCGCATCGTCCTCGTGCAGCCAGTACAGTGCGCACAGCTCAAGGGCATCCGAAGCCGCAAACGGCTGATACCGTTCTTTCATTTGCTCCATATAAAGCCGGAGCGCTTCTTTCTGCGCTTCTGTGCCGGGAAAGCTCTCGCGGGAGGGGAACGGAACCATCAAAACAAGCTTTGCCCGCAGAGCATTATCTCCGGACATCCGCCTCGCGTCCAGAACGGCATCACGCAGCGCGGCAAGGTCGCCTCCGGGCGAAAAGGTCTTTTCCAAGTACCAGTTCCAGTCGTCCCAGGTTGATGCTTTGAGCGGGTCAGTGGCTTCAAAAAATTGACCGCCTTGCGGGCCGAGCAGGCCAAGGAACAAAAAACCGTCAAAAAAGCGTTCGGAAAAGCTGCCGTCGCGCCTTTGATACAGCATGACTGCCAAAAGCGGAATGCTCGGTCGTGAATGGCGGCATCCAATTACCGCGGTTTTGCTCGTAATAACCGTTGTAGATCAGCACCAGGTTGCGGATGCCAGCGGTTTCTTCACTCGGGGCTTGATATGTTTGCTTCATGTTGTGATTCCCTTTCTGCGTATTCTTTCGGCGTTATGCCGTATTGCCGGACAAACGCGCGCTTAAAGGAATATTCGTTGTCATATCCCACTTCAGCCGCCATCCCTTTGGGGGAATAACCGCGAAGGCGCAGAAGCTCCTGTGCTCTGCGCATGCGCCTGTCGGTAATATAATTATAAAAAGTGTCGCCCGTAGCGTTTTTAAAAAGCCGGGAAATGCTTGCGTTGGAAACTCCAAAAATGTCACTCAGCATATTGAGCGAAAGCTCCGGGTCAAATACATTTTCATCCACATATTCCACAAGTGACTGATTGATACCGACAGAGGTCGCCTCTTTTTTGCGCAGCGTCTGCTCGCAGATGCACAGCGCAGCGCGCTCCGCCATGCGAAATACCTGCGTGAGCGACCCCGCATATTGTGGTTCCTCAATCTCCAAAAAGGTTTCTGCCGGAAGCTTGGCTTCGAATACGATGCGGCGCATCGTTTCGTACAGCAGCGTCGCTACGCGCTGGATGAGCGTGTGGCTGAGATGCAGCGCTGCGTTTTCTTCATAAAGCTGACGCAGAATAGCCTGCGTGAGCTTGGCGTTGCCCTCGCGCATGGCGCGGATGAGTTGGCTCTCCCAGTCCAGCGGATAATAGTATTGCGCGCTGGGCCGTGCGAGTGTGACGCCAAATTTTGCGGGTTGCTCCTGCATAGTCTCTTTTGCCTCCTGGTATGCCACGCTGATGCCCATCAGACCTTTGCGCGGGCGCGCCGCAAAAACAGAACACTCCAGCTCTTGCTCGGCCAGCGCGTCATACAGAGTTTCTCCGAGGTCTACCGCCGCCTCCTCCCCGGGAGCACGGGAAAATTCCGCGATCACCGCTACATGTCCCTCGATATTTTCCACAAGCTCACAATGCATTTGGCCGCACTGTGTGTGCTGCAGCGCCTGCTTGAGCGTCACCAGCAGCCGGATTTGGCGCTGCGCGTCCTCCGGCGCGCTGAGCCCGTCTTCTTGCTGCTGGCGGAACACCAGCACGATATACCAGTATTGATAGGTAAACGGGATATCATGAAGATGCAGCTCTTCCGACACGTCTTCGGTAAAATAGCCCTTCAGAAGCTGCGCGTTCGTTTGGTCGCGCAGGGCGTGACGGTAGGAGGCCAGCGTATGCTCCAGCGTTTCGTTATCGTCGTAGAGTTTGTCGACGCATGCCTCTATGGTATCGATGCCGCCGTCCAGGGGCGCCTTTTGCCGGGCGCGTTCGCTGGCCTTACGGATCAGGCGGCTGAGTGGAGAATACTGAAAGCTGGCCAGACCGTACGCAAGAAAGACGCCGGCCAGAGAAAGGGCGATAAGGATAACTGCGCCCCACAGGTTTTCTGTTAGAGGCGTGGCGGCGGGCCGGAAAAATAACGTATAGTTCAGCATCATGTTTTGGCTGGGGAAAGTCTCCTTATAAAAACCGGCTTCATCCGCTGCTTTTCCGTACGTCAGATACGCCTGATTATCCGTTCCTGTCAGGACAAAACCCGCCACCTGTTCGTCGCACACCCGTCCAAGAAGTTTTTGCAGCGCGGCCTTGTCGATAAAAACAATCATCAGAGTACGTGGCGTGTCCAGAATATCCAGTTGCTGTACATAAACCAGATAACCGGTATTGGAAAATGCAAATTCGTTGGAGAGCAATGGTCCGAACACCTTTTCCCTCTGCAAAACATAGTCCGCAAGGAAGCCTTTCGGCGTCTGAAATTTTTGAGCGACGTACACCTCATACTCTTCCGAGGAAAACCATCCCGCGTTCGTTACCACAATGCCTTTTTGCGGATACAGGATCGAGATGTCGCGAATCAAATTAGTGGAAGCGCACAGAGCCGTCAGCGACTGGGAAAATTCCCGCTGCCTCAGCGGGCCGAATTCCTGTGCGAACACGTCGGTTTCCGACATGTATTTCTGTACCCATGTGGAACTGCGCAAAAAATTTCCGGCTTCAATGGCCGAATCCCAGGCGTTGTCCACTATCTCAGCGATCCGTTGTCCTTGGGCTGTACGCTGCTGGTCCGCCGCATGCCTGCGTTCGGCTTGCGTGACTAAAACAATCACAAATGTGCCTGCTAAAAGCATGCAAAAAAATAAAATAGCGTATGTAAAAAAGTACCGCTGAAAATCCCTGGAATGCCAAAATGCACGGCGCATGATGTTTTCCCCCTCAAAACAAATTTACGGCCAAGGCCGATGCGCGGGATGGACAGCCGCGGCAAGCTTTATTGTAACATATTTCCAGGTTCGTGCCTCGCATGCTACAAAGAGGTCCCTCAAATGCCGGAGGCAATAACACATCCAACCGTGCCGCAGATGCGGCACGGTTGGCAGAGGTGTGGAAAGATGCCAGTTTTAAGAAGGCAGGTTCGCCAAATAGCGGTCATAACGCGCCTGTGCAATTTCAAGCAGCTCCGACAGGCCTAACTCATCCAGTTTCTCAACCTCTTTTTCCAAATCAGAAAGGGGGATTTGGCCCAATGTCAGCTTTGTAGCAAGCTCCTGAGAGGCTGTATCGAGATTGGCCTGCAGTTCATTGATCCGTTCCGATTCTTCCTTTGTTGGAAGGGCGAGGAAGTTGTTGAGCTGATCCGGATATTTTTTATCGTAGTCGATGAGAGCCAGTGTCACGTCACGTTTGTAATCGTCACAGGTAGCGACCTGCTGCCGCATATCTACGGACTGCACCCGGGGCAGTACGCCATTCCAGAGCATTGCACCTTCTGCAATCCGCTGCTCCCTGAGTTCATCACCAGACAGACCGCAGGATACCATCACGCCTTCCTCATCATAAGTAAAGTTGACGCCTTCCTCCCCAAAGGCAGTCAGCGTAGCATAGTCCTCGGAGTAAACAATGTCCAGCAGCCGGGCAACAGCCTCCAGATCTTTGCAGTCTTTTGTTACGGCATAGCGTTCCCATACCATTTGGCCCGGCTCAGACATCGACGCCGGCTCCACGCCGTCCACAGCGGGCAGCGGCATTAGCGGCGCATACAGCGCGTCCGGGGCGATGGCCTGAACCGTAGGCTCGTTCCACATGGCGTTGGTGTAATCCCACATGGCGGCGATTTTATTTTCCGCGCGCTTCTGCGTTAGCAGCTCATAATTGCCCGCGACAGCGGGATCCAAAATGCCTTCGTTGACAAGGCTGTTAAGATATGCGAAATATGCTTTGACATTGGGGTTTTTCCAGGGAGTGACGATTTTATTCTGTTGGGGGTCCAGTGCGATGGTGCCCGTGGCAAGGTCGAACCACTGCGCAATGCCTGTGCGAAAGGAACTGGGGTCTATGAACAGGATCTCGTCCTGCTGCCCGTTGCCGTTCGCGTCCTTGGTGCGGAAATCACGCAGCATCTGTGTGAATTCCTCAAGGTTCTCCGGCTCGTCAATTTCCAGGGCATCGGCCCAGTCACGGCGGTACAGAATGCTGAAGCTGCCGTTGGCATCGTTGTTGTCACCGTAGTATTTGTTCTGCACATTGCAGAACCAGTACATATTGCCGTCCTCGGCCGTCGTCAGCGGACGCACACTGGGGAAAGTTTTGTTGAACGCCTCCCGCGCGGGGCCTGCGGAATATTTATCTATGATTTCGTTGATCGGAATGATTAGCCCTTGTTCAGCCAGCGCAAGCAGCGCCGCATCATCCAGTGTGTGGACCTTTACGATATCGGGCAGGTTATTGCCGGAGGCAAGGCGCGTTTGCAGGATCACGGGATACTGTTCTGCGGTAATGACCTCCCATTCAACGTCCAGCTTTGCCTCGTCCAGCCAGCCCTGCAGGGTTTTAAAGGCACTGTATTCGCCCACCTCGTTCCAGTCAGTGCAGGGAGCCCAGCCCTCGGTTCCCATGATCTTCAGATGACTGACGCCATCCGCTGCAGAGGCAGAGCCGCTCGCCGGAGCGCTGCCGCCCGCGCTTGTGCCGGATGCGGCGCCGCACGCCGTCAGGGAAGAGACTGCGATGCAGCCCGCCAGAATGAGTGCCAACAGTTTCGATTTTTTCATGGTGTCCTCCTAATTATATATTTGTTTGCCGGCCCCTGTTCAGCCTTTCAGGGAGCCGAGCATAACGCCTTTGATAAAATATTTCTGGAAGAACGGATAAGTGAAAATAATGGGAAGCGTCGTAAAGATAATCATGGAATATTGCATCTGTATCGCGGAGATCATCTGACGCATGGCGTTGCCGATATCGGCAGAGTTGAGCTTGGTAAGGTCCACCGTTTGCGCCACAAGAACGCGCTTCAGGTACAGCTGAAGCGGGTGCAGCGCCTGATCCGGCAGATACACCTGTGCCGAAAACCAATTGTTCCACATGGAGACGATAGAGTAAATGGCAATCACCGCCAGAATAGGCTTTGCAAGGGGAAGATAGATCCGGAACAGGATCACCGCATCGCTTGCGCCGTCAATGAACGCAGATTCCCGGATATCTTTCGGAATACCCGTGAAATATGTTCTTGTAAGAATGATATACCAGATGCTGAACGATGCCGGAATGATGATAGCAAAAATATTATTGTAAAGATGCAGGCTGTTCATCACCAAAAACGTAGGAATCAGCCCGCCGCCGAAATACATGGGCAGCAGAACGAACGCTACGACGAATTTGCGCCCGCGCAGCTCCGGTACGGAAAGGGGATATGCACCCAGCACGCTGGTGATAAGAATCAATATTGTGGAAGACGCAGTGTATAAGATGGAATTCGCATAAGCGCGCCACATGTTGCTGTCGGTAAAAATCTTTTTATATGCCTCCAGCTCAAACCCGGTAGGCCATAGATAGACGTTCATCGCCATCACATCTTGCGGTTTGCTGATGGACATGATGAAAACATAGTGCATGGGATACAGCGTGAGAACACAAATCAGGACGATGACGGCCAGGATCAGCGCGTCAACCATGCGGGAGCCTTCCTGAATATGGTTGTTGACACCCCGCCGCTTTTTCAGGAAAGAAGCACGAGCCATGCAAAGTCACCCTTTCTTGTAAAATAAATTACCACAACGAATAGTCTGCGACCCTGCGTGAGACTTTGTTCGCCAGGAACATAAGGCCGAAGTTGATGAGCGAGATGAAGAGGCCCACAGCTGTGCCATAGCTGAAATTGCCTCCCACCAGGCCATAGCGGTACAGATAGGTGCCGATGACGTCAGCGTACTCATAAGTAGCTGGGCTGTACAGTAGAAGAATCATATCCGAATCCGCGTTCAGCATTCCGCCCACGCCCATAATGAGCATGACGACGATGGTCGGCTTGATGGAGGGCAGTGTGATGTGCCACATTTTGTGCCAGCGATTTGCTCCGTCCAGGCTGGCGGCCTCGTACAGCGCCGTGTCGATAGACGCCATCGACGAAAGATACAGAATACTGCCCCATCCGAAATTTCGCCATATATTAATGAGCGTGTAGACCATTGGAAAATACTGTGGCTTCATATTCAGAAGAAACGGCTC
>OGZX01003471.1_pt1 | contig 10761 bp, 8 predicted proteins | sample 1576881 | NCBI WGS metagenome assembly OGZX01 (sample SAMEA3541542, study PRJEB24748) | human gut metagenome | biome: human gut; feature: human-associated habitat; material: faeces | place: China | collected 2012
CTGTACAAGTCAATTCCGTAAGGCGTGGCCGGGTGGCAGAACACGATGTGTTTTCCTTTCAGTTGCTTAATAACATTAACAAGTTCCATGGTCGCCCCGAATTGCCGGGATGCCGTGTTACGGGCAGCACTGTTATACAGGATAACACAATTGTATTTCGATAGATTGTTAATCAGTTTCTCCACTTTTTCTTTTGAGGCACCGGGTGATAGAGAAAAGTGAGCGCAAGGGGCGTATTTCTCTAGTGTACTCTCGAAAACGGGGGCTTTCCGGTCTCCAAAATTCAATGAGGCAATGCGTAGCGTGTCTAAATGTGTCAACGGGAGCAGGAGGCCGTCATTTTTCACGAGAGTAATTGCTTTGGCGTATGTTTCTTGTAATAAAGCTTTGGCTGATGGGGAACTCAATCGTTCGGTCAGCCGGGCGGTGTCCACGGCAGCAGCATACGGGAGTACGAATTCTGCTTTTGCTTCAAGTACTTTTCGGCATTTTTCGTCGATCATCTCTTCCGTGAGAACACCTTTGCGGATAGCTGCTTTGATTTTTTTCACGGAGGTTTCCACGTTTTCCGGGAATAACAGAATATCGTTTCCTGCTGCTAGCGCCTCTACATCAGCCTCTCCGGGAGTTCTTCCTTTGGTGACACCTTTCATGTTCATGGCATCCGTGAAACATAGACCGTCAAAGTGTAATTTCTTGCGTAGCAGATCCGTGATGATCTGTTTGGATAGAGAAGCCGGGATATTGGCCGTATCATAGGAAGGTACGTTTAGGTGGGCAATCATGACGCCCGGTATCCCAGCCTCGAAAAGTTGACGGAAGGGGTACAATTCAACCGTGTCAATACGTGCTGCAGAGTGGCGAATCAAGGGGAGTGCCAAGTGTGAATCAACGTCTGTGTCCCCGTGTCCCGGGAAGTGTTTAGCCACGGCCATCACGTGCTGGGATTGCAAGCCTCGCATATATTGAAGGGTACGGTTGCCGACCTCTTCTTTCTTTTCCCCGAATGACCGGATGCCGATGACCGGGTTTTTGGGGTTAACGTTAATATCGGCCACGGGTGCAAAATTCACGTGAATGCCCATTGCCCGGCATTGCTGTCCGATGGCTGCTCCCAGACGGTAAATGAGATTCGTGTCTCGAATGGCTCCCAACAAGGTCTGGTTGGGAAATTCCATGGCGGGCTTAATCCGCCAGCCAACCCCGTTTTCTGCATCCATGCCGATCATGAGGGGAATTTTAGCACTCTGTTGATAGGTGTTTGTCATCAAAGCCTGACTTAGTGGACTGCCTTGAAAGAAGATGATACCCCCGATATGATACTTTTCAATGGCTGCTCCCAGGTGATTCTCGTACACGCTGTCTTTGTTGCTATAGGCGGCAACCATGATCAATTGGCCGATTTTTTCATCCAAACTCATGGTATTTAATGTAGAATCAGCCCACGAGGACTGAGCCTGTCCGTGGAGAGAGGAGAGGAGTATGCAAAATAGTCCGATTGTGGCAAGGAGCTTGTACATGGTAATTACAAGTTTTAGCGTTAGAGGTTGATTAAATAAAAGTGCGGCAAACATGGATTTGATTGCCGCACTTTTATAGATGGATTGGAAATTATTTCAATAATTCAGCAATCTTTTGTTTTAATTCGTCGCCTCTCAAATTCTTGGCAATGATCTTGTTATTTTCATCTAATAATACCGTGTGGGGAATTCCGCTTACACTGTATAATTGTGCAGGAGCAGATTGCCAACCTTTCAAGTCAGAACCGTGTTTCCATACCAAACCGTCATCGGCGATAGCTTTTACCCAAGCCTCTTTGTTGTTATCCAAAGATACACCGAAGATTTCCAATCCTTTCGGGTGGTATTCTTTGTAGATTTCAACTACGTGAGGATTTTCACCGCGGCAAGGACCACACCATGAAGCCCAGAAATCGATTAATTTCACTTTACCCTTGATGTCATACAAAGAGATTGATTCTCCTTCTGGGGTAGTAATCGTGAAGTTCGGAGCGATTTGGCCAATAGCTGTGCTTTCTAATTTAGCGATTTGAGCAGCAATAGCTTTACCTTGTGCGCTAGCTTTTGCTTTTTCACCCAGTAAGTTATATCTTTCTTTCAACTGCTCGTATTCCATTTGTCCCATGCCGGATACGATAACGAAAGTTGAAACATAAGAATCCGGATTAGCTTTGATTAATTCAGTTTCTTTAGCTTGAGCATCCGTCATTAATTTTGCGTATGCTTCTTGTACAGCCTGCATTTTAGCCTGATCTCCATTAGCTGCTTGATATTCTTGTTGCAATTTCATGGCCTCTTGTTGGGCAGTTGCATTAATTGCCATGAATTGGTCATATATTTTTTGACCTTCGCTACCTGTAACAGTTAATCCTGCCTGTCCTGCATTGACCGTGATATTTGCATTTTCCAACATAAATGGAATAGCTCCTCTTTGACCGATAACCATGATATATGCACCGGTAGGTTCACTTACGTTTCCGGTAAATTCAAATGAACCGTTCTTCACGTCAGCTTTTGCTAAAGTGTCAAGGCTGCTGCCATTAACAGTTGCGATAATAGCCTTACCGTCCGGCATTCCTTCTACCGTTCCGGTAACTTTGTAACCACTTTGGGCGTTACATGCTGCAAGGGTCATACTTGCTGCAACGATTGATAATAAAAGTTTTCTCATGTGTTTTTAGTTTTCTAAATATGAAATATTGTGTCTTTAATGAATCTTAGCTTTCATGAACCAGATCTCCTTAAAGGCAATGTTTATTCTTAATTTTGCGTATTTCTCTAAAATTTGATTATTCCGGTGAGTTCCGCGCATACCTAAATCAACGGCAACTCCCAACATCAACTCTTGTCGGGCTAGACGAAGCGGCATTTGGGTTCCGACGGTTAGGCCATAAGTGTTAATGTCTGTGTAATTGAATTTGAGTTGAGAGCGAGTAAAATAAGCTCCAGCAGTATATTTATTCCTTTGCCACCAATAACGCCCAGACTCGTTGGGTTGTAATGACCCTCCAATGGCTGCTTTATGGTAGTCTTGGAATTCCTGATTCGTTCCGAATTCTTCGTAAGCTGACATTTTCTGAAATGTGTAATCTCCTGCAAATATCCATTTTTTATTGTATTGATAGGAGGCTCCAACAATCATTCTGAAAGGAAAAAATACCTCTCCATTGTCCCAGCTTTCGTCGTTAACATTTATGATGGCACCGCTTGTATTACTAATTTTATTGGCAACAAAAGTTCTATTTCCATGCAATGATGTACCAAAATTAAAACTACCTCCAAGCGTTAGTTCTGATTTTTTTGTTAATGGTAAGGGTAATTGAAAGCCTAATGTAAACAAACTACTATTGATGCGAGTTAAGGTTTGTGATTTAAGATAGTATCCACTTGTGGCTGGTTGCATCACAAGAGTTAGACGGTCTTCAACTTTGCCGAATACATAAGAGGCATTTACCCCCACTGATAATCGGCCAAATTGGTAAGCCACTCCTTCGTTCAATCCACCCAATCCCTCTAATTGCTGTACATAAAACATGGTAGGATCCTCGATTAAAGGATAGGAATAGATCAAATCGAATCCCCGGTCTGATCTCTGCACTAAGCCCAGCGAAACGAATGTTTTTTTATATACTCGGAATGCCATGTTTAGCGAGGCATTTTGAGCCACTTTATAGTTGGAATGATCTTTATAAGTAGAAACATCGACGTACTCTCCTGTGACTCCCATTTGGAAATAGAATCTCATTGAATCTAATGCCGTGTAAGATGCCGGGTTTAAGAAGTTGATATTATAATTATCCCTCATGGCAGCAGAAACTCCACCCATTCCAGTATAGGCTCCATAATTATCGGGTAATAATCCAACTCCGAATTTGGAATAGGGGGTACCCATATTGTTTTGTCCCCATGCTCCGAGGGTAAAAAGTAATATTGCAATGCTTGTAAATATTTTTTTCATACTCATTGTTATAAACGGCAATAATTTTTTACTAATAGTTTGCGTAATAAATTCGTAATACCGGGGTCTTGTCAACGATAAGCCTTTGGAACGTGAGATTGTTTGCTCCCACGAATGTATTGATTTCATCGACACCGACTTGTACCGGGCTACCTGCTAAACCGATTAGTAAATTAAGTTCCGGATCTATACCGCCGGTCCCATTGCTTACCATACTGTTATAATAATCCGTGATGTCTATTCTATATTTTCTGTCCTCCTTGTAGTTCGGGTTTGTTTCGAGATAACCGAATACCGAATTACCGGATAAATCGGTCAGTTTACCGGAGATTCTGGAATATTTATCTAAGGTAAATACTTGAATTGTTGTAGGTTCCGGGATGTCTTCAAAGTTGTCGATTTTGGGCTCCAGAACAATTTCTACCTTTAAAATTGTCCGGTAGGGATTAACATCCGATTTGAAGGGTAATTTCATCTTTAGCATATACCCGTTTTGCCCTTGAATAACGGCTTTGTTTTCGTTAGAATATGGTAACGGATTGTTCCATGAAACATTGCTAAACCGAACGGAAGGAGAGTGTTCGATGTTCGTGAAAGCGTAATATCCTCCGCTAGCGTAAGCGGCCAAGGGCCGAAACGTGTATGTTCCGGTGTTTACATCCAGGTGATAATGACATCTTAGCGACAAGCCTGAACCGTCGATCGGTAATAAAGCCATGTTATCCTTGTCCGGCACGATCGTTAAACCGGCAAAATAACGCATAAAATCCAGTGCATTATTCGGGTCTAGAATGGAATCCTGTCTCCGGATGAGACTGAAGAGTTCTCTTCCCAAATCGTCATCCAACTTGAAATACCGTTCATTATTATTTTGAGTGAAAAATTGTTTTTCCAGCTTGACACTCAACGTGGCTAATGGTTTCTCCGGGGCATATAATGGAAGGGTTTCATTGTTGTAGATACTGGGATCGTCAAAGTCCGTAGGGGGAAAATTTTTCAGCCGGTATACCCGGTAGGTTTGTAAAGTCGCTGTATCTCCTGCCAAAATCTTTGTACTGGCATTAAAAGGGAATACAAGAGTCAAAGAATCGTAGACGTAATTATCATCATAATTCGGTATCCCGGTATTCCCGCTTCCGATAAGTTGGAAATAAGGAGTGGCGGTTGTAACTCCCGTGGTCTTATCAGTCATTTTCCCTAAAGTGAGCTGATTACTTTCTAACATATTAGATAATATATTAAGACTTGTGGGAAATGAATCCAATCGAACGGTGGATGTCTCGATGTCAAAAGTTTCTATATTCACGTAACCCTCGGCGGGGACCATCGTATCTCCAATCGTGTTTAGGTCATTGTTGCATGAATATAGAACGAATAAAAGACCTGCCAGAAAAACTATTCTCATGTTATAATCTGTTTTGATTTAATCAAGATGCGAAGGTATAACTATTTTCTAAATTACGGAAGAACCTGCGATCATTTTATCTGAATAAATTGTAAAAAAGAGAAACAAGATATATTTCATCTTTTTTTTATTGGATTTGTTTTTAAAATGTGTAGTTTTGCCTACTGTTTTTGTAGCATGAAGAGAATTAAAACGAAGTAAATAATTTAAATAACTAGGTAAATAGATAAGTATGAGAACATTAAATTTTTTGGTTCTGGCAGTATTAGGCTTAATCTTTGCTTCTTGTGATGACGACGATCATCTGGGGGATTGGGAAAAATCGGTAGAGTTTGGTGGTGCACCCCGAGAGGCAGCCGTATGTTTTACGGATCCAGCAACCGGAACTGTTTTTGTTAGTTTAGGATTAGGTGCTAAAGGTGTAGAATTTACAGATACGTATTATTTCAATGACGAGGATGAAGGCAGGTTAAATTGGAAAAAGGTAACAGGAGTGAATTCTGAATTTCCAGCAGATATGAATACTGGAACGGGAGAAAATCTTGGTAATGGTCGTCACTCTGCCGTGGCTTTTGTGATTGGAGAATGGGCTTATGTCGGAACGGGTTATGTTCCTGCTTTTTCATTTGGTAGTACCAATGATAAAGAGAATATCCGTGATCGTAAATTTTTTAATGATTTCTATCGGTTTAACGTGAAAACGAAACAGTGGCAAAAAGGCTGGTCTTCCAAAATGATTGTTAATGGTGTCGAGGTAGAAGGTCGTCGAGATGCTATCGCATTCACTGACGGGAAATACGGTTACGTGGGAACGGGTTACGGTGAAGATAATAGAGTATTTAAAGATTTTTATCGGTTTGACCCTGTTTCGGAGACTTGGGAAGAGGTTTCTTTCCCGGGAGAGTCTCGTTATGGCGGAACTGCTTTTGTTGTAAATAATGCCGCTTATGTGTGCTTAGGAGCAAAGAGTGTTGGAGCTACTTCTAATTATGCTACGGATGTTATAAAGTTTGACTTTGCAACTCAGTCATGGGAAAAAATGCCTAATTCCTTAACAGATAAACCGGGCGTGAAACAGGATAAGGATTATGATCGGATTCCGCGTGTGTACGCTGTTTCTTTTGTTTCAAATGCAGGGAGTGACAATGAAGAATACGCTTATGTTGCAACGGGTCAAGGAAGAAATTCCAGAACAGTTTGGAAGTATAACCATAAAAAAGATCAATGGCACCAGATGGAAGATTTGTCTAGTATGGCAAATGCTTTGGTTATGGGTGTTGGATTTACTTACAAGGGTTATGGATATTACACCACAGGTGGCGGTAGTGCAGATGTTTATACCAGTTTGAACTCGGATACTTGGAGATTTATCCCGGATGTAAAAGAAACTCGTAGAAACGACTATTAATTTAGTTTGGTCATATAAAAGTTTACGAATTCTGACAAGATCATTTTCTTGTCAGAATTTTTTTATTGTAACGATATATACTTTCTGATTGTCATTATGGAATGAAAAAGAAGAGGGCTAAAAAGGGATTATAAAAAATTGTAGCAATGTAACAAATGGGAATACTAGTGTTATATATTATCAGAGTCGTTCGAGTTGTGTATTATGTTCAGCAACATTTTGATTGGGCTAGTTATGGTGATATTTGTTGAAAAGAATATTTGAATGTATACAATTCAAACATTTTTCAATTATGGAGCACCGTTTTAAAATTATTGAAAATACATTCAAATATTTGGTGTTGTTCATTTAAATGATAGTGTACAAGATACTCTTTATTTTTATACGTTCAACTCGAATACAGAATGTTCATGTATATTTTTCTCCAATGGAATACATGGTGAGAGTCCGTTCTAAGCAGCTTCTACTGGAAAGTGTTTGGAAATACTGATAGAACAAGGATATATAATATTTTCACTTGAAAATGGAACTCGTTGTATCGTATTTTAAGGAAAATGTTGATGTAGTTCTGTATATGAATAATGATAATAAATTGTATCCTATACGTTTTTCGTAAAATCATTAGAATTTGTCAAGTATCGAAAGTGTAAGATTGTATGTTAATGATGAAAAAGAAATGGGAGGAAAAACTATAAGTATTCCTCCCATTATAATAGTTTATTATTTTGTATTAGAATGCTTTTAACGATGAGATGCGGTCATTCCAGTTGATTTTTTTCTTAATTTTATAATTGTGGAAATTTTCAACTAGTAAGAATACATAATTATTCCATGTCGGGTCTCCTAAAGGATAGGCATATGTGAAAGTTATTGACTGTGCTTGATAATTCGGGTCTCTAAAAAATGTTACAGAACCGATTGTACCTGGATTTAGACTATTGGTGACGGCACACGATGATATCATGTCATTCATTCCGTATGACTTTAGCTCAGGAAGTAAGACTGGCATTTCAAAGTTTTGTATTTTTCCTGTACGATCACGATTATAATTAGCGTGTTCGTATACGGTAAGGGTATATTTTATTGGATTTACAAGGGAATTGCGTTGGGTTTGTTTGGGCAATTTTTCTAATAATTCATTATAAGTGTCATAGTATTCGATATCTCCATTAGGAGTAATATAAGTCGCTAAATCCGGAAACTCTTGGAGTCTATTATGGATTGCTGCAACTTCTTCATCCTCTAATATCATAAGCGTGTCATTTTCCATATAGAAAGGTGAAGAGTAAGTTTTTCCATTATAAGTGAAATCAAATGTTTCTCTTAGTGGAAGAAGTTGATCATTGCTCCGTAAATTTTCTGTCGGAGCGAGTTCTAGATCTGAATTTTGGCATCCAATCATGACACCAATGAACAAGGCGATTAAAATTGTAATTTTTTTCATAATCTTTATTTTTATTGATAAATATTAGTCCCGATATAGAAACATAAATGAGCTATTTATGTGAAGATTACGGTTTTTCTTCAACTGTTTGTTTTACTTTTTTGCTACACCTCACTTTCTTGAAAGTTTAACTAAATGATGAAATTTTGATAATTTATTGCTCTTTGTGTTTTGTGCGTTTTTATTTGTTACATTTGCAAATGTATGATAATAAATCGTTGCAGAATAGGTTGATTTGTGGCGAAATTGTTCCTTTTTTTTATGATGTTTTTATTTGTGTTATATGATAAATATGTTATAGTAAATCTTGTTTATGAATAAACATTTTGGTGTAAGTTGGGGTATAGCGGTAATTGCTATTTTAGGAGTACTCGTTTGGCAGGCACTTTCGATTGTTGAATTATATCATTTCCAGAATGAGAGATTTATCACTAAAGTGAATCATAGGATTACTCGTACTGTTAACGAGTTGAATTTGTTTGCAGTGCAGAAGTCTACTGCCGTTTCAGTTGTACGTTCTGTTCCCTGTTTGACACTTACAAAAGGGGAAAAAATCGAAAGGTGCCGGCTGCAGAGAGATGATGATTTGGCTGATGCTGAATATCGGGCAACATATGATATCCGGGATACAACTCTTTGGACATTGGAAAAATTTTATTCACTTCTTAGACAAAGCAGGAGGATGGGTGATAAATCTTTTCCTATTGTGATTAATTTGTTGGATAGTTTGGGGAATAGGATTGATAGTCTTAGTTGTGGATACATTCCTCCTTGGTTAAGGATGAAAGCAGAACCTGTCCGGTTGGGTTTTCTAGAAAAACACGTGTTGGAGGTTGAGTGTATGTTTCCGGTACATCAGTTTTGGAACCGTTCAAAAAATTCTTTCGTCCTTGTATTCGTGTTTACGGTTTTGTTGATCGTTTGTGTGATGTTTCTAGCACGTAAAATTAATCGAGAGAGAAAACATACTATTGGGCAGCATTTTTTTCTTGATACCGTGATGCATAATTTGCAATCACCATTGGATTATATGAGTTTTACACAGGAAGTTCTTAGCAAGAAGTACGGAAACATGATGGAAATAGAGGATCAGCAGGCTCTGGAAGGAATTCGGGAAAAGCAATCGGATATGGGACGTGCCATTACTCGTTTGTTAACTTTGTCGGATATATTTCACCGGATTCAAATTTATCCTTGTCCTCTCTGTTTGAAAGAGATGCTTGAAAAGCTACGTGCCTTGAATTTTGTGAAAATTCCACATGGGAAACAGGTAAACGTGAATATTTCCTGTGAGATGGACAATCCGGAAGTTTCTGTCGATCCGGTCTATCTACCGATTGTTTTTGAAAATTTGATTGGTAATGCCATAAAGTACTCCGGGAAAAGTGTGAAAATAGATATTAGTTGTCAAGAAAAAGGAAAATGGATTGAAATTCGGGTAAAGGACAATGGGATTGGGATTCCTCCCCGTAGTTTAAAACATATTTTTGAAATTTATTACCGTGATCCTTCCATGCGGGATGATCATTCTAGAAAAGGTTTCGGGATCGGTCTATCTTTTGTACATTCTGTTGTGAAAGCTCATCATGGAAAGATAACCGTTCATAGTGTTGTAAATGTGGGAACTGAATTTATTATTATTTTACCTCGTAAACAATGGAAAAGAAAGTAGATGTTTTGTACGCGGAAGACGATGACAAGATGGCTGGCGTTGTGAAAAAGTTGTTGGAAGATAATGAATTTCATGTCCGGATTGCCTGTGACGGAAGACGGGCATGGGATATTTTTCAGCGTAATATTCCGGATTTGTTGTTACTGGATTTGGAAATGCCGAGAAAAGACGGGTTGGAAATCGTTAAGTTGGTTCGAAGGGTTAATAAACGAGTTCCGATTGTTTTTTATAGTTCGTACATGAATGTCGAAAAAGAGTTGGAGGCAATAAAATTAGGAGCGGATGATTGTATTCGGAAAGGTTGTCCAATGGAGCTATTATTGGAAAAATTGAGAAGTATTTATCGTCGAGTTATAAGGGATGAAGGAAGCCCCCAAATATATTTCTTGTCAGAAACGACAAAATTTAATGCCGTGGTAGGGCTGTTAGTGATAAATGGGAAAAATTTACTTTTGAAATCAATGGACTCTCGTTTACTTCATTTGCTTTGTGTCAAGATGCACGAGATTGCAAGTAATGATTATTTGATTCGTGGGTTATGGGGCAATTATAGCTATGCCGAAAAAGGAAATGCGTTGAGAAAGGGCATTAGCCGTTTGAGAGATATTTTGGAGGTTGATACTGCTTTGATGGTCGGAAATTCTTTTGGGGAAGGGTATTTTCTGACTTCTCGTAATTTGCATTTGAAGGCATGGGGAAACATGAGCCTATAATTTGAGAGAGTCAATGTCTACCTGATAAACGGAATCTATCAAGATGTATTTGTAATTGTGAAATTTGCACTGGTTGAGGTTGTATTTGTTTGTCTTGCATAGTTCCTCGATGGCTGATGTTGTTGGTAATCTTTCTTCGAT
>OGZX01003475.1_pt1 | contig 10749 bp, 10 predicted proteins | sample 1576881 | NCBI WGS metagenome assembly OGZX01 (sample SAMEA3541542, study PRJEB24748) | human gut metagenome | biome: human gut; feature: human-associated habitat; material: faeces | place: China | collected 2012
AATTTCCTTCCGCATCCAGAACCGGGCTACCGGAGTTACCGCCAGTCGTGTGATTCGTTGCGATAAAGCAGACGGGCACCTCTCCGTCTTGGGTGTAAGGACCGAAATCTCGATTTTTGTACAAATCCCGTAATTTCTGGGGTACATCATAATCATAGATATTCGGATTATCCTTTTCCATGATACCTTTCAATGTTGTGTAGTGCGTGTAATAAACGGCATCTGTTGCATGGTATCCGGCAATTTTCCCATAAGCCACACGTAAGGTTGAATTTGCATCCGGGTAGAACGTTTTGTCGGGCTGCATCTCCATTAATCCGGCAATCCACAAACGGTTCAACAATTTCAATTCACTTTCAATCCGACTCAATTCGGGCCGAATTTTATCCGCATACAACGTGTAAATTCCGGTAGCCACTCCAAGAATCGGATCTTTTTCAATTTTAGCGATTGATTTCTCGGATAAATTGTCGATGAATTTCAGTAAATCATCCTTGTGCGTGAATATTGATTTTTTAAACAAGTCGGCAGCATAACGATCGTACCCATTTCGTTTAGCATATTTCGGGCTCAGGCGAACGACAGACGGGATCCACCGGTCCCCGACTTCTTCATTATTATACAACTTGAACATTTCGGTCAATATCCGTTGATCCGTGGCCACGTCGTAATCTTTATAGAATGCCTCGACGTAATTCTTCAGAGATTCTTTAAGTTGTTCCTTATCCTCAAATTTGTCATAGTTATCCAACACTTGCTCTATTTCACGGGCAAATTTCATGATTTCCGCACCTCCCAGCCCGGCCTCCGAAGCGTATGCGGCAGCTAAAATGTACTCCTTACGAGCGTCATATAACGCCTTGTAACGATCCGTTAAACCGATATATTCGGTTTTTCCATTACTTTTAGCCCAATTGTTGAAATTATTTTCAAGCACCCTCTTGCTATCTGCCGTGCTAAAACGATCCAATCCTTTAATCTCTCCCTGCCATTTTTTCCAAGCATTGGCAACACTTGCTGCCTTAGCGGCATATTTTATACGCAACAATTCATCCGACTCCATGGCTGCGTTGATGACGTCCAATTTTGCCGTACGGATTTTGATCTTATGCGGGTCCTCAACAGAAGCAATCTGATCTATCGCGTAGGAAGTCAAGTACTCGTTTGTCGTCCCGGGATAGCCGAAGACCATTGTAAAATCACCTTCTTGCACCCCCCGTGCCGAAATTTTAAAGAATTTAGCCGGTTTATAAGGCACGTTCTTATCGGATATTGCTGCCGGTTCATTGTCCGGTCCTGCATAAATTCGTAAAACGGAAAAATCTCCCGTGTGACGCGGCCAAGTCCAGTTATCCGTATCCCCACCGAATTTACCGATAGCAGAATTCGGTGCTCCCACCAAACGAACATCCCGGAAGATTTTGAACACGGAAAGAAAATATTGATTCCCGTTAAAATATGGCTTTATATTAGCCGCCAGATTTGTTCCTTTAACGGCTTCGGTTTCCAATTTTCGACATATTTCATTCACCTTCTTCGTACGTTCGCTTTCAGACATCCCGGCATTCAATCCTGCATTGATTTTATCCGTGACATCCTCCATCCGAACTAAAATAGAAGCTGTTATCTTGGGATTAACCAATTCATCCGCCATGGATTGAGCCCAAAAACCATCCCGTAAATAGTTATGTTCCAGACTAGAATGAGCTTGTATCATGCCAAAGGAGCAGTGATGATTCGTAATCACCAATCCTTGATCACTCACGATCTCTCCGGTGCAAAAGTGATGAAACGGAGAACTTTCATTACCCAACCCGATAACAGCATCTTTCAATGAGGCTTGGTTGATGTCGTAAATATCCTCCGCTGTTAATTTAAAACCGGCTTTCTGCATATCTTCTATGTTGTATTTTTTCAACAACATGGGAATCCACATTCCCTCGTCAGCTAAACTTGGTAAAGTCAGCAGAATGAAAGCCAAAAAACATAATGTAATTTTTCTCATTTACTGGTATTTTTGAATGTTATTTATTGAAATTGTAATTTCCGCAAAGTTTCATATAATTTCTGTATCGGTAACCCCATCACGTTATAGAAAGAACCTTCTATACGCTCGATCCCAATGTACCCGATCCACTCCTGAATCCCGTAAGCACCCGCTTTATCAAATGGCTTATACGTGTCCACGTAGAATATAATCTCTTCATTTGATAAATGCTTGAAAAACACGTCTGTCCGTGAAGAGAATGAAAGTTGTTCCGTACGAGTGGTTACACTCACGCCCGTCACCACTAGATGACGATTTCCCGATAACTCCCGTAACATCGAAATAGCCTCTTTCCTATCTGCAGGTTTCCCTAAAATCCGATCATGAATACAAACTACCGTATCGGCTGTTATCAATACTTCATCAGCCTTTAGCTCCTCTCGAAAGGCAGAAGCCTTTACTTTCGACAAATATTCCGGAACTTTCTCCAAATGAATCTCTTGGGGATATTTTTCTTCAACATTTTTCAACCGGACTTCGAAGGTAAAACCAGCATCTTTCATCAATTGTTGTCTCCGTGGCGATGCAGAAGCCAATATTAATTTATAATTTTTAATAGAATGCATCATTCACACAACTTACAAAATACACTGACTCCTATACACAAAACCATAATCAAACGAATCATTCGCAACTGGAATTTCATCTTGTCATTCTTCAATACCGCATAGCCGTAAAACAAGTATGGTATAATCAAAGCTACAACAAAATAAATCCATACGATCGGGGTTCGTGTAAATCCGAATAACAAAAATAGGATCAACGATGTAATGGCAATCGTGATCAACCCGATGATCACCTTTCTCGTTGCCGGAATACCAAATTTTACAGGTAAAGTAACGATTCCATCAGCCTGGTCTCCGTTTATACTATATATGTCCTTGTTGATCTCGTATATCAGCATATTAATAAAAAGAAAATACGAAAAACATGCTGTCCAGTAAAACACGTAGGCAAAACTAACGTGCGTTTTCAAAACGACATCCGAGTACACATCACTCAATAACGGGATTTCGAATGTAATCACGGTAAGTGGGATTAATCCGGCCAAAATGGCCACGACGATATTTCCCCATATAAAACGTTTTTTTATCCGGGAGGAATAAAACCACAACACCAACGATATGATTAAAAATAAGAATACTATCTCAGCATGATGAGCTTCTCTCGCCAGATAATACGCGATTCCCACGGCCACAACATTCAAAATGGAATGTAGAATGATTGCGGCCCTGCGGCTAATGGTTTTCCCAACAATCACGGGTCTGTTTCCCGAAATACGGTCAGCTTTCGTGTCAAAATAATCATTTATGACATAAGCGGCCGACACCAGACAACACACGGCTATTACCAGTAACGAGAAATTGCCTTCCGGCATTTGCAGGGCAAAACCAGCTTTCTCCAGTACGGGCTGGACAACAAAGAAACGTATGGCATACATGGTAAATGCCGTGAATGCGATCGTTCGTAGGCGTATTAACTTGAGAATTTCCAACATCTTATTCTTTAACTTACATACATTTCACGTAGCATTGGGTATCCATCCATTCGCCTTTTGCTTTCAGGACTTGAGCCACGACATCCCGTACGCATCCAAGGCCACCGGGCGTATCTGAAATATAACGGGCAATAGCTTTGATCTCTTCGCACGCATCCGAAGGACATACCGGCATACCCACGATTTTCATCACGTTGTAGTCTGGTATATCATCTCCCATGTACATCACATTTTCCGGGTTCAGATTATATTTTTGCAAGAACTCGTTCAACGCTTCAACTTTATTCGCCACGCCAAGATACACGTCCTTCACTCCCAATTTCTCAAAACGTTCCCTTACCCCAGGAGCCTGTCCCCCAGAAATGATACAAACCGGGTAGCCCTTCTTCGTACAATACATCATGGCATAGCCATCTTTCGTACAAGATGTACGAATCAAGTCACCTTCCGGTGTTATATTCATTTCATGACGTGAAAAAACTCCATCTACATCGAAAGCAAAAGCTTCTACCTTCTTTAATTCCTCTTTGAATAATTTCATAGCGTTCGTATTTATCTAATTTACCACAATGTGGGCATATCTATTATATCTTGCGATATCTTTTGATCCCCGGTCTCTTCTTTATCTTGCGTTCCCTTTATCCCTTCCGATAATATCGTGTATATTTTCAGCAAGTCTTTGTCATTCTTCAACATATTCTTGTGCATATTCATGATACTCTCGTCCCCCCGCTTGGCCGGTCCAGTTTGAGCCTCTTCCGGATTTAGGAGCATCACTTTATGTGCTGTCTCAAAAATCAAAGGACGTAACATAGCAAAGGATAGTCCTTTGTCTTCTAGCAATTTGCCTGCCACTTGATATAAATAATTAGGGAAATTGCAAGCAAAAACGGCAGCTAAATGCAATTCTTTACGTTGGGCTGAGTCTATCTCGTATATTTTATCTGACAACTTTTCCGCAAACTTTTTAATTCGCTCTTTCACGGAACTCGTGTTTCCCTCCACACATAACGGGATCTCCCTGAAATCCAGTTCTCGTTTCTTAGAAAAGGTTTGTATCGGATAAATTACCCCGTAATATTGGGAATATGACTTGAATACATCCATCGGCTGACTTCCCGAAGTGTGTAAAAGCAATGCATTATTCGACATCCTAATCGTCTTAATAATAGACGGTAGAACATCATCACTTACACAAAAAATATAAATATCTCCATCCGGATATATCTCATTCAATTCTGCCGTGTAAGATATTCCCGTTCTCATTCCCAGTTGCCGAGCCGTATCCAGTGTCCGGCTGTATATCTGGCATAAATTTTCTCCCGCTTTTAAAAGAGCTCCGCCCAGATGATGAGCGACATTCCCGGCCCCGATCAATATGATTTTATCCTGTTGTTCCATGTACTAGTAAGCAATATTTTTAGGAAATAATACCCCGTTTTTAATGGCTTCTAAAAGACGTTCACTCGCCTTATGAATATCTTCATTGAAAACTTCGGAAATTAAAACTAATTTTCCCTCGACTATTTGTAGATGTTTATACCCGTTTTTATTATCCGCTTGGTTCAATAATATCAAATCTCCCCCGGGAATAAACGTGTGAGTCATTTGGTTGCGAAGTTTATCATACAAAAAACCGTTATCATTTAATAATCGATAACGTCCCCCGAATAACTTCTTTACCCCAAGGGAAAAACGTTTGGCCGACTGGCCCTTGGCTTTCATAGGTTTATTGTCTAAAAAACTTCCCAAAACCTCAATCGCTTGCCCCATGATGACAAATTGCATATACGACAAACCCACACCCTGCAACTTAGCAATCTCATTCACAATCACTTCACGTATGAAATGCTCTATTCGTTCTATTTGCTCTCGTGTTTCCATATATCAGCCAAAAATAGCGCAAATTATCGAAAGTAACAAGCCCCATTTTCTCTCTCTAAAATTTCTGAACATTTCCGGTTATATAATCGTTTTAAAGCATAAATTCGCGACACATAAAAGGAGAAAATTATGATGTTATTTAATAATAAACCCATCGATAACAAGAAATATTCCGAAGATATCCTAAATGAAGGCTTTAGTATATATGAAGTATGCCGGGTTTTTAGAGGTAAAGTTATATTTCTAAATGACAATCTTTTACGACTTGACAATTCAATAAAAAAATCAAACCTTGCCATTGATTTGAATTCACTACACGTGGCCGACCAATTAAATCGATTGATTCAGCTTGAAAACATCAAGGAAGGAAATATCAAGTACGTGATTAGAGTTACCCCGACAGGAATCGAACAATATGTTTACCAGATAAAACACTCCTACCCGACGGAAGAAGCTTATCAACATGGAGTGGACACGGTGACGTGCCATGCCATCCGAGAGAATGCCGAAGTGAAATATATCAATTCCGGATTACGGGAAATGACAAACAAGATTATTCAGGAACAAGGAGTTGCTGAAGTTTTATTAATCGATGGGGATAACTGCATAACAGAAGGTTCTCGTTCGAATGTATTCTTTATCCGGGATAACGTGTTTTATACGGCTCCTCTTCCCCATGTTTTACCGGGAACCAGTCGGAAACGGGTATTAAATATCTGTCAGGAAAACGGGCTGACCGTGGTGGAACAAAGAGTGAATTACAAGGACATAGCCACCTATCAGGCAGCCTTTATAACGGGGACTTCCCCGCTCGTATTGCCCATCGCTCATATCGACGGGATTGCATTCGACCCGCGCCATCTTCTACTGGTGAAAGTTATGGAACACTATTTCAATTTATTAAATAAGAATTTTTAAAGGTGTTTTACATCTGATCTCTTTGAATAAAAATGCATTTTTATTAATATTGCAAGCGTGATATTTTTTTGACATGGAATATCACGCTTTTTTCCTTAGATTGCAGATGTAATGAAATATACTATACTAATTATACTATTCTTTCTAGTTATCAGCTTCAGGCCTTGGAATTTTTTCACGAAAGAAATTCAAGTTGAAAAAGATTCCATCCCCCAGGATACACTTGCCGTAGCGGTGCATGATTTATTCACGAATGAATATTCAGATCTAATTGAAACCAAACGTTTAGATCAAACGATCGAACGTTTTATGGATCAATGGGAAATAAAAGGAGCTTCCCTTGCCATTATGAAAGACGGGAAACTGATTTACAGCAAAGGGTACGGTTATGCAGATGAAGAAAATGAGGTGAAAACCGACGTGAATCACATCTTCCGGATTGCTTCGGTTTCCAAGCTGATCACGGCGGCAGGAATCATGAAATTAGTTGAAAACGGAACGCTATCCTTGGATGATAAAGTATTTGGAGAAGAAGGTATTTTGAACGATACGACACTTTATGCCCCGGTAAAAGATAAACGGATGAATCATATCACCGTGGAAAATCTTCTACGTCACCAAGGGGGATTCACAAATCGTGCAGGCGACCCCATGTTCTGCCCGATAGACATCGCGGAAAAGATGAATGTTCCGGCACCGGCAGACTTAAATACCATCATCAAATTCGTTTTATCCCGACGTTTAGGTTTCACACCGGGAACAAGCACTTGTTATTCAAACGTGGGGTACGGAATACTGTCAAAAGTAATAGAAAAAATTTCCGGGAAAAACTACGAAGAATTTATCCAGGATAGCATACTCATTCCTGCCGGGTGTTATGATATGCATTTGGCCCATAATCTAGATAAAGACCGGTATTTCAACGAGGTCAAGTATTACGAACAATCGGACGCGGACCTGATCCGTTCATGTGACGGACGGGATACACTAGTGTATCGCAGTAACGGGGGAAACAACATCGAGGCTCTTTATGGTGCCGGAGGCTGGGTGGCCTCCCCGACGGAATTATTACGTTTCCTTTCTGCCATAGACGCAAATGATTCATATCCGGATATATTGACAAAAGAGAGCGTGGAAATTATGACTAAATGCGTGAAAAACGCTTTGCCTCTTGGTTGGATGAACACCAATAACCAGGGTGATTGGTGGCGTTCCGGGACTCTGGCTGGAACCAGTGCTATGTTAAAGCGTCAACGGGACGGGTTCTGTTGGGCATTCATTACCAACACGAGTAATTGGACCGGACCTCGTTTTCCCCATAAGATCGAAGGCATGATGGCTCGCGCCATGGATCGGGTAAAAGAATGGCCGGACAGGAATCTGTTTGATCCTGATTACTGCAAGGCTTTCGAAGATGGGAAAAAATTGCTGGCCAACGAAAAAGGAGTCCAAGCACATCCCGTGCATCCTGACAACATCTAGCCATGAACCTCATAAACAATTGTAATATTCTTTTAGCTCCCAACTCATTCAAGGGAAGTTTGGATGCTTTCGAGTTTTGTCGAATTCTGGCTTCTGAATTAGAAGAATGTGGATTCCATACGATCTCCCTTCCATTAGGAGATGGTGGTGATGGAACAGCCCGAATAGTGGCACATTACCTTCATGCTTCCCCCATCAAGACGAAAACAGTAGATGCCTTGGGACGTGAGCATTTCGCTTCGTATTACTTAAAAGACCATACAGCTATCATTGAATTAGCCGAAGCCTGCGGTCTGAAACATTTGAAGCGAGAGGAATATGACATTTTGAACACGAACACGGCAGGTTTCGGAGTGTTAATCAATCATGCCATCTCGCAAGGAGCGAACAATTTGATTCTTTGTGTCGGTGGAAGCGCCAGCGTAGATGGTGGTATAGGAGCTCTTCGGGAAATGGGATTGACAATTGTCAACAACTCTCCGAATAGAAATTATATCACAGATATTAAGGGTATTAACACCGAATTATTGCAGCAAAAGTTTAAAGAAATTCATATTACAATACTGTGTGATGTCGATAATCCTATTTGTGGTCCGGAGGGTGCTGCCGCTGTGTTTGCTCCACAAAAAGGAGCATCGCCAGAGCAAATTATCATGCTTGACAACCAATTATGTCTTTGGAGTGATTTATTAAAACAGAATACAGGTAAGGATATAACCCAGTTAAAACATGGAGGTGCCGCAGGGGGAATAACTGCCGCCATGTATGCTCTACTAAACGCACAACTTATTTCAGGTTCCGAATACTGCCTGACACTCTCCCGTTTCCACGACAATCTTTTACAGGCTGGAGTGGTCATCACGGGAGAAGGGAAAATCGACCTCCAATCCTTTTATGGTAAAATTCCGGGAACTGTTGCAAACCTGTGTCAGAAACATAACGTTCCGGTCTATGCTGTTGTCGGATTGGCAGAAAAGCAAGTCCTTACCCGTTTCGATAAAGTATTCATAATGAGCCAGTATACCCGTTCCATTCAAGATTCTATAAAGAATGCCCCACATTATTTAAAGATCATCTCTCAAGCTATTGTCGATACCCTTTATTTATCCGCTTATTCGGATTGATTCTCTATTATAAATAAATTATCACTTTTTCTTTGAGTTTTGCTTACAATTTATAAATTTTGCAGCCTCATAACGTACGAAAAAGAATAATTATTAATATTTAAAATAACAATTAAAATTATGTCATTTAAAATTCTTGCGATCAATCCGGGATCAACTTCCACGAAAATTGCAATCTTTGAAGATGAAACTGAGAAGTTTGTAAAGAACATCAAACATTCCGCAGAGGAAATTGCGAAATTTGATAACGTGGCTTCACAGTTCCAATTCCGGAAAGATATTATTCTTTCCGAACTGAAGAATGCTGGATTTAATATTAACGAAATCAACGCAATCGTTGGAAGAGGTGGTTTAGTTAAACCCATTGAATCCGGTGTGTATGAGGTAAATGAAGCATTAATTAACGACTTAAACAACCCTCCTCTTGGAGAACATGCCTCTAATTTAGGTGGTCTGATCGCAAACGATATCGCTAAATCTCTTAATAACGGAACGAAAGCTTATATTGCAGATCCGGTAGTAGTTGATGAATTACAAGATGTAGCCCGATTAACCGGACATCCTGATTTTACGAGAGTTTCTATCTTCCATGCCTTGAATCAAAAAGCAATAGCACGTACTTATGCAAAAGAAATTGGGAAGAAATACGAAGATATAAACTTGATTATCGCACATCTTGGTGGAGGCGTTTCTGTTGGAGCGCATGATCACGGACGGGTAATTGACGTGAATAATGCATTGGATGGTGATGGTCCGTTCTCACCGGAACGTTCAGGAAGTCTTCCTACCGGTCAGTTGGTAAAACTATGTTTTAGCGGTAAGAAAACCGAAGCAGAAATCAAGAAAATGTTGAAAGGTGCAGGTGGATTAGTAGCTTACCTTGGAACAAACGATGCTTACGAAGTAGAAATAAAGGCCAAAGAAGATCCGAAATATAAATTGGTACAAGATGCCATGTCTTACCAGGTAGGTAAAGCCATTGGTGAAATGGCTGCCGTGCTAAAAGGTAAAGTTGATGGTATCCTGTTAACCGGAGGAATTGCTCACAACCCCTTCTTGGTTGACTACGTGAAAGAGATGGTCGGGTTTATCGCTCCGATAAAAGTATATGCCGGTGAAGATGAAATGAGAGCATTAGCTATGAACGGACTGATGGTTCTTCGCGGAGAACTTTCCGGAAAAACTTACAAGTAACAATTTAGGATTAGTAATAGATTATAAGTGACTGGTTAAATTTAGCCAGTCATTTTTTATTGAGTACAATAGTTAACCTATCGTTGATCTACAATTAACCTATCAGTGAGATACCGGGTTATCTATAATGTAATCCAAGGAACACTCTAATGGCCCTAAAGAAGTATCTTTGCATATTTTTTTGTAGTTTTGCAACAAGACAAAATACAAATAACAAAATGAAAAATACCGTTTATTCGTTCAAAATGTTGAGCTTGTTAATAGTCCTTGCATTTTCTAACTATAGCATGGCTCAAGAAGTATCCTTGAAAAAACAGGATGTAAAAACAAAAGAAAAAATCACGACCCATTTCTCCGGTCACCTGTCAGGTAATGCTGATGCCTATGACGACAAAAGCAGGCTCAAATCAACCGATGTGAAAAAGATGCTGCAAATCGTGTGTTTTCGTCCAGATAAATCCATTCAATCGAATAGGATTTCCCTGTCGCTTTCCCGATATTGGTAATATAGTCCTCCAGCAGCTGCTGGGCTTGCTGCTGAGCACTGGCCAGCAATGCAGTGTCCTGAGAGGCAGTTGCCTCAAGATCTGCCTGAGCCACCG
>OGZX01003478.1_pt1 | contig 10738 bp, 10 predicted proteins | sample 1576881 | NCBI WGS metagenome assembly OGZX01 (sample SAMEA3541542, study PRJEB24748) | human gut metagenome | biome: human gut; feature: human-associated habitat; material: faeces | place: China | collected 2012
ATTGTTTTTATCCACGATGCAAAGACAGAGGTACAGAAGGCAGAACTGTTTGCACGGGTGAGAAAAGGACAGGTAAGGGTACTGATTGGTTCTACTGCTAAGATGGGGGCCGGAACCAATGTTCAAACCCGCCTGGCGGCCTTACACCATTTGGACTGTCCATGGAGGCCGGCAGATATAGAGCAACGGGAAGGGCGGATTCTGCGCCAGGGAAATTTGAATCAGGAAGTCAAGATTTTCAAATACGTTACACAGGATACTTTTGATGCATATAACTGGAGCATTATTGAGAATAAACAAAAATTTATCAGCCAGTTAATGAGTGGGAAAAATCCATCCCGTAGCTGTGAAGATGTGGATGAGGCAACGTTATCTTATGCTGAGGTAAAGGCTCTGGCGACAGGAAATCCTTATATAAAAGAAAAAATGGAATTGGATGTAAGCCTATCAAAATTAAAAATGGAACGAGCAGCTTATCAACAGGATCTTTATCGTATGGAAGATGCATGTGTGATTGAACTGCCTCGTAAAATACAGCAGATGGAAAATCGTATCAATGAGTTTAAAACTGATTGGGAAACATACCAGAAAAATCGGCCGACATCTCCCGAGCAATTTAAGATGCAAATAGGAAGTACATGTTATACAGAAAGAAAGGAAGCTGCACCGAAATTGCTGGAAGCAGTCATGGGACAAAAGGAAGAAGGTGAGATAGGAAGTTACTTAGGTTTTCAGTTGAGAGCAGGGATTGATGGTGATGAATATTATTTGAAGATAAAAGGGGCGTCTTGGTATAAGATAAGTGTCAGCGAAAATGAGATGGCCAATCTATCAAAGCTCACGAAAAACCTTAATCAAATACCAGAGCTATTGAAAGATATGGAGGAAAGACTAAGGGGAGAAAAAGCAATACTGGAGTCAACAAAAGAAAAGCTGAAGATTCCATTTCCAAAAGAAGAACTGTATCAAACACAGCTTGCAAGAGAAGAACAGCTTAATCGGCTTTTAAATCAGGAAGAAACAATAGAAAACTATGAGGAAAATCCAGTAAGCGCAGACGCAGAAGAGCCATTAGAGAACGAGATAAGAGGAAAAGTTAGAGATAATGCGGCAGTTCAGGCACAGGAATATGAAGCAGAAGAACAAAATCGAACTGAACTGCCAGTCGAAAAAGAGATACCAGAGAAGGAACCAGAAACTTTTTCACCTTCGGAGGATGGAATAACTTATAAAGCAGAGTTTACTTATCTCGAAACAACCGGAGCTGATTCTGGAGAGAGAAAAGTTTTGTCTACAAGGGAATACCAGAATGTTATAGACGCATTTATAGAAACTTCCAGGGATAATGGAGATATTCTTTGGTATGAGGAGATAGAAAAAGATAATGGAGAGAAAGAAATAAGGCCCATTAGTACAGAGCAGTTAGAAGTGGTCGGATTTCGCAAGTTGTCTGATCAATATGGACTAGATGGGAAACTTACAGAGCCGGTGGTAATTATAAACTATTCAGAGAGCGATATGTTTGAAGATAAAGAAATAATGCCCTTGCATATTGCGGAACAGCGCTTCGCCGGTTATGATGCGGCTCAGTACGAGATCAGTTCCCGAGCAGAAGAAACCTCAAAATTCTGCTCCTATTACTATAAAACTTCGTTTCAGATTGTGTGGGAAGAGAATGGGGAGATACAGAGATATTCGGGAAGATATGATATTGGAGACGGAGATGGCGGTCTTATCAACCATATAAAACGGATTAATACTGAGAACCTGTCAAAAGAATTCTTAGCTTCCATGGCTTCTGTACAAGGGCAGGAACAGGCAAACGAAATTAAGGAAACGACAGAATTATTTTTACATTGTACCCTTCCGGAACTCCAAAATTGGATGCGTTATAGTATTGAAAAAGGGGAGAGGGGATATCATATACTGGATCGATTTGCAGTCAGAGAAACTACTCCTGAGCGGATTTACGGAGATCTCTTGAAAGAAAATAATAAAGCTATCCGGTTTGAAACCATAGAGGAGGCAAAAGAGTTTATAAAATCTTTTTCAGTCGAAGAAAGGAATTATCATCACATTGTCCAGAACAGGGAAATTGCAAAAGCACGGCAAACGTATGAGAAAACATTGTTTAGGAATGCGTTATATTATCATCCGGAAAACGGTGATGAAATCAAAAAAGAAGCGTTTCGGAGCGGCTATCTGTTAAACGAAGCGGAAATTCAAAAACTGGCTGCAACAGAAATTTCTATAAAGATGCAGGAAACTATATATACATTTCATTATGTTGAAGATGGATATATTTGCCAAAGCTACAAAACAGGGGATCCGGAGAATATCAGACGGGAAATAATACCAGAAGAGGGGAATCATTCTCTGTTTGAAGCGGTGCTTAAAAAGCTAGAAGAGGAGCATCATGAGTTTCGAGATGTTAAACTGCTTTCGGAAACTCAGGGGAGAGAAAATACAGACGCTTCAGAGTTTATGTTTGAATACGTAAAGGATGGACAAACCGTTTCATCCAGTGAATCATTAAGTGCTATGGTTACGGATATGCTTGTGGATCGCGCAGTTCATATAGGAGAAATACATACATACGAAATCTATGCGAAACCGAAAGAAGAACAGCAAGATGGGGAACGAGTATGTGTAATCAAAGGCACCAAAGAACACATAAAAGCGTCGATAGAAGCCGTGCATCAGAAAATAGACTTAAATAATCCAGACTTAAAAGCTCTAAAACATGATTTATCAGAAACCTTGAAACCGGCAAATTATACAGGTATTAGATCCATACAACCGCTTGGGACAGAACTTCGAAGATTATAAGTCATGGGCCGCAGAAAATCCGTGGAGATACCAGGAGGCCCGATATGCTAATGCGGGAGTACCGTTAAGCCCCGCGCAGAAAGAGCAGCTCAGTATGATGAATCATTACTGCGGGCATTATATCAGTCCTGAGGAAATTAAATCCTTAGCAAAAGGAGAGCCTATAGAGGTCGGAAAAAATCAGGGAGTGGATGAACAGATACAAAAATCTGCAAAGCAATTTAAGGATACTATCCTTGAAAAATATGACCGCTACAATGAGTATATTGAACGGTATATGGAAGAAGTGGTAACTACAGAAAAGGTCGATGTTGTGTTGGGTTAGGAGGAGGTATATGAATCTGAAACCATACAGTTCGCAGCGGATAGAAAATATATGTGTGGACATTTATGCACCAGATAAAATGAAAAACAGCGGGGTATGCCTTGTCCTGGGACTTATGCTGGCAGTATATGAGGGGCCATATCAATTCGATTATTTAATGGTACGTTCCGAATGGAAGAATAAAGGAATCGAACCGCTGATATATAAAAAAATAGAAAAATTAAATCTGAATGAAATCAGTAAAGAAATTCAACAGAGTATGGGAGGCGATATTGGAAGTATTTATGTTCAGATGGATAATCAGGGTGAAAAGATCGGGATTATGCTGTGGAATTTGAAAGAAGAGGAAGTACATACCTGCAGTATTGCATATCAGATACTGGAAGGTGAGCATAAAATAGAGAATCAGATTCAAGGATACCTTGCTCAGGTCTATCAGGCATTTTTAGAAAATGAAAAGATATTGATGCGTAAAGTGGATAAGCTAAAAAGATAGGTGAAGCGGAACTAGTTCCGGTTCTTCAAAGATAAAGGATAGCGGAACCGGAACTGGTTCCGGTAGAAGGAAGAGGAAAAATGGGAAAGATCTTAGTGATTGCAGAGAAGCCAGCGGCAGGAGATGATATAGCTAATGTGTTAGGATGCACAGAACAATAGAGAATAAAAAAGGAAAATGCAGGCATAAGATAGAATAACAATCAGGAAGGGGTATTTGCATGATCGTTGAAAATATCTATCCTCATTATGAAAACGAACAGGAAAGAGAAAAAAAGTTAGAAGAAATACATACCCAAATGCAGATTTTATTATATAATAAAAAGCGAGAACAGATGCTGGCCGGAAAGGAAAGAAAGCAGAGAAATGAGATATGATGCGATCTATGTCCGGCAGTCGTTATACCGTGAAGAAAGCATATCGCTTGAAACACAGGTGCAGATAGCAAAAAAATATTGCACAAATGAAATTAAAGTTTATCAGGATGCAGGATACAGCGGGAAGAATACACAAAGGCCGCAGTTCCAGCAGCTAATGCGGGATGTAGGAATGGGAAATATCGACAAAGTAATTGTATATCGGATCGATCGCTTTTCCCGCTCTATCCTGGACTTTTTCAATGCATGGGAAATTTTAGAGAAAAATAATGTGAATTTTGTCAGTGCGACAGAGCAGTTTGATACCTCAACTCCCATGGGAAAAATAATGTTGCTGATAATTGTAGGATTTGCTGAGATGGAACGTATGGATATATCAGCAAGAGTAACAGACAATTATTACGAACGTGCGAAAAGAGGGCAGTGGCCCGGCGGGCCGGCTCCAATGGGATATGATTTAGGATACTTATATGAGGAGGATGGAAGGAAGATACCAACGCTGACGGCTAACGGGGAGATGCCGGTTGTTCAATATATTATGGAACAATACGCATTGCCAACAACGACTTTGGGAGAAATTATGAGGGACTTGAATAGCCGTTCTATCCCAGGGCCGCCGGGGCCTAAGAAGCAGAGGACGAATTGGAACACGGTGGCATTATCGCGTTTGATTAAAAACCCAGTTTATGTCCAGGCGTCTGCCGCTGTTTATGCATTTTATAAAAGGGAGGAGCTGGTGACTGTGACCAGCAGGGTTGAAGAATTTGACGGCCATTCAGGCTGCCTGCTGGTTGGGAAAATACAGAGCAGAGGACAGAAAAAGGGAAGGCAGAAAACAGGGACAGAAAAAACACTATCTGTTGGAAACTGGGAAGGATATGTACAGCCGGAAATATATCTGAAATGCCAGGAAAAATTAAAGCAAAACCGACAGGTTGGAAAAAATGGTTCGGGTACCCATACATGGTTAAGCGGTATTATTAAATGTGGTAAATGTGGATATGCTCTTACTGTGACTTATCATGTGAATAAAACAGGAAAGATCAGGAAATTGGGATGCAGTGGAAATTACATCAGAAATATGTGCAATGTCAGACAGAATGAGCTGTTGGATATTCAGAGCGTAGAGAATGAGGTAGAAAAAGAACTGATAAAACTTCTTGGGAAGCAAAAAACAATTACCTATGAAGAACATGTCGATCACGACACGGAAATCCGGCTTGTAAAAACACAGGAAAGTATCCAGAATCTTTTGGAGATTTTGGCAGGAGGAAAATTAAATCTTACTACAATTAATTATGTCAACGAAGAAATGGAACGTCTGCATTCGGCGGAGGAAGAACTTTTAAAACAAATTCAAAAAGCAAAAAAGAAGGTGGAGATTGAGCCGATAGATTTTACAGAGCTGGCATTCGAGGAGCGAAAACGAGTAGCCAGAACTTATATTGATAAGGTATATGTGTATGCGGACAGAATCAAGATTAAATGGAAGGTGTGATATTATAGCCGCAAAAGATTTGTTGCGGCTATAAAATAATAATTGACTTTTTGTAAAATAATGTGTTATAATAGTCCTGTAGAAAGGAGGAAAGGAATGATAACTTATGGATATGTCCATAGGGATATAAGGCGAAATAACCTGGAAGGACAGCTTGCATTGATGAAGCGTTGCGGTGTGGAGGAAGAACGTATCTTTTGTGACTATGAGAGCCATAATGAGCGCGGACAAAGTGAATTGGAAAAATTGCTGGGACTAAGCAGTAAGGAGCCTATATTAAAAAGCGGAGATTTACTGCTAATATCTAGTTTAAAACGCTTAGGGAATAACTGGCTGGAAGTTTCCGAAAGATGGGACAGGCTTATGGAGCTGGGCGTTTACATACAGGTATTAGATATGCCAGCGATAAGTACATACCCAGTAACATCCAGTACGGAGATAGTACAGGATGTTGTAACCCAGCTTTTAAGGTATATCGGCAAGCCCAAAAGAACTGGCCGCCCAAATGTCGTTTATCCCCCCAATTGGCCAGATATCAGGGATAAGTACCTGGCTGGATTATGTACATCTGGACAAGCTGCTAAAGAACTGAAAATCAGTTCGGTTACGTTTTTTAAATGGGTGCGTATGTACAAGGATAAAACTCCAGGGGTTAAGAGTCCAGGTCAACCAGGGCCAGAAGTTGTTTATCCTAGCAACTGGCCGGATGTCAGGGACAAGTATTTAGCAGGACTATGTACATCTGGACAGGCATCTAAAGAGCTGGAAATCAGCCCGAATACGTTTTTCCGGTGGATGCGGATATATAAAAACTCCACAAATAAGGAATCGTAGAAATAAGACTAGAACCTTGACAACTGAATATAGGGCAGGGGAACTGTTCTGAAAATTTTTTGGAATGAAAAGGAGGCTGATAGGAAGCCTTCGTTGCTTTGATTTGCTTAACAATCTGGCAAATAAATTTCTCTTTTTGTTTATTCTAAATACTTACTCTAAAACTTATCTCGAAATATCTTTCATTAAACCCATAACTAAAGGCGACAGTCTGGACTGGAAGGACTACGGTGCAGACTCCATCGTAGACAAGGTAGTAAATCACAAACACCTGGGAAACGGCTCCATTATCCTTATGCACAATGGGGCAAAATATACACCTCAGGCACTGGAGGCAGTGATCACAGGACTTCAAAGCAAGGGATATGAGCTGGTTCCTATTTCAGAGCTGATTAAAAAGGACAATTTTCACATAAATCACGAGGGAAGGCAGATTTCGGACGAAACAGCACAGCATTGAGAAGCCGGAAACAGATACAATAGGAAAAAAAGGAGCTTTCACACGGCCTGCCCTGAGAACAGAGGCAGGCTTTTGCGGGAGAGCTGCCGAAACGGGAGGAGGAAAGGAACATGAGATACGGGTAGAGCTGTCGAAATTTGCGTCTTAATATCATTGCAAGGGCAGTTTTTACAAGCTTATAATCGTTACGGAGAAAAAGTTAGGAGGAGTATGAAGCATGGCAGAATTAAACATTGCGATTGCGGATGATAACAGGCAGACTTTGGAGCTGCTTGGCGAAATACTGGAGGGAGAAAAGGATTACCATATCGTCGGAAAGGCGGATAATGGCAACGAAGCGTACAACATGATTTTGAAGACCAGACCAGATGTCGTATTAATGGATATTGTCATGCCGGGAATGGACGGAATATCTGTCATGGAGAAAATCAAGAGCAATACGGAGATGAAGGACAGCACATCCTTTATCATGGTAACAGCCGCAGGCAGTGAAAATCTGACAGCGGAGGCGTTCAAGCTGGGCGCCAGCTACTATATCATGAAACCGTTTACAAAAGAGATCATACTCGATAAGCTGCGAAGGCTGACGGGATATAAGAATAAAACGACAATGCTGTCGGGAAGCAGAAAAGTGAAGCCTTATGTCAATAAGGCGGAGTACATGGAGCAGAATCTGGAAAACGACGTAACCCAGATGCTCCACGAAATCGGTATCCCCGCCCACATTAAAGGGTATCAGTATCTGCGGGATGCCATTATCATTTCAGTGAAGGATCAGGAGATGTTAGCTTCTGTCACGAAGATCCTGTATCCGACCATTGCAAAGAAGCATGCGACCACGCCGAGCCGTGTAGAGAGAGCCATCCGCCATGCCATCGAAGTAGCATGGAACAGAGGGGAGATGGATACCATCAATGATCTGTTCGGCTATACCGTAAGCACCGGGAAGGGAAAGCCGACAAATTCCGAATTTATTGCGCTGATTGCCGATAAAATCCGGCTCGATTACAAGCGGATCTCGTAGTCAGAAGGCGGGCAGGACGGCAGCTTTGAGAGGAGAGCGGCAGGCCTGTTTCAGAAAGAATCAGACAAAAAATCATAATACTACCTTTCTAAATGTATAAATCTATTGTATAATAGCAGTATATCTGGACAAGGGGGCTCAAATTGGGGATTTGTCCGGCAATGAGATGAATGGGAGGTAGCAGGATGAAAAAAATTCTTTTTATAGCTTCAGAAGCGGTTCCTTTTATCAAGACAGGGGGTCTGGCGGACGTAGTCGGCTCTCTTCCGAAATGCTTTGACAAGCAGTATTTTGATGTAAGGGTTATGATTCCCAAATATCTCTGTATCAAGGAATCTTTCCGAAATGATATGAAATATCTGAACCATTTCTATATGGACTATCTGGGACAGAGCCGCTATGTAGGGATTCTTGAGTATGTCTATGAAGGAATCACCTTCTATTTTATTGACAATGAGAGCTATTTCTGCGGCTCCAGGCCTTACGGCGACTGGTACTGCGATCTGGAAAAATTTGCATTTTTCTCAAGAGCCGCCCTCTCAAGTCTGCCGGTGATCGGTTTCCAGCCGGATGTGGTGCACTGTCATGACTGGCAGACCGGCCTGATCCCTGTATTCTTAAAGGATAAATTCCATGAGGGCGAATTTTTCAGGAATATGAAGTCTGTTATGACTATTCACAACCTGAAATTCCAGGGTGTCTGGGATGTCAAGACGATCCAGCGGCTGTCCGGTCTCCCGGATTATTACTTCACTCCTGACAAGCTGGAAGCGTACAAGGACGGGAATATGTTAAAGGGCGGTCTCGTCTATGCAGATGCCATCACTACCGTAAGCAATACCTATGCAGAGGAGATCAAGACCCCGTTCTACGGAGAAGGGCTTGACGGTCTGATGCGGGCCAGGGCAAACAGCCTGCGGGGCATTGTGAACGGCATTGACTACGACGATTTCAATCCGGAGACAGATCCGATGATTGTCCAGAATTACAATGCGAAAACCTTCCGTAAGGAAAAGATTAAAAATAAGAGAGCGCTGCAGCAGCAGCTGGGACTTGAGCAGGATGATAAAAAATTTATGATAGGCGTGGTATCCCGTCTGACAGACCAGAAAGGCTTCGACCTGATTCAGTGCGTGATGGATGAGATCTGTACAGATGATGTGCAGCTTGTCGTGCTGGGAACAGGGGACGAGAAATATGAGAATATGTTCCGCCACTACGACTGGAAGTACAATGGACGCGTCTCCGCCAATATCTATTATTCTGAGGAGATGTCACACCGTATCTATGCGTCCTGCGACGCCTTCCTGATGCCGTCCCTTTTCGAGCCCTGCGGTTTAAGCCAGCTTATGGCTCTGCGCTACGGCACGGTGCCCATTGTCAGGGAAACAGGAGGACTTAAGGATACCGTGTGGCCCTACAATGAGTACGAGGGAACAGGAACCGGTTTTTCCTTTGCCAACTATAATGCCCACGAGATGTTGGATACCATCCGCTATGCAAAGCATGTGTATTACAACAGAAAACGCGAGTGGAACAAGATTATTGACAGGGGCATGGCAGTTGATTTCTCCTGGAAAACATCAGCTCTCAAGTATCAGGAACTCTATGACTGGCTGATCGGCTACTAAACAGGAAAACGTCCTTTGATTTACAGTGGACAGATGATATAATTTCTGCTACAATACGGGCAGAGAAGCAAATGGATAGAGCATCCGAGAATTCGCCGGGGGCACAGGTTTCAGTATCCCCGGCGAAAGCCGTCACCCGGAAAGGACATAGCTGCCCAGGCTGGGCTGCAGCCCCAGGGAGGGGAATTGGTCGGCAGTCAGGAAAGGAAGGAAAGAGAAAATGAGGCGCACAGGGCGTTTCGCAGGAGAGCAGCTGAGAGAATGGTACAGGGATCAGGGGTATCTGGAATGTGTGAGGGACATTTTAGAGCATCCTGCGTTTCAGTCCATGGATCAGTATATCCAGCATGGAGGGACAACGTGTCTGGAGCACTGTCTGCGTGTTTCGTACATGAGTTATCTGATCTGCAGAAGAAAGGGGCTTCACTTCTGTGAGGCGGCCAGAGGAGGCCTGCTTCACGATCTGTTTCTCTATGACTGGCATGTTCATGGAAGGGAGACCGGAGAACATTTTCATGGCTTCACCCATCCCAGGACAGCTCTTGAGAATGCTGAGAAATATTTTTCATTGACAGAGAGGGAGAGAAATCTGATTCTGCGCCATATGTGGCCCCTTACACCTCTGCCTCCCAAATACAGGGAGGGCTATGTTGTCATATATGCTGACAAGCTGTGCAGTCTGGAAGAAATCTGGCTGTCGGTGAGAAAAAAGCTGGGAGCTGCTCTGAAGGCCGCATGACAGAGCCTTTAGCATTTTTAGACAAGTGAACAGGAGATAGGAATGACAATTTATCAGGAAATAACGGGAAATCAGGTTTTAATGAGCGGTGTAATCGGCTGGATCGTGGCACAGGTACTGAAGACAATTATCGACATTGCCCTGAACCGATCCTTTAATCCGGAGAGGCTTACGGGCTCAGGGGGAATGCCCAGCTCCCATTCCTCAACGGTGTGCGCGCTGACGACTGCCTCTGCCTACTGCTATGGCTTCGGCAGCTTTGAGTTTGCCATCAGCTTTCTGTTTGCGATGGTGGTCATGTATGATGCCATCGGCGTCCGCCAGGAAACGGGAAAGCAGGCAAAGGTACTCAACAGTCTGCTGTTTGAAAATCTTCTGAAACTGGACTCAGTGGTGCTCCAGGAAAAGCTCAAAGAATATGTGGGCCACACGCCTCTTCAGGTGTTTGCAGGGGCCGTGCTGGGAATCGCGATTGCAGTATTTATGAACCAGTTCTATTAAAAAGGCGCAAAAGGCGGGAGCTTAT
>OGZX01003481.1_pt1 | contig 10734 bp, 4 predicted proteins | sample 1576881 | NCBI WGS metagenome assembly OGZX01 (sample SAMEA3541542, study PRJEB24748) | human gut metagenome | biome: human gut; feature: human-associated habitat; material: faeces | place: China | collected 2012
CGACATCGTCGCCGTGTACACAAGGAACGCCGTTATAACCGATATTGCAGGTGGCAACAATTTTACCGTCCGGCAGATAGTTGGCATCGCAGAATTCCAGGTCGGGTTCGTCTACGGTTATCTTCTGATGAAGGCCGCTACCGTCGGAGTTGATCTCGTAAATTTGCCATTTCCTGTTTTCATCCAATGAAGAGAACAGGATACGGTCGGCATTCCAGTGTAGTTGCATATCTGAGATCGGCACATCGGTAGCCGGCTTATAGATTGTTTGACTTTGGATATTTCCCCGCAGGTTTGATAATTGGCTTATTTCTGCGTCGTATCCGTTACGGCGACTGGAGAAAAGGGAATTGTAATTTGCATTGGACGTACCGAGCGACGGTCCCATTGCTTTGCGTGCATTGTCTCCCAGATGATAACGGGCTATCAATATCTTATCTATGTCCAGTAAAGGGTTTGCCAGTATGATCTCCCTTTTGAGGGAAAATAGGCGCTTTGCATTGGCAATTGTCTGTTCTGACATATCTTTTGATAGATTGGATTTTACTTCTGTAAGTAGTGACTCCAAGTCAGATAATTTTTGATAGAGCGAGGGAGCTTTGTCTCCCAATGATGATTTTGTGTCGTCCAGATAAGCGCGGATAGCATCGGGATTGACCCAGTTTATTTGCTCCTTCAATCTGTTTATTTGTAGTTGGTACAATGAATCAGCATTGGTAGTAGCTATGCCTGAAACAGAAAAGGCCAATAAGACAAAAAGTACATGAATTCTATATCTCATGTTATGATATCGTTTAAAGTTACCCTGCAAATTTATAGGTTTATGGGGTATGATGAGTTGTAATATTGTATCAAAAGCGATCATTATTATCTCCGGATGATGAAATATAAGGATTTTCTTTTTCTATCTTTGCTGCATAAAGCTTGAATGTCATGAAAAAAACATATTGGATCGTTTTCTTTATAGCATACTTCAGCCGTTTGCTAGTGGGTGCGGAGCCTGTTTTTTATTTTTCATCCTTGAAACTGGAAGAGGGACTATCGCAGTTGTCTGTTATAAATATTCATCAGGATTATAAAGGTTTTATGTGGTTTGCGACCCGTAATGGCCTGAATCGTTTCGACGGTACATCTTTTACCGTATATAAGCATAGTAATAAAGATTCGATGAGTCTTTCCAATAATTATGTGACCTCTTTGGCTGAAGATATTCGTGGCTATTTATGGATCGGAACTACAGGGGGGTTGAATCGTCTTGACTTGAAAACCGACCGTATGATCGCATATAACGGGTTGTCTTCTTTTTCCGGATCACCGGTGGATGGGGCGTGGATATCCGATGTGTATGTAGATAGCCGTCAAAGACTTTGGGTGGCAATGAGTAAGGGGTTGTATCAATATAATTATGAGGAGGATATTTTTCAGCCTGTCTCTTTGGAAGGGGAATTGGATCGGACCTATATCATGCGAATTAAAGAAGATCGCAAAGGTAATTTACTGGTCGGAACTCTTAATAAAGGGCTATACATTTGTGATGCTGAGTTAAACCTGGTAGATCATTACCTGAAAGATAATACTACCGGTTCATTGACGGATAATCTTGTTTCTGCTATCTATGAAGATTCGACCGGACAGCTTTGGATCGGTACCCGTGAATCTGGTCTAAATAAGATAGACCGGGATACACATACAGTTGCCTGTTATACAACGGAGAACAGTACACTTGGCAATAACTATATCCGTACGATAGAAGAATATAACGGTTACGTGATAGTCGGTACTTTCAATGGATTAACACTGATAGACCTAAAAGATAATTCTTTTCAGAAATATAATGACTTCGATACCCGGAAAGGGGGCTTGAGTCATTTCTCCATTTATTCGACCTATGTGGATAATGCTAATACAATTTGGATCGGAACATACGCCGGAGGGGTGAATTATAGTAATCCTTTGAATAGCCGTTTTATTTTTCATGGTTTAAAAAATGAACAGGAACAGTTTCCGGGAGTTTGTGGAGCTATGGCTTATCAACCGGAAACTAATATTCTGTGGATCGCTTCGGAAGGACGCGGGTTACTGGCTTATGATATCGATAAAGATTCTTTCTCTCATTACCTACTTGATAATCATTCTGATCTGTTGGGGGATAGGAATATCATAAAATCTCTCTATATCGAAGGAAATACGATTTGGTGCGGAACACAAAAAGGTACTGTGTATCGTTTTGATACGAGGACTAAAAAGTTTTCATTGTTTCATACTTTTGATAAGATACTTAGTGTTTATACCATCGATCGTTGTAGTGATGGGGCTTTGTGGATGGGAACGACTGACAATAACGGGATTGTACGATTCCTACCGGACGAGAGAATAGCTCCGAAAGATACTATATTCGGCCATTTCCCTAGTCTCCGGAGTTTTCTGGAAATAAGGAATGGTGTTTATCTGGTTGGAATGCATGTGGGAGGCCTTGGTTTATATGATTCCAATATCCGGAAAGTAGAGCGTTATAATACCCGTCAGACCGGATCGAGACATCTATACGATAATCATGTGACGTCGATCATCAGAGATATGGAAGGACGTATCTGGGTCGGTACGTATGGAGGTGGTTTATGCTTGTTAGATGAGGAAAAAGGAATCACCGATTGGCTAACGACGGAAGATGGCCTTTCTGACGATAATATCAATTCTGTTATTGCGGGTGATGATGGAAAAATATGGCTAAGTACCAGTAAAGGTATTTCTTCTTTTGATCCGGATACCCGGAGTTTTACTAATTACAGCAGTCAAAGTGAGATACCTGTCAATGAATTCAGTATAAAAGGAGGAATTCGACTGCCTGACGGTAGGATTTGCTTTAGTGGCGATAATGGTTTTATCTCTTTTTATCCGGATAAGTTGGAGAAGAACTCTTTTGTCCCGCCGGTATCTTTTACTTCTCTGACCGTGAATAATAAGTTGATCACTCCCGATGACCAGTCAGGTATTTTGGGTGAGGTTGTTGATTACACTTCCGGAATAAAGCTGAAGTATAATCAGAATAACTTTTCGATCGGATATACCGCGTTGAACTATCTTTATCCTAACCAGAATCAATATGCCTATAAATTGGAAGGATACGATAAAGACTGGAATGAGGTGGGGACCCGTAAGGAGGCCTTTTATACGAATATCAGACCCGGTGAGTATATTTTTCGGGTCAGAGCCTCTAATAATGACGGGGTGTGGAATGAGGAAGGACGTTCTGTCCCGGTCCATATTCTTACGCCGCTTTGGCAAACCTGGTACGCTTACTTGTTTTATCTGTTGATTTCTGGGATTCTTATTTATACTATCTATTATTATCTTCATATGAAGCGTAAGTTGGAGCATGACCTGATTGAGAAACAAAAGGAACAGCAACGGCAGGAAGAATTCCACCAGTCCCGTATCCGGATGTTTACGAACTTTTCACATGAATTGCGTACGCCGCTTACTTTGATCCTTTCTCCTTTGGAAGAAGTGCTTCAACGTGTCGATATGGCATCGAGCCTGAAAGATGTATTACGGTTGGTCTATGCAAATTCACAACGGTTGCTGCTGCTGGTCAATCAGTTGATGGACTTACGAAAGAACCAAAGCGGCAATCTGCGACTGCGTGTTTCCCGAAATGACCTGTATCTCTTTACCCAGGAGATTTATATTGCATTCAACCAGATTGCAGTGAAAGAACATATCCGGTTTAACTTTGAATCGGCCCTGTCCGGAATCGAGGCCTGGTTTGACCGTGCTTTGCTGGAAAAGGTTGTTTTTAATCTGTTATCAAATGCTTTTAAGCATACTTCACCGGGCGAATCGGTAACAGTCCGGCTTGAATCTTTTACGCAGGCTGAATTGAATGAGTATTATCCCGGTCGGGTGGAAGCGGGGCTATCTGTTTCATCTCGTTATGCCTGCCTGTCGATAGAAGATACCGGAAAGGGGATTAGTGATATAGATAAGGATCATATTTTTGCCCCTTTTTATCAGAGTGCCGATGAACAGGAATTAAATACAACCGGGACAGGAATTGGCCTCAGCTTGGTCCTGTCTGTGGTTAAACTGCATAAAGGTATTGTGTGGGTGAAAGATAATACGCCCAAGGGAGCTATATTTCGTGTATTGTTGCCGATAGATAAAGAGACCTATGAAGAGGAACAGATCGCGGAAGAGGAGACTGAATCTTTACCGGAACAGGAAGAACTTCCGGATATATCTGTTTCAGATCTGAGGAAACGTTACACAGTACTGTTGGCAGAAGATAACGATGAAGTACGTCGGTATATCCGGGAGCGGCTTGAAAGACATTTTGATGTTTTGGAAGCAGATAATGGGGAAGATGCATTCGGTAAGATAACGGAAGTTATGCCTGATCTGGTTGTCAGCGATATTATGATGCCGAAGATGGATGGTTTGCAACTTTGTTCTTTGGTTAAACAGGACTTGCGGACAGGGCATATCCCTGTTATCATCATCACTGCGAAGTCGATGGTTATGCATATTAAAGAGGGGTTCCAGAGCGGGGCGGACGATTATATCGTAAAACCGTTCAATATGGAGATATTGATTTCCCGTATATGTAATCTGTTGTCATCCCGCGAACGGCTAAAAGAGTTGTATGGCAAAAAGTTCTCTTTGGAATCGTTGGGGATCGAGACGACTTCCGCAGATGAAATATTTATGCAGAAGTTTTTTGGAGTGATCGAACAGAATATATCCAACCCGGAATTTAATATTGAAATGTTATGTAACGGAATTGGCATGGGACGTGCCAATTTATATCGGAAGTTGAAAGCGATAACAAATCTTTCACCAATAGACCTGATACGTAACAAGCGTATGGAAGTGGCGGCAAAGATGTTTCTTGAGACAGAGATGAATGTATCTGAAGTTGCCGTAAGTGTCGGCTTTAACTCCCATGCTTATTTTGCGACTTGCTTTAAAAATGTATATGGCATATCACCGACCGAATATGTACAGCGCAATAAATCTGTTTCAGACAAAGAATAAATCGAAATATTCGTGAATACCCCTAAAAGCCGCCTGATCAGCGGCTTTTATTATTGTTATGGAATATAATTAAACACAAAAGAGAGGATTTTTAAATAGTCGAAAGTTTTCCGGCCCTACATTTGCCACAGAAAAATAACACACGAATAGTATTAATCTTAATAGCTGTATTATGAATAACATGTACATGAGAAGTTGTGCTTTAGGCATAACGATGTGTCTGTCTCCCATCCTTATGCCTGATATGGCGAAGGCTGAAAAAACAGGCATTGTAAATGAAATCACACAGTCCTCACCTGTCAGTGGAGTTGTAAAGGATGCAAATGGAGATCCTTTATTCGGAGTAAATATCGTAGTAAAAGGCACTACCATCGGTTCTATCACGGATATTGACGGGAACTTTTCATTTGAGGCTCCGGCCGGATCGACTCTGGTTGTTTCTTATATCGGTTTTAAATCGCAGGAAATAAAAGTGAAGGGGAGTTCTCCAATAAACATTGTATTACAGGAAGACTCCGAGAAGCTGGATGAAGTAGTGGTAGTGGGTTATGGTGTACAAAAGAAAAGTGATGTCACCGGTTCCCTTTCTTCTGTGAAAGGAGAGGATCTGACCAAACTTTCTATTTCCCGTACTGACCAGGCTTTGCAGGGACAAATGGCCGGTGTTATGGTGCAAAATAGTGTGGCCGCACCCGGTGAATCTCCCAACATCATTATCCGTGGTGGAAACTCGTTAAAAGGAAGTAATGCGCCACTGGTGGTTATCGATGGGGTACTGGGTGGAGATCTGGCTTTGATCGATCCGAATGATATTGCATCTATCGAAGTTTTGAAGGATGCATCTTCAACATCTATCTATGGTTCCCGTGGTGCAAATGGTGTAATTATGGTAACTACTAAACGCGGAAAAGCCGGTAAACCGACAGTCTCTTATAGCGGTTATATTTCATTATCACAGATATCCACAAAGATGGATATGTTGAGTGGACCGGAAATGTATAGTATGTTGAAGGAAATGGAAACCAACTATCCTTCTACCTCAATGAAAATACCGGCCTGGATTGATCCGAACAATTTGAATGATGTGGATTGGCAGGATGAGGTATTCCGCTCGGCTCCGATGACAGGGCATTCCCTCTCTGTAAGCGGTGGATCGGAAACGACAAAATATAGTCTGTCCGGTAATTATCTGATGCACCAGGGTATTATTAAGAACTCTGATTTTAATCGTGCCGGTATCCGTGCGAACATTGAACAACAATTGGGTAAAAGAGTAACTGTTGGTGCTTTGATCAATGCATCACGTTCCTCTTCCAGTAGTGCAAGTGTTAACCAGATGAATGGTTCTGATGGTGGAGGTGTCACTTTTTGTGCACTTGGATTCAGTCCGTTAGTTCCTGTTTATGATGAAAATGGTAAATTCAGCGGCCCGTTGATGGATGGTGCGCAGATGAATAACCCGGCCGCTCTGATCAATGACCAGATAGTAGACAAATACCGGAATTACTTTCAGGGAACGGCCTTTTTAGAATGGGAGATTATTAAGAACCTGCGATTCAAGACCGCCTGGACATATACTTATAGCGACCGAAAACAACGCCAGTTCGTTTCCGGAGAGAATCTTCTGTCTTATAAAGGAGATGGTTATGCTTATGTAAATGATCAGGAAACGACGAACTGGTTAGGAGAAAATACATTGACTTATTCCAAAGTGTTTAATAAAGATCATTCATTGAACGTCGTGGCCGGTTTTACCGCTGAAGCCTCTGATTATTTCTATAATACAAACAGTGGAAAAGGTTTCGACATCGAATCGCTCGGTTACTGGAATATGGGACTGGCCGATAAGAATTTGTTGACGATTACTAGTGGTGGTAACCATTCTGCAATAGCATCCTGGTTGGGACGTGTCAATTATGCCTATAAGGGAAAATATCTTGCATCTGTAAGTTTCCGTGCTGATGGTTCTTCCAAGTTTGCGAAGAATAATAAGTGGGGATATTTTCCTTCGGCCGCCCTGGGCTGGCGTATCAGCGAGGAAGATTTCATGAAAGATCTTACATGGATACAGAATCTGAAACTGCGTGCCAGTTACGGTGAAACCGGTAGCCAGGCAATCGATGCGTATCAGTCGCTGGCCAGCTTCAGCTCGTCTAGCTATGTCCTGAATGGAAGTTCAGCCGTAGCATTGGTTCCGGGCCGGGTTCCGAATCCTGATTTGAAATGGGAAACAACGAAACAAACGGATATAGGTCTCGATGTAAGCGTATTCGGAGGACGTATTTCGTTGGTTGCAGACTATTATTATAAGAAGACTATTGACCTGCATTATGACAAGATCCTTCCTTATTATACAGGGTATTCTTCTCAGACTCAGAATATCGGCAGTAAGTCGAACAAAGGTTTCGAATTTACTTTGAATACTCAGAATCTGGTAGGAGAGCTCAAATGGTCGACTTCTTTGAACTTTGCATTAAACCGTGAAAAGGTCCTGGAACTGGGGGACGATGAGTATTTCTATACCAATGGTTCCGGAGGTGCTTTAGGTTCAAGCTTTAATGAAACCGGTATTGTGAAAGTGGGTGAACCGTTAGGTAATTTCTATGGGTATATATTCGACGGTATTTATCAGAATGAAGCGGAAGTCAATGCTTTACCCGGTTCGACAGCCGCAGTGGGAGGTGTTAAGTTTAAGGATCTGGACGGTGATCACAAGATAACGACGGCAGACCGTACGATTATCGGTAATGCCAATCCTAATTTCATCTTTGGTATCGGTAATGATTTCTCTTATAAGAATTTTGATTTAAGTTTTATGTTCCAGGGAACTTATGGAAACGATATCGTCAACCTGATGAATGTTAGTTTCGGAACAGCACCGAGTACTGCTGCTTGTGGGAATGTTTTTAAATATGTCATGAATGATGCCTGGAGAGGAGAAGGTACTTCCAATACGCAGCAGGCACTGAACGAGGGCGCTGGCCCGATGTCTACCCGCTTTGTTGAAGATGGCTCATATATCCGTCTGAAGAATTTGACATTCGGTTATACGTTACCTAAATCCATTACATCCAAATGGGGTATTTCCAACCTGCGTTTCTATCTGAGTGGACAGAACTTATTTACAATAACAGGCTATTCCGGTTATGATCCTGAAGTTAGCTCACGCACAGGAAATTACAACTTAGGTTTTGACGGAGGTAGTTATCCTTCTGTCCGGTCATATACTTTCGGTTTGAATCTTACATTATAATAATCTTAATACTGTTAATAAAATATGAAAACATATATCAATAAAATAGTCGCAACCGGCCTCTGTTCTTTGTTACTGTTTACAAGTAGCTGCTCGTCTTTTTTGTCGGAAGAGCCGAAAGATTTCCTGTCGCCGGAGAATTTGCCGAACACAGAATCAGAATGTAATATGTTGCTGATGGGAGCGATGTCGTATTGGCGTAGTAACAACTTCGAGCGTCATATCAATTTTATTGCAGAAGCGACGACAGATGCGGTAGTGAGTGCTACAAAAAATAATATTCCCCGTGATGAAATGAATTCGTTGATCTGGCAGGATGACAATGAAAGTTTGTACAAGCCCTGGCAACAGTTCTATGCCTGCATCAATGCCTCTAATATCATGATCCAGAAAGTACCGGATGCATCGAAGGTTTCTGAAGATGTGAAGAATCAATATGTGGCTGCTGCGCGTTATATGCGTGCCTTGTCTTATTTTTATCTGGTCCGTATTTTCAATGATGTGATTTATCTGGATACTCCGGTGGAAGATTTTACAAGTGCGACAGATTTATCCAAGACACCGGCGATCGATATTTATAGGTCGATTATTGAAGACCTGGAATATGCAGAAACCAATTTGCCTGTCAAATGGAGTGAAGGGACTGAGCGTCCGACCGTAGCTGCTGCAAAATCTCTTTTAGCCTGGGTTTATATTACGATGGCCGGAGAACAGGTAAAAGATAATACGATGTGGGCTAAAGCGGCAGCAAAGGCAAAAGAAGTGATCGACAATAAGGGTAGCTATGGTATCGAATTGTTGAGTAACTATGAAGATCTGTGGAAAGTGAACAACAGATATAATAAGGAATCGATTTTTGCTTTTAACTTCGCAGATGGTTTGGGAGATAATCAATGTGGTGCGGAATGGCGTCCTACCAGTGTCGGAACAGAGTCAGGTTGGGGATTCTTTTATACACAGCAATCCTATCTGGATAAGTTTGAAGATAAAGACTTACGTAAAGCAGCTACATTCCTGACTGAGATAGTTAGTACAGTGGATAAGAAAACGTATACGACCGCAGATTTCGGTAGTCCGTATCCACACGGTAAAAAATGGTGTGATGGCGGACGTGAAGATTTCTCTCAGCGCAGTAAACGTACGGATATGTATATACCGATCATCCGTTATGCAGATGTATTGTTGATTTTTGCTGAGGCTGAGAATGAAGTGAACGGTCCGACTGCTGCAGCTTATGAGGCCGTTAACCAGCTTCGTTTACGTGCCGGTCTGGATAATTTGTCAGGTTTGGGTAAAGATACATTCCGTGAAGCTATCCGCAAGGAGTGGACACTGGAAACGACTCACGAACGTATTTACCGTTTCAACCTGGTGCGCTGGGGTATTTATCTGTCTACAATGAAAGAATACTTCCAACAGTATTATCCGGAAAAGGTAAAGAATGTAACGGAAGAAAAGTTGTATTTCCCTTGTCCGAATCATGATGCGATTATCAATCCTAATTTATAATCTGTCATATATTTAGATAATAATAAGGGGGCGTAACTGGTTTTACCGGTTACGCCCCCTTAACATTACAGACAGGTTCTAATTCAGATTTACTCCCAGCTTATTTCTTATTATATTGTAGAATTAACCGATCGTTTTCCATCGAGATCAGCATGTCATAATCATCAAATTGATAGTGAGTGTTTAATGTCTCTCCATCCACATCGATGGTCTCCCCCGATGCATCTGCCTCTTGTTGGGAGGCCTGTTCCTGAATGGTTGCAGCCCAATAACTATGGGCGGGAAGTATCTGTTGATAAGAGGTACATATATTGTTATCGATCGTAAAACGGTAGGTAACATCGAAAAGCCGTCCTAATTCATCTTCTTCCTGATAAACCATAGTAAAAAGCTTATCGGTGAATTGACTCTCTTTTATCCGTTCTTTATTATCGTTCACGAACTGAACAAAATCCTTATCTGTTTTACCTAGCCATACTTGAGAAAAAGCGGCCTGGCTGCCTAACAGCAGCAACAGGCCTATCATTAATTTATTCCACATAAAATTCAGCATTTAACGGGGTTGACTTGGATGAGTTTCCGGCAAACAGGAAGAACTTTCCAGGTTCTACAACAAACTCATTTTTATCATTATACATTCCATAAGCACGATGATTTACTTTGAAAGTGACTGTCTTTTCTTCACCCGGTTCCAGAGTAACACGTTCGAAACCGCATAGTTCTTTTTCAAAACGGGAAATGGAAGATGTTTCATCATTCAAATAAAGCTGAACCACTTCGTCCCCTTTTATGGCTCCTGTATTTTTTACTTTGCAGGTTACGGTCAGGGTATCGCCATCAGAAATCCGGGTTGTTGCCGGTTGGAGGTCACTGATTTCAAAAGTAGTATAACTCAGTCCGTAACCGAATGGATAAAGTTCACCATCTACACGGGCGAA
>OGZX01003497.1_pt1 | contig 10681 bp, 8 predicted proteins | sample 1576881 | NCBI WGS metagenome assembly OGZX01 (sample SAMEA3541542, study PRJEB24748) | human gut metagenome | biome: human gut; feature: human-associated habitat; material: faeces | place: China | collected 2012
GTTTTGGGGAAATATAAGCAAAGTAAAGAGAAAAGCAAATGGCGGCCGGCGTTTGCTTTAATTAGATAGCTTCAGGTGTTAAGCTAAAGCTAAGCAAGTGTAAAGCAGAAACCGTTTCGTTTTAAAGCGGCGTTCGTGTCTTATCCTTCTGAAACGCCTATGAATAAAGGCTTTCCGTGTAGTTATTCAGTATTCAGAGTTAAACCGCTTCGTTCTGTGCCCTATACTATACGTTTCGGATTGTAGGAGTGGTGAAGGATTTTAATTTCCAGTCTTTGCGCAAGAAGATAATGCCTGCCTTCATTTACTATTCTCCCGAGCAGATGCAGAATCTTTATATCAAAATAGCTCCCGAACATCGGCAGGAAACCATTCAGTTCATTCGGGAGAAATTCCATGAAATGGCACCGGATATTGTAAAAGAGTTCCGCTACCGGTTCTTCTCCGATGCTCTGAACAAGAACTACATCAAGGAGCAGCAACAAAGCCGGATGCTGCTGTTCTTCACAGTGCTTGCTATCGTTATCGCCATGATGGGGGTATTCGGGCTGGTGGCTCTGTCTACAGAACAGCGGACAAAGGAAATCGGCATCCGTAAGGTGAACGGTGCGCATTCCGACCGCATTGTGCGGATGTTCTGCCGTGAATATCTGATATGGGTAGGCATTGCTTTCGTCATTGCATGTCCTGCCGGGTATTGGTTCATGCGCCGTTGGCTCAGCGAGTTTGCTTATCAGACGGGCATCAGTTGGTGGCTGTTCTTGCTGGCAGGTGTTATCATTGCAGGTATAACTCTGCTTACGGTCATCGGGCAGACCTGGCGGAAGGCCTCACAGAATCCGGTGAAATCATTGCGCTACGAATAAACAGTAACTATATAAACAGTAATCATTATGATAAAGACCATTGGATTAAGCAAAATATTCCGCACCGAAAGCGTGCAAACTACCGCATTGAACGAAGTAAGCATTGAAATCAATCAAGGAGAATTTGTTGCTATTATGGGGCCATCTGGTTGCGGAAAATCCACCTTATTGAATATGTTGGGACTGCTCGATAATCCTACATCGGGTGAACTCTGGTTCTTGGAGCAGGAAGTTTCCCGTTATTCCGAGAATAACCGGACAGACTTGCGTAACGGCAATATCGGCTTCATCTTCCAAAGTTTCAACCTGATAGACGAACTTACCGTTTTCGAAAATGTAGAACTCCCGTTGCTCTATGCCGGCGTTGCTGCCCGTGAGCGTACGGAGCGGGTGAATCGGGCGTTGGAACGGATGCAGATAGCCCATCGTACGGAGCACTATCCGCAACAACTTTCAGGTGGCCAGCAGCAGCGTGTTGCCATTGCACGTGCCATCGTTACCAATCCCCGCATCATCCTTGCCGATGAACCTACGGGTAACCTGGACTCTACGAACGGTAACGAAGTAATGTCTTTGCTGAAAGAACTGAATCAGGATGGCACCACCGTTGTAATGGTAACCCACTCTGAAGAGAATGCCCGCGAAGCAGGCCGGATTATCCGGATGATGGACGGATGCATACTGACGGAAAGCTATCACAGTAGAACTATATAAACTATATTAGTCAAACATTTGACTAATTAAAGAATTTCCTTTACCTTTGCGCCCGTTTTAAGGTAAAAAGAAGATTTATGCAGAAAGAAGGTGCAGAGTTTAGAGAACTACAACTGCAGATATTCCGTACGCGTATGGCATTCCGTCGTTGTATGCAGCGTACGCTGAAAAAGAAGGAAGCGGGCATCACGTTTGAAATGTTGCAAGTGCTGAGTTGCCTGTGGCGCGAACAAGGCGTTACGCAACAAGTGCTTGCCGAGCGCACGGCAAAAGACAAGGCATGCCTGACCAACCTGTTGGGAAACCTGGAGAAAAAAGGATATGTATGCCGGAAAGAAGGTTCACAAGACCGTCGCAGCAAACTTGTGTTTCTCACCCCGAAAGGAGAACAGTTCTGGAAAGACCTGCTTCCGGTATTGGATGAAGTCTATACGCAAGTAGGGCATATTATCGGATTGGAGCACATTCAGGCGATGTTATCAGGATTAAAAAATGTACACGATGTATTGGAAAGTTTATAAGCCCTCGGCAATCGGATTGCTGGGGGCCTTGTTTTATGCATCTTCGATGCAGGCACAAACCGCCCCCGCCGATTCTCTCTTTCTGACGGTAGACCAACTGTTTGACCGCGGAGTGCGCAACAGCCTGTTGCTGCAAGCAGATGCCCTGAAAGAGAAAGCAGCCGGAGAACGGACACAGACCGCCCGTTCGGCACAGCTCCCCGACCTGCAAGTAGGGTTGAAAGGTGGATATGTAGGACAACCCACCGTATTTCAGCATGGACTGACGGATGCAGTGCATCCCGATGTGCCCGATTGGTCGCAGAACTATGCCGTAGACTTTGTGCAACCTCTCTATCAAGGGGGCAAGATACACTCGGGCATCCGAAAAGCGGGACTGGAGCAGGAACTTGCTTCTTTGCAGACGGAAACCGACCAGGCGGAAGTCAAACTGGGACTGCTGGAACAGTATCTCAACCTGTTCAGCCTGTATCGCAAAGATGAAGTCCTGACGCGGAACATCGAGGAGTCGGAGCGCCGCCTGCACGATATTATCCGAATGAAGCAGGAAGGACTGATTACCAACAACGACGTGCTGCGCAGTGAGATGCAACTGACCAACGACCGCCTGTCCCTGCAAGAGACGGAGAACAGCATTACACTGGTATCCCAGCATCTGGACATCCTGTTGGGACAGGACGAGAATCTGTTGCTGATACCGGATACCGCCCTGCTGTTTCAGGCGGTTGCCCTCGAAGCTTACGATGACTATGTAACCGAAGCCTTTGCCAATGCTCCGGGGCAGAAACAGCTGCGCAAGCAAACCGAACTGGCACAGAATGAGGTCCGCCTGACCCGTTCCGCCCTGCTGCCCAGTGTGTCGCTCTATGCGTCGAACACGCTGGCGCGCCCTCTTTCGCGTACGCTGGAAGATATGTACAATAACAACTGGAACGTCGGTATGTCGGTTTCCGTCCCCCTTTCTTCTTTTTATAAGAACAATCATAAGCTGAAGGAAAGCAAACTGGCTGTCAACCTTCGCCGGAACGCCGAGGAGCAGAATATGCAGACCATCCGCATGAATGTGCGCACGGCATACCTGCGCCATCAGGAAGCATTGCGGCAGGTGGAAGCCTTGAAACTCTCCGTCCGCCAGGCAGAAGAGAACTACCGTATCATGCAGAACCGTTACCTCAGCCAGTTGGTCATCCTGACCGATTTGCTGGATGCCAATTCCGTACGGCTGAATGTGGAACTGCAACTGACGACAGCCCGCACACGGGTTATCTATACTTATTATCAACTTCAGAAGGCTTGCGGCCGTCTCTGATCAAATACGATTTATCATTATGAGCGAATGGAAAGCAAAACAAAAGAAACTGAGACAACACCGGATGCGTAATATTGTCCTGAACACGACTTGCATCATCCTGGCAGGGTCGGGGCTTTGGTTTACCGCCAATTACTTCTGGCGCTATATCAACTACGAAATAACGAACGACGCTTTTGTCGACCAGTACGTCGCCCCGCTGAACATCCGCGTTTCGGGGTATATACAGGACGTGCGCTTCACGGAGCATCAGTACGTGCATCAGGGAGATACATTGCTGATACTGGACAACCGCGAATACCAGATCAAGGTGAAGGAAGCGGAAGCCGCCCTGATGGATGCGCAAGGTTCTAAAGATGTGATTCACTCCGGCATACAGACCTCTCAGATGAATGTCACCGTACAGGATGCCAACATCGTAGAGGCAAAAGCCAAGCTCTGGCAATTGGAACAGGACTACCACCGTTTTGAACGTCTGCTGAAAGAAGAGTCGGTGTCCGAACAGCAATACGAGCAGGCAAAGGCTGCCTACGAAGCTGCGGAAGCACGCTACCGGGCATTGGTAGGGCAGAAGAACGCCGCCATGTCACAATACACCGAAGCCAGCAAAAAGACGACCGTAGCCGAAGCGAATATTCTTCGTCGCGAAGCAGACCTGGACCTGGCAACCCTCAACCTCTCCTATACCGTATTGACAGCTCCTTACGATGGCTACATGGGGCGTCGCACCCTGGAACCGGGACAGCTCGTTCAGGCAGGGCAGACCATTTCGTACCTGACACGTGATAAAGGCAAGTGGATTACCGCCAATTACAAGGAGACGCAGATAGCCCACATCTTCATCGGTCAGGAAGTGAACATTAAAGTAGATGCCTTGCCCGGCAAGACCTTCAAAGGCAAAGTGACCGCCATTTCAGAAGCCACCGGCTCCAAATATTCCCTGGTTCCGACGGATAACTCGGCAGGCAACTTCGTGAAAGTGCAGCAGCGCATCCCCGTGCGCATCGACCTGGAAGGAGTCTCTCCCCGGGATATGCAGAACTTGCGGGCAGGTATGATGGTTGAAACAGAAGCACTACGCCCATGAGAACGATGGCGGAGTTGGAGCTACCCGTCCGCAACTGGGTACCGGATTGGCTGGGACTGGTGAGCCTCTTTCTCATCATCCTTCCGGTGACCATGCTGAACGGCTCCTATACCGGCAGTATGCTGGAAGTATCGAGTACGCTGGGCACGAATAAAGAGGACATCACAATGGGATATTATGCCGCTTCGGCAGGCATGGCGATAGCTTATCCCATTGCTCCCAAGATATTGGGTGCGTTCTCTTCCAAGTTCCTGTTGTTGCAGAATATGCTGATTCAGTTCTTTCTGAGCTGGATATGCGCCCACTCGCAGCAAGTGGACATCTTGATTGTGAGCAGCTTTTTCATCGGCTTCCTGAAAGGTTTCCTGATGCTGTGGTTCATCCGCCGTGCGCAGAAGATATTCAGCCGCGACAATGTGCGCAGTGAGTTCTATTCCTATTTCTATCCGCTGGTGTACGGGGGCGGGCAGTTATCCATGATAATCACTGCCGAACTGGCCTATTATTACAACTGGAAGTACATGTATTATTTCATGATGCTCCTCATCCTGCTGGCTATCCTGGCGGTAATCATCTGCTTCCGCCACGACCGTCCGCTGAAGAAGTTGTCGGTAAGCGAGTTGCATATCCGTGAAATGATGATAATATCTGCGGGATTGCTAATGCTGATGTATGTCATCAATTACGGGAAGGTGCTCGACTGGATGTCGTCGCCCCGCATCTGCCTCTACATTGTGGTGGCTCCCATGCTGATAGCGCTCTTTGTATGGATACAGTATCACTCTAAGGCACCGTACGTCAGCTTGGCGCCGCTCTATCACTTCAAAACGCTGCTGGGTTATTTCTATATGGTGCTGGTTATGTTTTTCAGTACATCTACCACGCTGATGACTAACTATATGTCTACCATTCTTCATGTGGACTCTACGCGCACGTATTCCATATATATTTATCTGCTGCCGGGGTATGTGTTGGGGGCATTCGTCTGCTTCTGGTGGTTCCGTTGGCAACATTGGCGTTTCCGCTTCCTCATAGCGGGTGGAATGGCTTGTTTCGCGGTGTTCTTCGGCATCCTCTATTTCACCGTCTCGCCGGACAGCACGTATGAGATGCTGTTTTTCCCGATATTCCTGCGGGGCTTCGGTATGTTGGTACTGATTATAGCCTTTGCCTTGTTTGCGGTAGAGAACTTGCACCCGAAGACTTTCTTGTCCAATGCCTTTTTCCTTATCATCTTCCGTTCGGTGCTGGCGCCGGTCATGGCAACCTCTTTTTATAGTAACCTGCTATATAACCTGCAACAGAAGTACATGCATTCTTTGTCGGAGAACTTCACATTAGTCGACCCGTTGGCTGCTTCCAAGTATGCCAATGCGTTGAGCAGTAACCTGGCACAGGGGCATGGCTATGCCGAAGGGGTGCAGATGGCTACCACCACCTTATACTCTACATTGCAGCAACAGAGCTTATTGTTGGCACTAAAAGAAATCCTGGGGTATCTGTTCGTCATAGCGATAGTGATTGCCATCGTATCCCGCTTCATTCCCTTCCATAAGACGGTACGCATTAACTTTGCAAAGGCGGGAGACGATACGGTATAAAAGCATATTTCAGCGTATTACATGGCAAAAAAAGGCTTTTTCTGAATCACTGTATCAGGAAAAGTCTTTTCTTTGCAATATACATGAAAAACACTGGAATATGAGATACACTCAAACCCTTTTCTTTTTGCTTTGCTTAGGGGGAATCACCACATCCGTCTTCGCTCAGAAGCGTAATTACATACTATACAAAGATACAGTTACCGGAAAAGATACGGTAATCATGAATGTATCGTTTGCTAATGAGAATTATAAAAAGAAACAGTATGCTGTCTCTATTGTCAACGGGGAAAATAGAATTATTCATACTTATAAGGCGGAAGATATAGCAGGCTATAAAGAAGGACGCACCCTATATGTCTCCCGGAGTCTTTCGGTAGATGGAGAAGTACGACGTGTATTATTGCCCCGTGTCTATTGGAAAGACAATATATCCATCTATTCTTTTATACCGGATAAAGGTCAGAGAAGATTTTATGCCCAAATACCAAACGATTCACTGCTTCTGCCCTTGAAAGGAAGCCCTGAAACCAACGGAATCAACCCTTTAGTTACTTATTTGGAAACGTTCCCGGTAGCACAAAACGAAACTGCAAGGAAGTATATCCGCAGCATGAAACCTACACCGGATTCTTTTGAGAGTCGTTATCGGATATGCCGTACGGGAAATCTGAATTATATCCCTGAAATTCGTTGGGGCGTATTGGCTGGCGCAGGTCTTACAATAATTACTTATGACGATACATACGAATTTTCCGGCTTCAACGCGCACGTAGGCGTATTTGCTGATATACCAATCGTTTTGCCGGGCTTATCCTTTCATCCGGAGTTAATGTTCCGCAGTCTGGCTTTCAAAGATAATCATAACAGTGAGCAGAAAAAGGATGAAGCCATATATAACCGCAAATTGGTAGTGATTCCTTTATTGCTGCGCTATACTATTGTCCCGATTAAAAGTAAAGTATTACCCTATTTCCAAGCAGGTGCTGAAATAGGTATCACTGTAGACGGAAATATGCAGACACAGTACATGGCACCTGACAGTTATGGATATTGGGCGTTGACGAAAGAAAAGTATAATGTGGGTGATTTTTGTAAGAGAGCTACTGCTTCTTTCTCCGTCGGAATGGGATTGGAAGTGAAGTTCCGACCGAAACATTCCGCATATATTGATTTGCGATATACTCAAGAAACGCAAAATCAACCCCTTTCAGGATTTTATGCTACCTTATCTGTCAATCTCTAAAACTCTACCCTCATGAAACAACTAATCTATTATGTATCCATAATATTCTGCTGCATTGCTTGTGAAGCGAAGCTAACAGATTATCCATACGCAACAGTATCTCTCAATGCCACTGTTGATCAAAACAGTTTTTTCTTTGAAGGGATAACGAGCCTTCAGAATGACGAAATCATAGAACGAGGCTTTGTTCTTCTTGTTCCTCGCAGGATGGAGGCGCAGGGAAATGCTATGATAGGAATATATCAATACAAGGTTGTTTTGCAACCTGATGAGCCGTTTGAGCACAGGTTACAAGGAGGTTGGAAAAAAGGGACTTCTTGTGAAGCTTATGCTTATATACAGACTTCAAATGGATACTATCGTAGCCCGATAAAAGCATTGAAAACACCTGCACCGGCTGCTCCCGTAATTAAGAAAATAGAGGTGAGCAATGGTGAATATGGTACACGCCTTTTGACTGTTATTGGAGAAAATTTCGCCGATAATGCTACCTCTATTCAACCGCGTTGTCGTTATTTTGATTATATGAGGAATCAAATGGATGACATGGACTTTGAAATTATTTCAGCAAAACCCGATACATTGGTATTGAAAACCTATACCAGCGCCAGTGGTGAATTGCCATTTAGACTTATTGTAAACGGGTTATCAGCAACCTCTAATAGTTCATTTACCATTCCTCCTCCGGTGGAGCTTCTTTCTATCGAGCCTCAATATCCCCGATGTGGAGAATCTGTTACCTTGCGTATGGAAGGGCTGAAAAAAGAAGATTTCCATTCGCTCTATCTCAACGGTTTTGAGGGATTTTGGACGCAGGATGTAGGTCCTTTAGCAATAGAAGAGGTTGAAGATAACTTGATTCGTTTTCGTTTATATACCACCATTGCTACTGATAAAACTATTAAAGAAGGAAATATATTTATAAGTACTAAATCTTCTCCGGCTATATCTACGGTTTTGCCCTTTAAAATTACCTTTCCGTGGGAAGAAGTTGGCTCGTTGAAGTATGGTGTTGATAATCGGAGCATAGGACATAATGGTAAGATATATTGGGGAGATGCTTATAAACTAGTTGCCTACGATATTGCCACAGCAGAATATGAGGTATATAATTTCCCTGACCAATCACCTGATTGGTGGTGTCAAAGTCTTGTCTTATGTGTTTTGAATGATTATATCTATATATATGAACCCAATGAGTACTATAAAGATAACAGATTGCTACGCTTTCACACTAAAACAAAAGAATGGGAAGTGTTAGGTTATTTGCCGAATACTCCGACATGGGACGTTTCGGCGGTTATATTGAATAACAAACAAATTTATATAAATCTTGGAAATGGTGTCGGTGCTTACTCCTTTGATACGGAAACTAACGTGCTGAAGAAAACAGATAAGATAGCTGAAGGATATTATGTGAAGTATATCGGGACTTATGATAATTATGTGTATTATAAGGGTGGAGATAGTTATTGTATATATAGAAAGGCGTTGGATCGGAATACAGGTGAAGAACTTTATCTTGACGCCAACTCTTTTTTTGGAGGAGGCAACAGCATCAGGATTGCGGATATAGTGATGACTGACCGTTACATTTACTTTGTATATGATATTTGCACTTTCCGAATAGATGTGAGTTCTGCAGATTTATCCATCGAGTCATTAGGTACTGCCGAGAATAATTTAGAAAGTTGGTACCTTGCGCCAACGCAGGAGGGCATTTACGCAATTGACCGTATCAGGATGTATAAGTATTCAGAGTAATTTCGTACTTTTGCAACTTTCAAAAAGCTAAAGTTGTTATTTAAAGAAAAGACTCTGTATGAAATCTGATATTGAAATAGCTCGGAGTATAGAGCTGAAGAAGATAAAGCAAGTAGCTGAAGGGGTGGGCATTCCGCGCGAAGAAGTGGAGAACTACGGACGCTATATTGCAAAGATTCCTACGCACTTGATTGACGAGGAAAAAGTGAAAAAGAGTAACCTGATATTGGTTACTGCGATTACTGCTACCAAGGCAGGCATTGGCAAAACGACCGTGTCTATCGGGCTGGCATTGGGACTGAACAAGATAGGCAGGAAGGCGATTGTTGCTTTGCGTGAACCGTCGCTGGGACCGTGCTTCGGAATGAAGGGCGGAGCTGCCGGCGGTGGATACGCCCAAGTGCTGCCGATGGAGAAAATCAACCTGCACTTTACGGGAGACTTTCATGCCATCACTTCGGCGCACAATATGATCTCCGCACTGCTCGACAATTACCTCTATCAACATCAGGCGGACGGCTTCGGATTGAAAGAAATCATCTGGCGCCGCGTGCTCGATGTAAACGACCGTTCCTTACGCAGCATCGTCACCGGTTTAGGACCGAGTACCAACGGCATTACCGAGGAATCCGGCTTTGATATTACCCCGGCTTCGGAGATAATGGCTATTCTTTGCCTGGCAAAAGACCTCGACGACCTTCGACGTCGTATCGAGAACATTATTCTTGGCTTCCGTTTCGACGGTAGTCCCTTTACAGTGAAAGAGTTAGGCATAGCAGGCGCTATCACCGTCTTGCTGAAAGATGCCATCAATCCGAACCTGGTACAGACTACCGAAGGCACGGCTGCTTTTGTTCATGGTGGGCCGTTCGCAAACATTGCACATGGCTGTAACTCCATTCTTGCTACGAAAATGGCAATGACATTCGGCGATTATGTAGTGACGGAAGCGGGCTTTGGTGCAGACCTGGGCGCGGAGAAATTCTATAATATAAAATGCCGCAAAAGCGGCCTGCAACCCAAGTTGACAGTTATCGTAGCTACCGCACAAGGATTGAAAATGCATGGTGGCGTCAGCCTCGATCGCATTAAGGAACCGAATATGGAAGGTTTGAAGGAAGGTTTCGGCAATCTTGATAAGCATATACGGAATTTGCATTCATTCGGCCAGCAAGTAGTGGTTGCCTTCAACCGCTTTGCCAGCGATACGGATGAGGAAGTAGAAGCCATCCGCCGCCATTGTGAAGAAAAGCTGGGGGTAGGCTTTGCCGTTAACAATGCCTTTGCCGAAGGCGGGGAAGGAGCGACGGACCTTGCCAATCTGGTAGTAGACAGGATTGAAAACAAACCGTCTGCTCCGCTGAACTATACGTACAATGAGGATGACAGCGTGGAACAGAAGATTGAAAAAGTAGCCTGCAACCTCTACGGTGCAAGTGTGGTGACATACAGCATCCACTCGCGTAAAGTCATCAAACTGATAGAGAAAATGGGAATCGGCCATTACCCCGTGTGCATCGCCAAGACACAATACTCTTTCTCTGCCGATCCGAAGATTTATGGCGCCGTGAAT
>OGZX01003502.1_pt1 | contig 10655 bp, 7 predicted proteins | sample 1576881 | NCBI WGS metagenome assembly OGZX01 (sample SAMEA3541542, study PRJEB24748) | human gut metagenome | biome: human gut; feature: human-associated habitat; material: faeces | place: China | collected 2012
ATATCAAAAGTATATAATTATTTTCAACAATCTATCATTCTGAAAGAAAAAAGTAGCAAATAAATAATAAAAGCGGGCAATTAATGCTTTTCAGCATAAATTACCCGCTCCTTTATCTACTAAAATGAGAAATTACTTTTTCTGATCGTCTTTAACGATATCCAGCAATTCCACTTCGAATTTCAATACGCTGTTCGGTTTGATACCACGAGTTCCGTGTTCGCCATAAGCAAGATCAGAAGGAACCCAGATCACATACTTAGAACCTACCGGCATGATCTGCAGGATTTCAGTCCATCCTTTGATCACCTGGCCAACGCCGAATACAGCAGGTTCGCCACGGTCAACAGAACTATCGAACTTAGTTCCATCCAACAATGTTCCTGTATAATGTACTTTCACCTGGTCGTCAGCTGTCGGTTTTGCACCTGTACCTTCTGTTTCTACTTTGTACTGCAAGCCGCTTTCTGTAGTAATAACACCTTCCTTAGCTTTGTTTTCAGCAAGGAACTTTTCACCTTCTTCTTTTGTCTTGTTTGCGTCACGAGCCTGAGCTTCTACGAAATAAGTATTCAGGTAAGTCTGAGCCTGTTCCGGAGTCATTTTCAATCCGGTAGAATCACCCTTCATAGCAGCTTCGAAACCTGCCAATAAAGCATCTACATTAGCAGGACCACCAGGCATACCATCCAGGTTCTGTTTGAACATGCTACCGTTAGCAACACCAATTGCATAGCTCGCGCTATCTACTGATGATTTCAGGTTCGCGCTCTTTTTTGAGTCACAAGATGTGGCAGAAACACCCAATGCTACAATAGCTGTAGCGGCTAAAACACTAATCTTTTTCATTTTTTCTATAAATTATTTTACTATGTCCAATAATTCAACATCAAATACCAATGCACTGTTCGGTTCGATAGCTTCACCTGCACCATGTTCGCCATAAGCCAGGTCAGACGGGATGAACAATCTCCATTTTGAGCCCACTTCCATCAGTTGCAGCGCTTCTACCCATCCCGGGATCACTTGCGATACACCGAATACAGCCGGTTCGCCGCGCTGTACGGAGCTATCAAAAACTGTTCCATTGATTAATGTACCGTGATAATGGCATTTCACCTGATCGGATGCAGTCGGTTTCGCACCGTTTCCTTTTTGAAGTACCTGATATTGTAATCCGCTGGGTAATGTAACAACACCCGCTTTACCTTTGTTGATGCTTAGAAACTCTTCTCCGGCTTTTTTGTTTACTTCGAATTTTTCTTTCTGTAGCTTCATGAAGTAATCGTTGATCACTTGCTTAGCTTCGTCATAACTGATTTCAGGAGTCTGATTACCCAAAACATCTTTCAATCCCTTTACAAAGTCTTCAACCTGAAGATCATTAATGCCTGAGTTCTGGAAATTATTTCCGATACTTAAGCCAAGTGCATAACTTACTTTATCCATTCTTTTTCGTTTTCAACTAATTACAAGCTACAAAAGTAATGCTTTTAAGTACACAAACGTCATCAGAAGGTACTTTTTTATTACTTTTGCATCTGTTATGGGAGAACAATCAATGAAGTATTTTGCTGAATTGTGATTAATTAACGTTCCAATCTACTACTTTTGCAATGACTACGTAGTAGTAAAGTAGTCAATAACAAAAAATAATTTAGGAGATATTATTATGGGATCAGACTGACTGACAAAGATTGATGGTTAACAAGCAATGTTTGATATAATCATTCATTGCTTTTTTTATACACTAATACTTGTTACAATGGAAAAAGTAAAAACAGAAGAACCTTTTATCATTCAATAACTAAAGAAAATATATTACATTTGCACTTTTCAATTTCAGTTCAAATATATAGACCATGAGAATTAGACCAATTTTTAATTGTTGCCTGCTCGCAATATGTTTTTGTGCGTGCACCAAGCAACCACAGCCCCATGCGAACAAGGATGTGATTATCGCAGACTCGCTACTGACCAACATTCTGACAAAGTATAATGTCGAGAAATACGGTCTTCTTTCTGAGACTTATCCGGTTAACCCTGAAAACCAAGTCACTTACCTCGCTGAAGGAAGCGAACAGAAAAAGGACCAGGAAGTATCTTTCCTTTGGCCCTACTCCGGTATGTTATCAGGTTGTATCGCCCTGTATGATGCTACCGGTGATAACAAATACCTGGAAATATTGGAAAAACGCATCATCCCGGGATTGGATTTATACTGGGACAACACCCGCAACCCGCATTGCTATCAAAGCTATCCTATGTTCAACGGCGAAAGCGACCGTTTCTACGATGATAATGATTGGCTGGCTATCGACTTCTGCGATCTGTATGCACTCACCAACGACCAGCAGTATCTACTGAAAGCAAAAGAATTACACGAATATATTTATAGTGGCTGGGACGATGTATTGGATGGTGGTATCTACTGGTGCGAACAGAAAAAAGTATCCAAAAACACCTGCTCTAATGCCCCGGCTGCCGTATTATGTATGAAACTGTATAACCTGACGAAAGAACAGAAGTATCTGGACCAGGCCATAAAAACCTATAACTGGACAAAGACAAACTTATGCGACCCTGCCGACTCGGTTTATTGGGACAACATAAGCCTCGATAAAACCATCGGCAAAGCAAAGTTCACTTACAACAGCGGACAGATGATACAAGCTGGTGTACTGTTATACCAAACCACCTCGGATGAAACATTCCTGCAAGATGCACAAAATACGGCGAAGGGTGCTTACAAGCATTTTTTGAATAAACGTACTGGTATTGATGGAAAAGATGCTTATTTTTACCCCGCAAATCCGTGGTTCAATGTCATTTTGCTGCGTGGCCTTCTCGCATTGGCAGAGGTCGACAACAATTACGAGTATGTGAATACCATGGCTGATAATGCCCGTTATGCGTGGCAAAATACGCGTGACGAGAACGGTTTCCTGGGAAACGATTGGGCGGGGACCAAGAATAAGAAGTTCAAATGGTTGCTGGACAACGCCTGCATGATTGAACTTTTTGCTGAGATCAATAATATTCAATAATCATAAAACAAAAACGTAAACTCATCATGACTACACGTAGAAACTTCCTGAAATCCGGGAGCCTTTCACTGGCAGGCCTGCTGGTCGGACAAAAATCGTTTGCCCACATAGCAGAGTCAGCAGCTACAGGTTCGCCGGTTATTTCTGAAACTTCACAGTACACATGTCTGCGTCCGGCACTGGAAAAACGTCACTTTTCTTCGCCAGCCGTAGAACAGGCAATCAAAACTACTAAAGCAAAACTAAAAGACCCGAAACTGGCCTGGATGTTCGAAAACTGTTTCCCTAACACATTGGATACCACCTGCGAACATAAGATAGTGAACGGTAAACCCGACACTTTCGTCCTGACAGGCGACATCCACGCAATGTGGTTGCGCGACTCGTCGGCACAGGTTTTCCCACACATTAAATTTGCCAATGAAGATCCAAAAGTTAAAACCATGCTGGCTGGTGTAATCAACCGTCAGACCTGGTGCATTAACATCGATCCGTATGCCAACGGCTTCAACGAAGGCCCGACAGGCAGCGAATGGGAAAGCGACCGTACGGAGATGAAGAAAGAGCTCCACGAACGTAAGTGGGAGATCGACTCACTTTGTTACCCGATCCGCCTGGCTTATCATTTCTGGAAGAAGACCGGCGACACCTCTCCTTTCGATGCTGAATGGGAAAAGGCAATGAAAACCGTCTACAAAACGTTTATCGAACAACAACGCAAGGACGGACTCGGCCCGTATCGTTTCTCCCGTAAGACAGACCGTCAGGGGGATACATTGCTGAACGACGGCTACGGTAGCCCGGTAAACCCTGTCGGATTGATCGTATCTTCTTTCCGTCCGTCTGACGACGCAACCCTGTTCGGTTTCCTGATCCCGTCGAATATGTTTGCCGTCACTTCACTCCGCCAGCTGGCTGAGATGATGCGCGACATCAAAAAGGATAACGACTTTGCCCGCCAGTGCGACTCATTAGCCGACGAAGTTGCTGCCGCCATCGAAAAATACGGAATCGTAGAACACCCTGAATTCGGAAAAGTATATGCTTTCGAAGCAGACGGTTTCCATAACCATGTATTCATGGACGATGCCAACGTGCCCAGCTTGCTGGCTATGCCTTATCTGGGATGCATCGACGTGAACGATCCGGTCTACCAGAATACCCGTAAACTGGTTTTAAGCCCGATGAATCCTTATTTCTACAAAGGGAAAGCCGGCGAAGGTATCGGAGGTCCGCACATTGGATTCGACTTTATCTGGCCGATGAGTATCATTATGCGTTGCAATACCACCAACGATAAAGAAGAAATACGTCATTGCGTCAAAATGCTTCGTGATACGGACGGCGATACCGGTTTCATGCACGAATCGTTCCACAAAGACGATCCAAAAAACTTTACCCGTTCCTGGTTTGCATGGGTAAATACCCTGTTCGGAGAAATGATCTACCGCCTGGTAAAGGAAGGAAAAACAGATATTCTGAACAATCTGGGATAATAGAAAATAATAAAGTTATCCAAGGCTATTTATCAAACAAGGCAAAACCTTGTTTGATAAATAGTTCCTGTAAACTATCACTATCTTCCAGTCTCATTAAGCCAAATCCTATGACCGACTAATCGTTAACTCCCGGCTTTGTATAACTACCCTGTACAGGATAATCCGCCAACCTGTACATCCTAAAGAAACACCCTGTACACCTTGTGCTGGTACCCTGTACGCCCTGGTAAAAAAGAGTCCTGACCTTTGAATTAGTTTATAGGGAGAAAGAAATTACTTTCCCGGCTTCCTCCATCTAGTTAGTCTTATTTCCCATTTGCCTTAAAAGGTATTCTACATTAATAAAATGCCGGGTATATTCCGCATGCATCTTTCTTGCAACTGAACAGCTGGATGCCATCCGGGCAAGAAACTGTAAATGCCTCCCCAGGGAAGTATTCATTTCTAATCGCTGCGTTTTGGGGATACTGTCCTGTACGGAATAAACTCCGCAGGCCATTTGTATTTCCAACAATCCTTCGTCCCAGGAGTGTTGCGTATATTTACATAAAAAAGGGAAGAGTATTCTCCCGAACGCTCTTCCCCTATTTCGTTAACCATCAAATTTGTTAACTTTATGTACTCTTTAAATGGTAGTATTATTCTAAAGCCTTACCTGCAGCCATCGGCCAATACGGATTCTGATACATTACCGTAGTGTTTATATCTTCCGGGTTGGTAGCAGCAAGCTGCATATCCTGCAAACCGATCGGACTCAGATAAAAAGCTTTTCTCCAGGTCAATCCATCATAAAGCTGGTTGTTGATACTGGTCCTGCGCAGTGGACGCAGATACTTACTATCTTCCTTCCGGGAAACGTTTGCTTCGGTCGTACCGTCAGCAACAACTGCCGATACTTCCACTCCGTCTACTGTTTTTGTATACTTCAGATAAGCGGCATCCCAGAAGTTCACACCCTCAATGACATAAGGCTTCGTAAGCAGCTGATCCCAGGCACGCCACCGGATCAGATCGTCCCAACGCATGCCTTCGCCATTGAATTCGCAACGACGTTCGCGACGAATATTGTAAAGCGTTGCATCCACCAGCTGATCGCCGGAATAAACAGCCAGGTCGTTTTCATTACCCAGATTGGTTGCAGAGATGGTTTTCGAGAAATCTTCATCCACACCGGCACGACGGCGGATGGCCTTCCAATATCCCTGAGCTTTAGCATCGAGCGAACCGTTTTTCTCATAGCATGCTTCCATATAGTTCAGATAGGCTTCCGCAGCCCTGAAAATGACACAGCCGTTACTACCCAGCAATTCATCATTCTTATTCTGGTCGTAATCATAGGTATAAGCCTTGCGCGGACGGTATCCGGTGATATCCCGGTTTTGTTCGGCATCTGAAATGATACGGAAATTTGCCATATGTACTACGACACCCGTATCAGCTATAACAGGGTCTTTCGTATCACTGCGCTGCACGTCTTCTTCTCCCCAGACAAACAATTGCAGACGTTCGTCGCGGTCTTTTTTCTCCTGCGACACTGTGACATCTCCGTGATAGCCCGAACCGGCGGCATAAATGGGCAAGCCATTCTTCATCAGGAAAGTATTGACCAATGCACGAGTCATCCCGGTACGGTCGCCTACCTGCAAACGGGTAGGCACGCAATGGGAAATACTCAACCCTTTATTATACTGCTTCCATAGTAACACTTCGCTAATCCCTGACGCATCCGGCGTACTGAACATTTCGAAATAGGGATTCCAACCGTACACCTGTCCGTAAACAGGATTCATCACATGGGAATTATCTGTCAGCGTGGTCTGATCAGCAACTGCAGCTGCCGCCTCCATGGCCTGACTCAGGAAAAAGTCTATCTCGCCAGGTATATCGAACGATTTACCGCTGTTATAATCCATTTTAGCTCCCGGCCAGTTCGCATCGCCCGGTACGCGGCCCGTGCCCTGATGGTATTTTTCGAAGGTAGCCTCAAAAAGGGCGACTCTCGATTTCAGCAGCAGCGCTGTTTGTTTATTGATACGCTGGTTCATCTGAAATCCCTGATCCTTAAGACGGGAAATGGCTTCATCGAGGTCTTTCAGGATAAAGCGGGCCACTTCATTGCGGGGAGCTCGTTTGCTGTGTTCGATAAGCACGTCACTCTGGTCGGGCAACACCTCTTCCACGATCGGGAAATCACCATATTTGACAAGGGCCACGTAATAACTCAACGCACGAAAGAAATAGGCTTCCCCAATATAATGACGAAGCAGATCACTCGCTCCCTGGATAGTTCCGGCTTCTTCTTTAGGAAGCACCTGTTCGAACAGATAGTTCCATACACGGGCACGGGATAACAAACCTTGTGTGGTCTTACCAGCTGACACCTGCCAGTTTCCGGCAAAATAATTAAGGTTGCCTTCGTCTGCGAGCAGGTTATCGGTATTGGCATCATTACGTTGCACGCCGGAATTCCAGGCCGTTTGATGAAACATCTTGGTTCCGTTGGAATTTTCGAGTTGGGAATCGTAATAATTAAGCACGTAATTACCCACCTGATCCACTGTGGTGAAATAAGATTCCGGAGTTATCTGGCTGATCGGTGCACGTTCCAGAAAATCGTTACATGACGTCATTGTCAATCCGCCGATACCGATCAATGCGCCGACATATATATGTTTTAATTTTAGTCTCATATTCATCCAATGAATTAAAAGTTTACATTTAAACCGATTGAAATAGTTTTCTGCAAAGGATAGAGTTTACCGTCTCCCCAGTCGCTGCCCAGCAATTCAGGATCGAATACGCCGCTGATATCAGATAAAGTCAGCAAATTGTCACCGGAAACGTAAATACGAACCGATTCCATCCCTGCTTTTTGTGTCCATATTCTCGGTAGGGTATATCCGATCTGCATATTTTTTAAACGTATATAAGCTGCGTTTTGTAAATACCGGGTTTGAGTACGCTGGTTTTTGTCGGTATTGAAATAGGGTTTCGGATAGTAAGCTCCGGTGTTGGCTCCTAATGGGTCGCCTTCCGGACGCCAATAATCCATATGTTCGCTGAAGGCACAAGATTGCCATTGACCGCCTTGTGCACCCCAGAAATACGGACCGCCCAACATATAATCTCTTTTCATGATCCCTTGCAGGAAAATAGAGAAGTCGAGTCCGTTCCAGGCACCGTCCAATGTCAGACCGAAGTTATAGCGCGGCGTGTTATTTCCAATGATCTTCATATCACCATGATCGTCGAGCGTATTGGCTCCACTGTCTACACCGTCTTTACCATCCAAATTGGCATACATGATATCGCCCGGTCCCCAGCTTGTTCCCCAGTTAGGCGTACCGCCATTGGCAAGATGTTTGTCCATTTCTTCCTGGCTTTGTGCAATCCCGACCGTCTGGTATCCCCAGATATCCCCCAGAATCTGCCCTTTATAATAAGTACTCAAGGCCATTGTTTCATTCGGATACCGGAGTATCTTACGCAGGTTGTCGGATACCACCAGGCGAACCCCATAATCGAACTTCTGAATACGGTCTCTCCACGACATTTCGAGTTCCCATCCATACGACTTCATATCGCAGTTGTTGATCTGCGGAGCATTGGCACCCAAAACGGAAGGCAACAGAGGAGCCGGCCCGATCATATCATATGTATAACGGTTGTAATAATCGAACGAACCGGTCAGACGGTTGTTGAACAATCCCCAGTCGAGACCGACATTCCATGATTCGATCGTTTCCCAGGTCATCAGGCTGCTAACGATGCCCGGAAGTCCGGCCACATTCTGCTGAGTGCCGTTTATCAACCAACTGGAAGAAGCCGTACCGGTCGGCATATTCTGATAGAACGGATACCAGGCATCGGTGCTGTCTGTATTATTATTACCGAGCTGTCCCCAGGATGCTCTTACCTTCAATGTTCCGACTACATCGTTCAAGGGTTCAAAAAATGCTTCACGAGCAATATTCCAACCAGCCGAAAAAGAAGGGAAAAGTCCCCAACGCTGATCACCGATAAAACGGGAAGAACCGTCGTAACGCAGGTTGGCTTCCAACATGTAACGATCGGCATAATTGTAGTTGATACGCCCGAAGAAACCGGCAATAGCACGTTCACGTGCCCAGGAACTTGCTTTCTTATTATCCTGCGTCAGACCGAGCGACGGAACATCCGGTGAGATCAGGTCCGTACCGAAACCTGTCAATCCGCTCGGACGGTAAAGTTCGGCATTGAAACCGGCCATTACTTTAAAGTTATGATTGCCCAGCGATTTGGTATAATCCGAATAGATATTGGTAGAGAAGTAGTCTTCATCCTCACGTGAATCCGATACTTCTGAATAACCGGCTGCACCACCGTTCCAGGAAAGAAGATACGGTTCATTTTTAGCATCGTAAGCATAAATAGGCAATACCGCCCAACTCTGTTTACGGTAGTAAGAACGCATGCTGCCTTCAGCAACGATACGCCAGTCCTTAATTGGTTCGAAAATAGCCTGCAACTGCTGGGTGTACCAGTTCTTCTGGCTGGTTTGTTTACCTCCGTCTTCCAGCTGGACTATTTCCATATCCCGCTGATAATGCCCGTTCGGATCGATAACCGGACAAGTCGGCCAGCGGCGGGCAATATTATGAAAGAACAGACCCGTCAGATAAGTCGGGCGATGATAATCTTCGCGCGTCCATTTGCCAGTGTAGTTTACAGTAACCCAGTCGGCCAGTTTTGCCGAAATCTTTGCATTCATTGTATAACGGTTGAACTTGTCATCGCCATGCTTTAGCAAACCGGTCTGGTCAAGGAAACTGCCACTGAGCATATAGGTCAGCTTGTCAGTACCACCACTCAGGCTAAGATTATGTTCCGTAGAAGGCACCCAGTCACGATAGAACTCTGAAAACCAATCCGTATTGGCAAAAGCGCCTCCATAGTTATTCCATTTACCATCAGATCCGGCAACAGTACCATAGTATTCAGGTTTGGTAGGGTCGGTGAACTTACCGTCCATATAATCCTTGATGTTTTTCATGGCGTCGTCATTGAATATCGGATTTCCTCCCCCATTCGTATTTGCCCTATTCCAATATTGGGCAAATGAATAAGAATCAACCATCTCCGGTACCTGAACGGCATCGGAGAAACGTACGTTACCCGAATAATTCACCCGGGTCTTCCCGGATTTACCACTCTTAGTTGTGATAAGGATCACTCCGAACGAGGCACGTGCACCATAGATGGAAGACGAAGCCGCATCTTTCAATACACTGATATTCTCAATATCATTCGGATTGACGGTATTCATATCCCCTTCGATCCCGTCGACCAGCACCAACGGACTACCACTCGATCCCTGGCCAATCGTTCCTCCACCACGGATATTGATATTCAGCGCCCCATCGAGCATACCTCCGCTACTGCCTACCGACATATTCAAACCGGGAATAACACCTTGAAGTGCCTGCGATACATTCTGCACCGGGCGAGATTCAAGGACCTTAGAGTCTACCGTACTTACAGAACCTGTCAGATTCACTTTTTTCTGTGAACCATATCCCACAACTACCACTTCATCCAGCTGTTTCGAGTCTTCTTTCAGTTGAATCCGAAGCGAGGATTGTCCTGTATAAGTAATTTCCTCGGAAAGATAACCTACATACGAAACAACCAATATGCTACCCTTCTTCACTCCCGGCAAAGAAAAATTACCGTCCATATCGGTCACCGTACCATTCGTAGTTCCTTTCACCACTACCGTTGCTCCTACTACAGGCCCCATATCGTCCTCTACAACGCCTTTTACCGTCGAAGATTGCAGAGAAACCTGTACCACTATTTCCGGTTCCGCCACCGGGTTCCCGTTAGCACTCATTACCGGAGAAAAAGCCAGTAAAATGCCGGTGATAATGCCTGCTTGTTTTGGGATTTTCAGGAGCAAGGCATTATTCGCATTCGATAAACATAACAGTTTTTTCATGAATTTAATAATTAATTGTTCATTTATCAACATTTTAGATCTAAAAATATCATCACATCAAACTTGATATTATCACACCCTAACCAGTAATAAATTTTTATCAATCAATTTTACAAGAACAAAAAGCAACAG
>OGZX01003513.1_pt1 | contig 10623 bp, 6 predicted proteins | sample 1576881 | NCBI WGS metagenome assembly OGZX01 (sample SAMEA3541542, study PRJEB24748) | human gut metagenome | biome: human gut; feature: human-associated habitat; material: faeces | place: China | collected 2012
ATATATTTACTTACCAATTCGGCAATATCAAAAATACGGTCATCCATTGTATACTCCAATTATATAAATTTATTCAATTTTCAGCTAGAACACTAAAATTGAATTTTATGGAGTGTTTGACCATTAAAATTTAAAATTAATTAACAATTAATGCGACATGAACAAAAGGAAAGGCAACAAATAATAGTATTCCTTCATGCTAATTCTCAATTTCTTATACGCTTCTTTTTTATAAGCATGAACTGTTCCTTCCGAAAGTCCCATTTTCTCGGCAATCTCCGAATTCTTTAATCCATCCAAAGAATAATGAATCACAGTTCGCATTTGAGTTGGTAAATTATCGATAGCATGATTGAAAATGCGATGCACCTCCTCTTCCATCACCTGATTTCGAAACTCCTGTTCAGAATCCTCAATCCACTCCTCGGGGATACGGGAACGTAACTCACGATCACGCAATAAATTAAGACAGGCATGACGCACAACTACATAAAGAAAAGACTTTATCTTCCGGTAATCATCAAAATCCGTGTGTTTGTTCCAGTATTTTAAAAACGTCTCTTGCACCACATCCGCAGCCTCTTCCCGATCACCCAAATAACGGGTCGCAAACAAGCACAATGATGCATAAAACTCCTCAAATAACGTCCGAAAAGCTCGTTCGTCACCTTCTTGCAAGTGCCTCAACAATAAACTGGTATCTTCATTTTTCTTCTCCATACTTTGCGACCCACGGGTGAACAAAAGTACGGCTTTATAATTACAAAACAATATAATTATCCTCCAAAAAATATAATATCAAGCATATACACCAAAAGAAAAAATGCAAGCAATCGTTTCCACATCGAGGTATACCCGGACAAACAGTGATTTATCCTTGTAAAACGAGCATTCAAATAAAATTTCTATCAGATAGGGTTATTATCCTGTTTTCAAATAGCTATAATCGACTTTTCAAAATGTTAATAATTCCTATTGTAATACAATATATTATTATTCTAATAGGAGCGGAATAGGGGAGGAATGGGAGCGGAATGGGAGCGGTATGGGAGCGGCTCACAATATGATAACTGTATTATCACATTTTGAATACACTATTTTACATTAATTTGCACTAAATATTTATTGAACATCCCTAAATCCGCAAATAAAGCGTTTATTATGAGAAAGTACGAGTATCAACCGGAAAAAAGTAATTGCCGGAAGAAAATCCGGCAATTACTTTTACTTATCAATAATCATTCATTTTGCAAGCAAGGCATCCAAATGTTCAGTAATTTCCGGATCAGAAGGCCTCGGGGCAAAAGACTCAACAATATTAAATTCCTTGTCAATCAAGATAAAACGAGGAATATACTTAATCTGCCAGTTCACTCTCAATCCTTCGTTATCGACAGAATTAAACTGAGGCACTACCGATTCCTTTTGTTTCAAGTAACTCAGCCAAGTCTTTCTGGAATTATCTGTTGACAATTGAATAAAGACAATATCTTTATCCTTATATTTCTCACTTAACGCGGCAAATGCCGGGGATTCCTGAATACAAGGACCGCACCACGTCGCCCAACAATCCAGATAAATATTTTTGCCTTTAAAACTACTCAACAAGACTTCATTCCCATCAACATCTGTCATGATGATCTCGTGGGCCGGTTGTCCCGTCATCAGACTTTTTACATTACGGATCTTCTCCTGCAATTCGGAAACAATTCCCACGTGCAGAAAAGATTTTGTCTTTTCCTCCATGCTCAGAATCACCTCCGGATCTGTTGATGAATCCAATTTCGCCAAAACTTGTAAAGCATCCTTGATTTCCCGCATTTCCGGGGTAATCTCCACCCCTTGCATAAATTCCGCTTGATCCAAGTTATACACGATCACATCCCTGACATCTATAATATCCAGATACTCGTTTTTCGTAATCTCTCGCATCAGTTGATTTACATCCGGGATAACAGAAGTAATAAAACGCCCGTACCATTGCCTTTGTTCCTCCCGTGACGCTCCTGTATTTTCTTTATTATACAGAGCATAAGTCAAATAACTATTCAACAAATTCGCCTTCACCCGAATACGTTCATTCTCCTTAAAAAGCTCCGTTATCCCCTTTAGAGTATCCAGTTGAGCCAATTTAGAAGCCGCAAGCGCATCCACCACCTCTTTCGTCTTCTCAAAATTCTCCCTTACATTCCGTCCGGACAAAAGAAAAGAGCCCCCTTTGGGATAAAGCCGATCTTTCAAAAACAACTGCGCCTCGCTCCCTTTCCCTTTAAAAGTCGCTTGACGGGTATCCGGTGTCAAGTAAACTTCCAAATCATCACCGGGTGAAAGGTAAAGAATGTTACGACTGATATTGAAATACATCGGTTGCTCCAACACAAAAGTCGTATCAAAATAACCGGAAGCATCCGTTTTGATTATCCTGTTCAAACTCGTACCAAAATCTCCCGTCACTCCCGTGTACTCCATAATCACTTCTTGTGTACCCATATCCGCCATCTGTCCTTTCAAATGAATCGTGTTCATTTTCGGAGAATGGCAACCAATAATCGTTGTTACAAGTAAAATAACTAATGTTATAATCTTCATATTCACTATTTAATAAATGGTTCACCTTGTATTTTTACAATATTTGATACCAACGTACTCAAATCCCCATGTCCCAGTTCATATTCAACCTCCATATAATTCCCGTCTCCCTCGTCAATCCGGGTTACATACCCGTCAGAATTCAACACATAGTCCACTTCCCGGACAACCCCATGATCCTCCGTCTTGACTTTCAACCGATCACTCCCTGAATAAATGAAAGTTTTGGTAAAGACAACCTGTCCATCTATTGTTGTTTCTTTGATCCCAGTCAATTGATTCCCATCATAACTATATTCCACGTGAGAACGAGGCTCCCAATTTGAGATATACGTGGCGTATTCACCGCCCGTAAGCCGATCGCCATTATAAGTATATACCATACGCATTAACGGATCATCCGTCTTCGAATCACCGATACGACGCCATTTCATAATCTTACGATCCATCCTTAAAGTATCATCATACTCGAACAAATAACTCTCCGAATACTTGAGAACGTATTGTAAATCCTCTTTTGCATAATGATAAATGACCTCCTGATTCGTCTTTCTTTGTATCTGGAAAATAACCTCATATTTCATCGGAATAGTACTTCCCGGCTCCAACTGATCAATCTCTTCCTGACTGATAGACGGAACCAACATAAGAACTTGAGAACTATTCAACCTCCCGATAGTATCTTGATTACGATCTGTAAGAAATCCTAAATCCAGACTATTATCAATATAGTTCAGACTAATTTTAAAATCTCCCCACAAAGCATTATGCCCTTTGATCTCTTTGGCCCGGTATTTATTCAATTGCACCAAAGGTTCAACATCATCATTATCATGGCAAGACATTATACTCATGCTTAATAACGACAATAATATGATATTCATTAATATTTTCATATTCATCAATTTAACGCGTGTGATAACAAGTTGTTTTCAATATCCGTCCGAAAGGACCATATTCCCGATGATAGGCCTTATCTTGAATCAAGTCACCAGTTCCCAAGGATAAGATTGGAACAGCAATTACCTTTCCCTCCCGGGTCGTTTCGTTATAAGTCATAACCAACATCATGTGATTACTAGCTCCCAGATCCGTCAATTCGCCCGGTTTATCGGTATTCGGAATTTCCAGTTTTCCCTCACAGTACTCAACCACTTGGATTCCCGTAATCTTTTCTCCCGGATTTACCTCATATTTAGGTAATGCCTGGGGATGTGACGCCGTTAGCAAAACAGCATATACTTTGTCATCCGTTGCATAATACATGACTTCTTCCATAGCCTGTGACTGAAACTTGTGAGCTTTCTCTATATCCGGACATCCATCCAGAATATAACATCCCGTAATCACATCCGGACGGTTCTTATCATCTGCATTCATATTAAATGTCCATATTTCATGCAAACCGGTACCGCTATCTTTCAATACGGCATACATTGTAACATTCGGACCATAACCTATATATATGCACTCTTTATTTCCCAACTGATTCGGGTCCTGTTTGCCATCTGCAGAAGTATTTCGGAATATATGCAAATTGTCTTCCGAACGGAAATGCGGGAAGGCAAGAAAACGACGGTGTTTCTGATCATACGCAATCCCGAAAAGATCTCCTTCTCCCGGATACGGATTGTAAGGTCTGTACAAATAATGCGTGACATAATAATAGTCTGTCAAATCCTCTAATAACATTCCCACCCCGTAAGTTGTCGCCTCCTCGTATTGAGTTCTCTTATGGATATGCCCGTTTACAGCAATCACATCGTAAGGACCACGGGCACAATTATTCAAGCCTCCCACAACAAATTCCCCGTCAAAAGCTTTGATAAACATATCGTTATTTCTCCGGATCACGGTAAAATTATCCAGCGGGGAAAGGTCCTCGACAGAATGTTCCGTTGCGATACTTGTTTCAAGATACCCGGCAACAACAGATTTCATATCCGTGACAAGCTCGCCAATCTTCGTTCCGTTATTGATACTATAGATATTCTCAAAAACACGATCATCCTCATGTTTACTATAATTCCGGTTAAAGTTCTTCCCGATAATCAAATGCAGATCGGAAGTTTGTTCATCTTTGGTATCAGCTACTAATAAGCCGGCCTCGTATTGCCCTGTAACATACAGGTAATAACGCTTGGTTACCGTCAATTCATTCTCCGTATCCGTAACCGTGTACAATAAAGAATAAGCCTCCCGATTCATCGGCACATTGATCACCGTGTCCAATATCATCGTATTTCCCAACGTTTCATGTTGCCCGTGCCCCTGAAGTTTCCATTCGAACGATAACGCGGCATCATCCATTCCCTCTTTATAAGCTAATGTCTTTATTTTCAAACGTCCTCCCTGGCTCACGTATAGTTCCATAGACGTCGAGAAATCATTAATCTGGATTGGTTTCAAAAACTCGACATTCTTGGATGATTCGTCATCAAAGCAAGAGCCAAGCAAGAAACAAATCATCACCAGTCCTAAAAATATTTTTGTTTTCATCTATTCATCTTTTATTAAACAATTCCATTAAACACGCCACCCATTACCACGGGGCAGGAACAACGATCTCTTTACCAGCGTAATCCCCATCATCATGTTTCATCGGCCCGGTTGTCGAGTGTTTATTATATTCGGCTAATTCCAAACGAATCATTTGCTGAATATTCGACATTTCGTAATACGACATATCATACTTATCCGGATCCGGGTTAGGTATCGGAGAAAATAAATCCCAATAAGGTAAAGAAGTACGTCCTAATTTCTCCATGATAAACTTCCACCAGCCTGTCGAATAAGGTCCGAAAAAGTATTCTAACTGAGACCAGTTATAGGGTTTAATAATCTGAGCGGTAAACGTGAAATTACATGCCGGATAAACCAAATCCAATTCTTTAAAATCTTCATTCTCCACGATCTGTACCCGAAGTCGCACAACCTTATGTTCCAACTCCTGCACACTATTCACAACCACCGGAACAAATCCTGATTCCGATCCGGCACTTATAGTTCCCTCCAGTAATTCATACATATCTCCCGTTGCAGTCGTTGAATCTGCAACAACTACCACCTTCACTTTTCGATCGTAATCTTCCAAATCTCCGGTAAGCAAAATAGGCAATAGTACTGTATCGACATCTTTCCAAGGATTTTCAGCGAAGGTATAAGAAAACTCCTTCCCGTTAAAATAAACACCCGGACGTCCACGGTATCCCATCGGTTCATCTTTCTCGCATCCTCCGAGAAAAACAGAAAGGAATATAACCAGACTATATAATATACTCTTTTTCATAATTCATCATTTTTAATAAGTTTCTCGACCTCCAAACTCAACCTCCGTCTTCGGTAACGGCATCACGTACGTGTTGTCGTTCATAACAACCGTAGATCCCTGAATATTGGTCACACCTCTTCTCTTGTAATAGAAAAACATTTGCCCTTCCAACAACATCTCTTTACGCCACTCTTTCAATATTTCCTGCTGAACTACACTCTGAGACAAATCATTTCCTAATTTGCGTTGAATTCCTCTTTTCTCCCGCACGATATTCAAATAATTAATTGCTTTCTGTCGATCGGTAACACTTCCCGTCTCGTTCAAGCACTCTGCTGCCATATAATAAACCTCCGCTTTCCGGATCAAAGGAAGACGATTGGCATAAATAGATTTATCCACCTGTTTCAACTTCAGAAAAGCATATTGAGTACCTAATTTATCATACAACCACAAATAGCGATAATCACCTGCACCCGTGTTGTCACCCAGTTCAAACAAATCTTTACCCGTCTGTGCCGCATGAAACAGGAATTGGGGATTCGTTCTCGTAATATCTACTTTAGCCTCGAAACTCAACTCCGTGATCTTCGAGAATTGGTACACGTTCAATCCGAAAAGATATTCGGAAGAAAACGTAAAATCACGCAACTGCAAATCATTCGTTTCCAATCTATTCTTATCTACCCACGGGAATTGCAGCTCCATTGCAATCAACTCTTCGGCATATTTCAACGCCATATCCTTATTCCCCTGCCACATGGCCACCCGGGCCCGTGTTGCCAATAAAGCATAATAGTTAAACGTTAACCGGGAAGTTGCCACCTCACGAGGCAAAAACTTATCGGCCTCTGCCAAATCAGCCTCGATATAGGCTAAAACATCTTTTACTGTAGATTGTTTTGTTATCTCTTTATTATAATCCGTCACGTAAGGAATCGACAAACGACTTAATATCTCCGGACGTTCCTTTAAATCACCCCAACCGAACAAGCGCAACAAATCAAAATGCAGAAAAGCACGTAACCCCAAACATTCTCCCTTAATCCGAGCGTACACAGGTGGGGTTACACAGGAACTCGTTTCCAAGTTTTTCAAAATATTATTCACATTGGCAATTGCATTATAAGCTGCACTCCAAATGCCATCAATCCGTGTCAACACGGCATCCATATCATAACGATACTGGGTACAATCGAAATAATTGTTTGTCAGCGGATCAATCTCGTATTGTTGAGCCACCGCCTCTATAAAACCGTAGCTCATCTCTTTTCCATATAAACGGGTATCCGTCATCAGGATATACACACCCGTTATAGCGTCTTCAAAACCTTGTTCCGTCTCGAACAACACGTCACCCTTTATTTCAGATTTGGGTTCCACGTCCAACCAATTAGAGCAAGATATGGTTCCGAATGATAATAAGCTCATCCAAATTATCAAACAGTATGTATTTATTCTAGCGCTCATATTTTTATATTTTATTCATTCAATCTATAACAGGACCTAAAAAGTCATCTGCAACGAAAAATTATAATTTCTTGCAAAAGGATAAGACAATCCCCGTTCTGTCTTAATCGTGGATAACTTAGCCACATCGTTCATATAGAACGCCACACTCAAACGCTCCATACCCATTTTCTTCACGAAAGCATGACGGAAGAAATCATACGAGAAATTGATAGAAGATATATTCAACTCATTCTTCTTTTGAACAAAACGAGAGGTTGCATAAGTCTTCTCGTCAACCTTATAGGCCTGTTTCTCCGGGTCCCACACCTGTTTCAACGACCGGAAACGTACCTTATCCCCCGGTTTCTGCCATCTTCCCTCCAATACCCGTTTATCCACGGCATAGCTCATATTTACATTCTCTACCCGATCCACCAAAGTCTCGTTATACATTTTAGCTCCCAATTCGTACATGCACATCACGTTCAATCCAAATCCTTTATATCCGAGATTTATCCCGAAACTCCCGCGCAATTTAGGCAAGTTATCTCCACACACGACCATATCTTCCGCCCGGTATTCATACGTGGATACTCCATCTTTTGTCAAATAAATCTCACGCCCGGTTGCCGGATCTATCCCTAACGAGCGAACAGCCCAAATAGCGTTCATGGAAACTCCGTCGTAATATTTGGTGACCAATTTACTATCACTTTCCGCCATCTCATCCATCTTCTCGTTATAGGCCTTCATGGAATCGGAAATCTTGACAACCCGATTCTTATTGTGTGCCGCACGTAAGGAAAGCGTTAAGAATGTCCTGTCTTGAGGACGCGACAACACCATGTAACTCATACTTAGCTCAATACCCGTGTTCCTTACTTTCCCCACATTCTCTTGTACCGTTGTGAATCCGGTAGATGGGGGTAAGGTGAAGGCAACCAACAAGTTTTCCGTCGTACTCTGATAATAATCAAACACGAGATTGAAATTATTTTTTACTGACATATCCATACCCACGTTGTAATCCATCTTCTTCTGCCACTTCAAATCCTTATTCTCCATACCCATCAAATAGGCTCCCAACTTATTCTCATAGTTTTTCTCGCTATAATTATAAGTAGCCAAAGACTGATAGGCATTATTTCCCTGTGATCCCGTACTTCCGACTGATGCTCTCAGTTTCAACCGTGAAAACCATTCTTTACTTCTCAACCATTTTTCATTGTGCATATTCCATCCGGCACCTAAACTCCAGAAGTTACCCCAACGTTGATTTGCTCCAAACTGGCTGGACGCATTTGTTCTGAACGTGGCATCAAAAAGTAACCGATCATCGTATGAATAGTTGAACACGGCATTCACACCAATATTACGAGTTGTCGATTCCGCACCCTGTGGTTTTGTATCCTCTGCATACTGACGGGCAAAAAAGATACTGTTCATCCGGTCACTGGGAAATCCCTCTGCCTTGTAAATATTCTCTTCGTAAGTCGTTTCATCCAAACTGTAACTCAAAAAACCGAACAAATAATGTAGTTCTTTCACTTGACGGGAAAAATTCAAACTGAAATCGTAGTTCATCGTTTGACTCTCTCCCTCGTTAATCTGGTAAGAACCTTTCTTCTGTAATTCTTGCTCTGAATTAAATTTCAAATGATTAGCGGGATAAAACTGATCCGACCGGCTGAATTTACGATTAAAACCAATCCTCACTTTCGCCTTAAAGCCTTGTAAAATATCATATTCACCCTCGAAATTATCGGTAACCTCCGTATATTTATCTTTCAGACTCGTATTCAACGTGGCGTTATAAAGCGGATTCCCGTAAAAGGCCTCTTCATCTCCGGCATTTTTAGCAATCTGCCCGTATTCATCCACCGGACTCCAATAAGGATTCAGTTTAGAATATTCTGCAAACGAACCATAAGGAGAGTCATTACTCTTGTTCATGTTCACAGACAACTCATTCCTAAACTTAAATTTGTTATTCCGATAAGAGGCAAACACAGAACCGGCCACATTCGTCCGATCGGAGCCTTTCATGACACCCACGACATCATTGTACGAAACGTTCGCCACGAGCTGAATGTTCTTATCTCCCAATTCGATCATCAACGAATGTTTGTGACCGACACCATTTCTCAATGGTTTGGCTAACCAATCCGTATCTACCCCGGCTTTCACTTTTGAGAGACGTTCCATGTATAATTTTTCCAACCGGAGAATATCGTCCACGTTCTCTCGGCTCGAAGGAGTGTACATCCCGTAAATTCTCTCCGCTTCTAACTTTTCCTCTGCATTACACAAATTATAAGAAGACAAATCCGGAGCCTGAACATCCACACTTCCGGAATAACTTACCCGGAGATTCTTGGAAACATTCCTTTTCGTCTCGATAACCACAACCCCGTTGGCTGCCTTCGAACCATATATCGCTTTTGCCGCAGCATCTTTCAATATTGTCACCGACTCAACACGATTAATATCCAAATCGAAGATTTTCACCGCACTCGCCTCAAAGCCATCCAATATAAAAAGAGGAATATTCGGATTGTTCTCGTAATTACCCCGCAAATCCAAATCACTATTGTCACCCATCGTGATCACGGAAGTTCCCCGCAATTGCATATCCGGAATCCGGTTAGGATCCGAACCAAATTCAAGGCTCTCGAAAATCATCAACCCGGGTTCCATGCTTTTCAAGCTCTGGAATACATTCTGATTCCCCACCTTCAACAATTCATCCCCCTTAATCGTCGTTGCCGATCCCGTGAAACTACTGGCCTTGCGGGTAAACATTCCCGTCACCACGACCTCTTCCACCTCCGTCACGTCATCTTCCAACACAATATTAATCACGTTATTTCCCGTATACTTCACCTCTCGGGATTTCATTCCCACGAAAGTAAAAATCAACACGGGCTCCTGCACATCCGGGATCGTGATGCTACAACGTCCGTTCTGGTCGGTAACCACACCCATTGTCGTGTGTTTCAATAAAATCGTTACCCCCGGCAACGGCAGACTATCCTTGTCTACAACCCGTCCCGTAATCGTGACCTTTTTCACTTCCTGCACCGGAGCATCTGCCCGCTTGATCACGATAACATCTTGTTGCACGACATACGTCAAGCCCGTTCCTTTCAAGCAAATATCCAACGCCTCATAGACATCCTTGTCCTTCACCTCCACGCTCCCTTTCCCCGCCTTCAACAAATCATTCGCATTGTAAGCGAATACAAACCCGGATCGTTTTTCAAGTTCCCAGATGCTGCCGGATCGTTCCCCACGAGATCTTAATGGGGTTT
>OGZX01003515.1_pt1 | contig 10608 bp, 10 predicted proteins | sample 1576881 | NCBI WGS metagenome assembly OGZX01 (sample SAMEA3541542, study PRJEB24748) | human gut metagenome | biome: human gut; feature: human-associated habitat; material: faeces | place: China | collected 2012
ACGATCTGAAGACAAAGATCGGAAAAGAAATGGGTGAGCGTTTTAATATAGAAGATATGGAAGTGACGGACGAAGTGTTCGAGTCCGAACAGTCTAAAGTGTTTGACGAGGCAGAGAACCGTATGCATACGATCAAGGCTGTGATGATGGCTACGCTGGGAATTGAAGAATAAGAACAGATACCGCAGGTAAACATATTTTTGAAGCGGCGTCTTCGGACAAGTGCCGGACAGAGTTAGAAGTATTAATTCTGTCCGGCATTTTTACGTGCTTTTTACATGGATGTAATACAACCGGGAAAAGATATCTGTTAGAATTACACTTGAATATGTCTGTCGGACGAATATGACGCCATGTTGCGGCTAAAATTATTAGAATGGAGAAATAGAAGATGAACATATTTGATATTCTCGGCCCTGTTATGGTTGGCCCGTCCAGTTCCCATACGGCGGGAGCGGTCAGAATAGGGTATGTTACAAGGACAATGCTGGGAGAAGAGCCTGTGAATGCCATGATCAGCTTGAGCGGTTCATTTGCAGCGACAGGGAGCGGACACGGAACAGACCGGGCGCTTATCGCAGGGCTTCTTGGTATGAAGCCGGATGATATGCGCATACCGGACAGCTTTGAACTGGCAGAACAGGAGGGGCTGTCTTTTTCTTTTGCAAATATACGGCTCCCAGGGGCACATCCGAATACGGCTGTACTGGAAGTGGAAGGGAAAACAGGACTGTCAATAAAAATACAGGCATCCTCGCTTGGCGGAGGCCGGATTATGATCGATAAACTGGATGATACGGAAGTACACTGTACAGGTTCCTGTCCGACTTTGATTATACACAATCAGGACAGTCCGGGTATGGTATCGGAAGTAACAGGTATTTTGTCGCGAAAGAATGTTAATATTGCGACTCTGCAGCTTTATCGGGATAAGAGGGGCGGACTTGCAGTAATGGTGATAGAGACAGATCAGACGGTTCCTCGGGAAACAGTCTCCATGCTGGAGAAGTTGGAAGGTATTGAGCGTATTATGTATATCCGTGGGGAGGAAGTGTAATGTCGTATTCATCTTTAAATGAGATCACACAGAGGTGTAACAGCGAAGGTATTCCGTTTTGGAAGGCGGTACAGTATTCAGATATGGAGGAACGGGAAGTAACAGAGCAGGCGTCCTTTCAGATGATGCAGAAGATGTGGAATGCTATGAAAGCAGCGGGAGATTCTTACGATAAGGATCAGAAATCGCGCAGCGGTCTTGTAGGGGGCATGGGCGGTCAGATGAGGAGTTATATGGAAAAAGGCGATACGCTGAGCGGGGATTTTATGTCCGAAGTGATTGCACAGGCATTGGAGATGGGCGAGTCGAATGCCTGTATGCACCGGATTGTCGCAGCGCCGACTGCCGGAGCCTGCGGTGTGCTTCCGGCAGTGCTCCTTCCGATATACAGCCGAAAAACAGCATCGGATACTGAGATCACGGAGGCAATGTATACAGCCGCAGGGATAGGGCAGGTTATTGCGTCCCGGGCTTTTATTGCAGGTGCGGCAGGCGGTTGTCAGGCTGAAATCGGCTCGGCATCGGCAATGGCTGCGGGGGCGCTGGTATCCCTCAGGGGAGGAACGGCAGAGCAGATCGCACATGCGGCTGCTATGGCGCTCAAAAATCTTCTCGGGCTTGTCTGTGATCCGGTGGCGGGACTGGTTGAAGTGCCCTGCGTTAAGCGGAATGTGATAGGTGCGGTTAATGCCGTTTCAAGCGCAGATATGGCTCTTGCCGGAATTGTAAGTAGAATCCCGCCGGATCAGGTCATCGATGCGATGAAAGAAGTAGGGGAGAGTATGCATATTTCTTTAAAAGAGACAGGGGAAGGCGGAGTGGCCAATACTCCGGAGGCAAGAAAAATAAAATTTAACCTGAACTTACAATGACTTAACGTTCCGTTGGTGATTATTTTACATCATTTTGCTATAATGTATCTCGGTAATTCAAAAAAAAAGAAGTTGAAAAAGGGAGAACAGGAATGAAAAGAAGAATAATAAGTGCGTTGCTGCTTGTCTGTATTACTGCGGCAATCGCTTCAGGATGCGGTTCTGATGAACCGGTTGAAACAGTTGATCTGAACAGTATGACTCTGGAAGAGATTGAAGCACAGGCAAAAGAAGAGGGAGAACTTGCATCTGCGGCGATGCCTGATACATGGGCCAACTGGGGTGAAACATGGCAGGAGGACACAGATACGTACGGGATTGAGCATGTGGATACTGATATGTCTTCTGCGGAAGAAATTTCGCTGTTTGAGACAGAGGGGACAGATGCTACGAAGGATATTGGTGATGTAGGACAGGCATTCGGACCGGTAGCGGAAGAGCAGGGAGTTACACTTCCGTATAAGACAAGCTACTGGGATTCGATTCCGGACTGGGCGAAAGACGATGACGGAGACTGGATCATAGGATATTACGGCACAATGTCTGTTATTGTTAACAACAAGATCGTAAAAGACACACCTACATCTTTTGAAGATATCTTAAACGGTGATTATATAGTTGCAGTCGGAGACGTGCAGGCTGCCACTCAGGCTCAGTATGCAGTCCTTGCTGCAGCAATTGCTTACGGCGGAGATGAAAGCAACATTCAGCCGGGACTTGATTACTTCAGACAGATTGCTGAGCAGGGAAGACTTGACCTCGGCGAGTTTACTCAGGCACGTATCGAGAAAGGAGAAGTCGGAGTAGCTTTCTTATGGGATTTCAACGCTCTTGGTTACAGAGAGCAGTTTGTAGAGAATAATCCGGATGCAGACTTTACAGTTTTTATCCCGTCTGAGGCATCTATCCAGACCGGATATGCTACAATTATCAACAAATATTCAAAGCATCCGTGTGCTGCGGCTCTTGCGAGAGAATACATTTTAAGTGATGAGGGACAGATCAATCTTGCAAAAGGTTATGCAACACCGATACGTGAGGATGTGGAGCTTCCGGACGATGTGGCTTCAAAACTCCTGGACGACAGCCAGTATGCAAACGCGAGAATGGTAGAAGATCAGGATGCATGGGACGAGACCGCGCAGACGATCGGAACATTGTGGCAGGAAGAGGTTGTAGCTTACGCACAATAAAATGTATTGACGGATGACCGGACTGCTGCATAAAGTGCAGCGGTCCGTTTTATGTAAAAGGTGAGGTTAATATGAAAACACAAAAGAAAACATACATATTTGCGCTGGTGCCGTTTTTGCTGCTATGTCTTCTGTTTGAGATCATACCGGTCATTTTTACGGTCATCAGAAGTTTCTTCCCGGAGGGAGGAGACATGGGATTTACACTTGATAACTATATTAATATATTTACCGGAAAACTGTATCAGCAGGCCATAGTCAACAGTCTGCTCATCTCGATTCTTTCTTCGGTTATCGGGCTGCTCGTGGCATTTATCGGTGCAAAAGCAGTCCATGAGGAAAAAGGTAAACTGAAGCAGGTATTCATGAGTATTCTGAATATGGTATCAAATTTTTCGGGCGTACCGCTGGCGTTTGCATATATCATTATGTTTGGAAACATCGGTGTCATGACGATGATCGGCGCGAATTACGGAATTGAATTTCTGGCGGAGTTCCCCCTGTATTCTGTATGGGGACTTCTGCTGATATATGTATATTTCCAAATCCCCCTGTCCACACTCCTGCTGATCCCGGCATTTGATTCGATCAGAAAAGAGTGGAAAGAAGCGGTTGCCCTTCTGGGCGGCAGCCGGATGACATTCTGGAGGAAAGTCGGCATCCCAGTACTGATGCCGAGTATACTGGGAACATTTTCTGTATTGTTTGCCAACGCACTGGCAGCTTATGCGTCTGCCTATGCACTGCTGATGAACAATGTATCACTGCTTCCGATCCGTCTGTCGGAACAGTTCGTCGGCGATATCATACAGAGACCGGAGTTCGGAAGTGCGATTGCAGTCATCATGATGGTCTTCATGGTGATCGCCATTGGCGTACAGAATAAGATGACTCCAAAGAAAGGGGGGAGACGCTGATGAATACAGAAAAAAAGAAACGCAATGCAGGATCAAAGATTGCGATTATTGTAATTATAGTGTATCTGCTTCTCCCACTGGTAATGACGCTGATTTACTCCCTTTTTCAGGAGTGGATCGACGTGATGCCGACAGGTTTTACTCTGGGAGCTTATACAGAGCTGTTTACTGATCCTCTGTTCTGGAAAGCAGTCGGGCGTACGGTTATTATTTCTATTGTTCCGATCGTGCTGTGTACAGTGTTTGTACTGCTGGCGATGTATGTGGTAGTTGTCTACCATCCGGAATGGGATAAAATGATTCAGATTCTGTGTACGATTCCGTATGCAATCCAGGGCGTCATCCTTCCAATCTGCGTTCTGTCGCTTTACAGCAGTGCGCCGGAACCTTTCGGAGACAGAATGTTCATGCTTGTTGCGACTTATATGGTTGTAATCCTTCCCTATGTATATCAGGGAATCAGAAATAATCTGAACGGTGTCGGGGCGCCAAGGCTTATCGAGGCGGCGCAGATGCTGGGAGCGAGCAAGTTTTACGCATTCTTCCGCGTCGTTATTCCGAATATTATGAGCGGTGTCACAATTTCAGTCATGCTGGCGATGGCAATTGTATTTGGTGATTTCGTTATCATTAATACACTGGCGGGCGGACAGTTTATGACAGCACAGATGTATTTATATGATGTAATGAAAAAATCCGGGCAGAGGACCTGCGCCGTGATCGTTATACTTTTCCTCGTAACTCTGATCATTTCGGCTTGTGCATTTTTCCTGCAGTCGAAGGGCAAAGACAGAAAGGACAGATAAAGAAAATGGCTTATATTGAATTTAAAAATATCGATAAATTTTATGGTGATAATCATGTGTTAAAGGGAATCAATCTGGAAATCCAGAAAGGTGATTTTGTTACACTTCTGGGCCCTTCCGGATGTGGAAAGAGTACGCTGCTCCGCTGTCTCGCAGGACTTGAGCAGATCTCAGGGGGACAGATACTGCTGGACGGTGAGGATATTACAAACAAAGATCCAAAGGACCGTAATATCGGAATGGTGTTCCAGCAGTACAGCCTTTTCCCGAATATGACGGTAGAAGAGAATCTTTCTTTCGGATTAAAACTTCAGAAACTTCCGTCAGATGAGATTGGAAGACGTGTAAGAGATGCCATTGATATGGTAGAGTTAAAAGGAAAAGAAAAAGAGTACCCGGGAAATCTTTCCGGAGGACAGCAACAGAGGGTCGCTCTTGCGAGAGGAATTGTGATGCAGCCGAAAGTGCTGCTTCTGGATGAACCTCTGAGTGCTATTGATGCGAAACTGAGAAAATCTCTTCAGATGAGCATTCGGAGAATACACAAAGATCTTGGTCTGACGTCTGTGTTCGTAACCCATGATCAGGATGAGGCAATGGTAATGTCTGATGTGATACACCTGTTCCATGACGGCGTTATTGAACAGTCGGGCAGTCCTGTAGAAGTTTATACAAAACCGGAGACGACTTTTGCGGCAGGATTCATCGGAAATTATAATATTCTGGATGCGAATGCCATGGAAGCAATTACAGGAAAGAAATGGAACAGCGGACAGTTTGCAATCCGTCCTGAGACTTTCCTGCTGTCCAAGGATACGATCACGACGGAAGATTACCGTATGAACGGAACGATCATTGACTATGTGCCAAGAGGAAATGTGCTCCGCTACCATATTGATATCAATGGCGTGGAAGTGTATGCAGACGTGCTGTTCCGGAGTATGTCTATGTTTAATGTGGGTGAGAAGATCAATGTAGGAGTGGCCGATCATAACTGTGTGCGGCTTTAAGACCGGGCGGCAAGGAGGAAAAAAGTGGATAAAATTACAATACGCGGATTTTCGGAAAAAGGAAACTGGTACAAGGGAAATCTTCACAGCCATACGGTGAATTCTGATGGAATGCTTACCCCTGAACAGTCTGTAAAGCTTTTTAAAGAGCATGGATACAACTTTCTGTGCTTTTCCGAACATGATAAGTATACGGATTACAGAGCGGAATTTGACTGTGATGACTTCATTATCCTGCCGGGGCTTGAGGCGTCCGCAATCCTTTATTATGATGAGGTTTCCGGGAGAAGAAAAAAAGTACATCACATTCATGGCATTCTCGGCACAGAGGAGATGCAGAGAAATGCGGTCCTTCCATTGTATCAGCACAATGAGATCCATCCGGTGCATAAATATTACGGACAATGGGACGGGGCTGCGGCTGCCCAGAAACTGGCGGATGAAATGATACAGCACGGTATGGTAGCTACATACAATCATCCGATATGGTCGAGAGTGAGAGAAGAGGAATTTATAAATACAGAAGGAATCTGGGCACTTGAGATTTATAACTATAATACAGTTAATGAAAGTAATACCGGATATGATGAAACATATTTCGATGTGATGTTAAGAGAAGGAAAGAAAATTTTTGCTTTTGCATCGGACGACAATCATAATGAAGGAAATTTCGATGACGCATGCGGAGGCTACATCGTGGTCAAAGCAGAGAGGCTGACGCATGAAGATATTGTACAGAATATGCTGGCAGGAAATTATTATTCATCATCGGGACCGGAGATCCGTGACTGGGGAATCAGAGACAATGTGGCCTACGTTGACTGCAGTCCGGTCTACAGGATTGACTTTGTTGCTGGAAATGATATAAATGACGGTATTTCCAGAGTGTGCGGATCTTATGACGATACGATTGAGCACGGAGAATACGAACTGAAGGGTCATGAGACTTATGTTCGGGTAAAATGTACGGACAAGAACGGAAAAACTGCATGGAGTAACCCGATCTGGCTTGCAAAATGATAAATTTTTTACTTGTTTCTTTGGAAAAGGTATAATAAAATAGCATCACAGAAGAGGTGTTTATATGAGAGAAGACATGAAAGCAGTGATTGCAGATACCTTTTCCCAGATGCTGGATAAGGAAGACATAGATAAAATTACGGTGACAAAGCTGATCGCGGAATGCCATATCTCAAGGCAGACATTTTATTATCACTTTAAAGATATTATGGATGTGCTGGAGTGGACGTTCCGACGTGCCACGCAGGAGCTGGTGCAGAAGAGCCTGAATGAAGAAGACCGTTTGGGAGCACTGACCACTTATGTCGCGTTTGTGCGGCAGAACAGGAAAAAATTCGAGCGGTTGCTCTATTCCCGCCGCTGGGTTCAGATCGAGGGGATGCTTGTCGAGGCGGTAACCGTATATCTGGCGCAGATAGCGCGCAGTAAGGTTCCGGAGCTTGACCTGAGCGTGGATGATCTGGAAGTGATGCTGAGGTTTTATGCCTGCGGAATGGTGGGAGTCCTGCTGCAGTATATGGAAAAACCAAACCTGAATGAGGAAAAGCTGGTCATACAGATGGAAAAGATCATCACGGGAAAGATGTTTCCGGGAAAACATGATTGAGAATATTGTAAATGAAGAGGGGCTGTCGCACTAAATAATTAGTGCGGCAGCACTTTTTTGCAGAGAATAAGAGCCAGGTCTGTGCAAGGCCTGGCTCTTGGTGTAAAATTTATTTATGCGACTAAATAAACTTTTACAGAAAGATTATACTCTATCTTCTCTGTACTATCAAATCAAACTTCCGCTGGATGTGGAAATTTTGATCCCGGCAGATGATCCGGTCCGTCTTCTGAGTGCATTTGTGGAGGGAATGGAACTCAGCGATCTTTATCAGACTTATGGAAAGATAAAGAAAAATCAGGCGACACCGAGACAGCTGTTTAAGATCATGGTCTACGCCAGCATGAATCGGATCTATTCCAGCCGGGATATTGAAACAGCATGCCGCAGGGACGTCAACTTCATGTACCTTTTGGAAGGGAAACCAGCACCTGATCATGCAACCTTTGCACGTTTTATTTCTCTGCATTTCGCACAATGCTCGAAAAAGACATTGGCCGAGGTGTCGAAACTCTTAGATTCCCTTGGGGAGATTTCCGGGAAAAGTATCTTTATTGACGGAACGAAAATAGAATCCGTTGCGAATAAATATACTTTTGTCTGGAAAAAAGCCATTACGAAAAATCAGGCAAAACTATTCGATAAGATTCTTGTCTTTGTGGAAGAGTGTGAAAATCTTTACGGTTTCAGGATCGCTTATAACGGGAAAGTCTCTCTTCACACATTAAAAAGGCTGCGAAAAAAGCTGTGCAGGATCAGGCAGGAGGAAGGGATTGTCTTTGTCCATGGAACCGGACGGCGGAAAACACGCCTTCAGAAATCGCTGGAAAGCCTGGAAACATACATAGCAAAACTGAAGGAGTACAATAAAAAGCTTTATGTCTGTGGAGACCGTAACAGTTATTCTAAAACAGACCCGGATGCGACTTTTATGCGAATGAAAGAAGATGCCATGCTCAATGGGCAGCTGAAACCGGCTTATAATCTTCAGCACGGGGTGGATTCAGAATACATTACATGGCTGGATATCAGTCCACGGCCTACGGATACGAGGACATTGATCCCATTCCTGAAAGATATGGAGTTGTATCTTCCGTTTAAATATCAGGAGATTGTGGCAGATGCAGGATATGAAAGCGAAGAGAATTACCTGTTTCTTGAAGAAAACGGTCAGCTGGCCTATATCAAACCCCAGAACTATGAGATTTCCAAAACCCGAAAATACCGTCAGGATATTGGGCGGATGGAAAACATGAAATATGATGAGAAAGCGGACTGTTATTACTGTAAAAATGGACAGGTGTTGACGGTGCAGTACGAAAAGAGAGAAAAGACGGCCAGTGGATACCGGAGAACCGTTACCGTATATCGAAGTAACGGATGCAGCGGATGCCCTTTCAAAACCGACTGCATCAAGGGGAATAACTGCAAAATACCAATGGAAGACCGCCAGAAAGTACTGTACGTTTCGAAAAAAATGAAAGAAAAACGTCAGGAGACATTGGAGCGGATTACCAGTGATTATGGTACACAGCTCCGAATGAACCGAAGTATCCAGGCCGAAGGAAGTTTTGCAAACATCAAAGAGGATATGGAATTCAGACGATATTTATATCGAGGGAATGCAAATGTAACCGTCCAGAGTATCCTGCTGGCGATCGGGTATAACATAAACAAACTTCATCATAAGATTCAGGCAGGAAGGACAGGACGTCATTTATTTCCACTCAAACAAACCGCCTGATTTTGACAGCTCAAAAGTAAATCCTGAAAATGAACCTTTTTTCAGAAAAGGTTTATTAAAGTTCGCCTTTTTATAGAAACGGAATAAAAGAAGTGAATATTTCGGCTTAAAAATAGCAAAAAGATGCTGCCGCATCTATGATTTTCTAATCATTGATGCGACAGCCCCCAATTCCTCAAATAAACACCCTTGCTGCATTTCTTATCTGGTTTACACACTCTTGGGGGGAAAGAATCTTGATCTTCCCCATAAACTTAAATACCCATCCATAGAATGTGCCGCTTGGGTTTACTTTGATTGTTGCTATAAAACGATCCTTATCATAGGGTCTAACAGGGACATTCTCTCCGTAATGGTCAATGATAACACGCATAAGCTCGTTATCACACTGCAGCTCAACATCCAGTGTGCCCTCCGAGGCAAACATATCAATCATTGTGTTTGTGTATGCAGCCACATCAAAATTTTCAAGCTGAGCAAACTCTGTTGATAAGACCTCAACGCCTGCCAGACGATCTACACGGAAGTGGGCAACTCTGTTATGCTTATGTGAGTAGCCGATCAAGTAATAATGGTCATTTTTCCACTCCAGTGCATAAGGGTTCAGAAGATAGCGGTATCCGTCATGTTTCAGGATTTTTTCTTTTGTCTGAGTGTATTCATAGTATTGGAATTCGATTTGACGATGCTCCAAGATAGCAGAATGAATACTGTCGATTATGTAGTAGACTTTTTCATTTCCTGGTTTCACGCGGCTGGATAAGCTGGCAAGCCCCTTGAGCTGTTCTGCCTGATGGATACTCGTCAAACATCCCAGCTTCTGTACCAGAGCCTCCGATTTCTTTGCAGAAATGATTTTGGAAGAAGCCACCGCATCCGCCAGCATTTTTAATTCCGGGTATTCAAAAAGCCTGTTTCCCATGAAATACTGATTTTGTGTGCTTTTAACTATCACAATATCAAACCCGGCTGTAATCAAAGCGTTCAAATCAGCATAGACCGTTTGGCGCACTGCCTGAATGCCTCGCTCTTTCAAGTAAGCAGTAATGTCTGTAACAGTAGCAGTATGGTTTTCATCTGTATGCTGATAAAGATAGCGAAGCATTTCAACAACTCTGATATTGCCTTGGCTTTGCATAGTTCCCACCTCTTTTGCTGGTATGATAAAAAGTCAGAGTCCTCCCGAGGCATATTTCCCCATGTTGATGTCCAGCACCCCTCTGGGCGGCTGGATCAGAGCATCCTCATATTGGCACTTCCACTGAATCTCCCGGTACATTTGGCCATCCGCCACGCCGTCTATACAACTGCGTGTTCATAAAAACATCTCAATCGAAATCCATCCAGACCAGGTGCTTTCCGCAGTGAAGACACTGGAACAG
>OGZX01003518.1_pt1 | contig 10595 bp, 4 predicted proteins | sample 1576881 | NCBI WGS metagenome assembly OGZX01 (sample SAMEA3541542, study PRJEB24748) | human gut metagenome | biome: human gut; feature: human-associated habitat; material: faeces | place: China | collected 2012
GGAAGAGGCTTTGCCTCCTGTCTTTTATATCCGTCTGCTGAAGCAGACGGCAAAAGAGTTGAGGGTATACCGTATGGGCGAAACATTTTTCGTCCTATCGACCGGAACGGTCGATATATGTGAATATAAAAAGAATAAACATGAAAAAATATAAACTATCATTTCTATTGGGAACCTGCCTATTGCTTGCCGCCTGTTCCGACGAGGTCCGGCTAGGCATGGGAGAAGAGAATGGGAGAGGGGACTACGAAACCTATCTTCAACTGACTGTCCGTTGCCCCGAAGCAACAGGAGGCAGTCTGCCAACCCGTTCGAACCCCACCGGCGGCGAGAACGGCGACGGCCATGAACCCGGTCAGGACTACGAGACGCACATCGACGACCTGCTGCTGCTTTTCTACCAGGGCGACAACAAAGCCAATTCTCCGGCCTCGACGCCGATCGACAAGATCATGTACTTCAGCCGCGATAACTTTAACGAAGAGGACAACCGGTTGAACCCTGTCAAAGTCGGTCTCCCCGGTGGCGAATACGACCTCTTGGTCATCACCAATACCGGCGATTTGCGCCCGCAGTTACAGGGCAAGACGTTGGGCGGCATCCGCGATTACCTGCAAAAGCAGGCCTGGACGGAGAAGGAGGGCAAATACTCCCGCTTCGTCATGTCGTCCAATGGCCATACCAACGACCGTGTTACGCTTTGCGGCGATAATACGGCCACGAACCCCGCCTGTGCCACGGTCGAAGTGGAACGCCATGCCGCCCGCATCGACTACCGTACGGCCTACGACATCTATGACGTGACTGACGAAACCTTCGGCAAAGCGCAGGTCTCCATCACCGGCGCCATGTTGATCAACAACCTCAGTGCCGGCAGCTATATGCTGAAACGTGTTCAGGCAGCCGATGCCGCCACCGGCGAATACGGCAATGCTTTGACTACGGAATACCTGGGTTTGGAACTGCCTGAGTTCGGTGACCATCAGACAAACTACGTAATTGATCCGTGGAGCTATTTAAAGACAACAGCCAACGTGAACAGGAAAGTGTTCAACCCGGATGCTCCGGGTACGGGAAGCCGGCCGCTTCGCAATTTGTATGAAAACTACCTGACTGCCTACGGCACTTCGACGGCCAACTGGAAATTTCCGGCCGGCTTGGGCGAGCGCGTCGGCGATTGGTACCGCATCGGCTATACATTGGAGAACACTGTTTCGAAAGCCAATCAGAGCCGTTTTATCAATACGGGTGTGGTATTTAAGGCGCATTATACGCCTGGCAAATGGTGGGTATACGATCCGGCAACCAAAAAGATAGTCGAAACAGCTTCATCCGACGGTAAGCCGTTTACCTTCTTCTCCTTTGGTGGCAAACTGTACGGAACGCCTGAAGCCGCTATGCTGGCGTACGCTCCAAGCGGAACCGACCTGTTCAGCTACTCCTTCACGGGCAAGACCTGGGCGGACGTTCAGACATTAGCGGGAAAGATCAAGGAAGGCGATCCGGTCGGCTACAGGAAGCATCTGCTCCGCTCATTGGGAGACAAGACGCTGACGGCGACGTTGACAACCTCGGAAGCTGCTTCTCTCAGCTGGTCTTCCTATATGAAGACCGTTTTCGGTTACAGCCAGGAGAACGGCAAACCGGTCATTAATCAGAACGGCAAGGATACCCGCCGGCTATTGGCTTTCTACGGTCTGCATACGTATGCGGACGGTGTCTGCTATTATCCTTGGTGGATTCGCCATTCGAACAACAACGCTTCGACAAAGGGCATTATGGAATATGCCATTGTGCGCAACAACATTTATAAGTTGCGTATCAATGACATCTACGGCCTGGGCTATGACATTCCGTACGAACTGCCGTTTGATCCGGAAGATCCCGTCGATCCGCCTGTTGATCCGGAGGAACCTGTTGATCCACCGGTCGACCCAGATCCTGATCCGACACCTGATCCGGATCCTTTGATTCAAATAGAAGTGATCGTTAACCAATGGGTAAAATTGGATGATAGCGTCATCGTTATAGATCCGGATAATCTGAATAAACAGTAAAAACCGGACACTCCGGTTTATTAATATCTTATTTAAAGTAACATAAAATGAAACAATATAATTCTTATCACCGTTTATTGGTAGCCTTTCTCTTTATCTGGATATGCGGTTTATCCGCCTGCGACTACATCCACGACGAGCTGCCTCCTTGTAAGCACTATCTTAGCTTCGTCTATGACTATAATATGAAATATGCCGACGCCTTCACCCATGAAGTAGACCGTGTGAACCTCTACATCTTCGACAAAGAAGGCAAGCTGCTGGACGAACGCCTTATCGAAGGCGAGGAGCTGAAAGCAAACCGCATCGAGCTTGGCCTCGAACCGGGCACCTACCAGCTGATGGCTTGGGGCGGACTGAATGAAACGGACTACGCTTGGGAACAACTAACCATCGGCACGTCTACCCCCGCCGACTTCCAAATGGCGGTGAAGTACGATAACCACACGGTCAGTCGCGAACTGACCGGACTCTTCCAGGGACGGCTGACGCTGGAAATCCCCGACGGAGGCGAAACACATACCCTCTTCCCCGTTATGAAGGACACCAACAAGCTGCGTTTCGTCTTGCAAGACACGGCAAACGGCACGGCGCTGGATGCCGACGACTTCACCTTCACGGTCGTTACCCGCAATAGCGACCTGGATGCCGACAACCGTCCGCTCAGCAACGAACCTCTCACCTGGCTGCCTTATTATCAGGAAACAGTGCAGGTGATAGGCTCCGACGGACAGCCTTCTGTCAGCGCCGTCTGTGCCGAACTGAACACCCTGCGCCTGATGGACGGAAGCGAGACCTCGCTGCTGATTGGCGACAAGGCATCCGGCCGCATCTTGCTGGACGTGGACCTGACCGACTTCCTGCTGCTGACCAAGATGGAGGCGCACAACATACCTGCTCAGGAATACCTCGACCGCCAGGACGAGTATGCCGTCGTCATCTTCCTCTCTCGCACGGGCAATGGCTACCACTGCCTGGAAGTAATTGTAAATGATTGGACAATACGTTTAGACGATTTAGGATTAGGCAATGAAGAACTCTGATAATTATTCATACAGATTGCGCACAGCCGCCCGCTGCTGGCTATGTGCCCTGCTGCTGGCAACAGGCCTGGCAGCCTGCTCGACGGAAAGCGGAGGCGAAAACCTTCCCAACCTCGCCGGTACCTACGACATCCGGCTGGCAGTCGGCACAAAGTCGCCTGCCACGAAAGCTGATGATGATGATAATGCCTATGAAAATGAATTTATCAATACGCTGTTCGTCGTGATAGCTCAAGATGGTAAGGTCTTGCATAGTTTCGAGCCTTATAAAGACGAGTCCCAAAATGGTAAACAAACTACTTGGACTTCTTCTAAGATTGAGTTGAAAGCCGGTAAGTATATTGCTTATGCTTTTGCCAATATGGAAAGCTTACCGAATAACGAGTGGAAAACAGTTCTCGAAGGGCTGGAAGGAGGAACTATCGCAGACTTGGATGACAAAGTAATCACTATGTTTGATGTTAATGAATATGATCCGACCAAAGGTACATATCTCCCCATGAGCCGTAAATATGATTTTACCGTAACAGAAAGTGGTACGATTACAATCCCATTAGTTCGTATGGTTAGCCGGGTGGAGGTGACGATAGATGCGGATGCAGGTCTAACGCTTTCCGATTTTACTTTTTCAGGTTTTGCTGATAAGGAATACTTGTTTGTTAGGCCGGAGGCATTGAATGAAGCAATTGACGATAACCAAAATTCTCAATTAAAAGTTCCGAATGAAATAACTAATAAGGATTACATAAAATCTGGTGTTCTCCCGAAGTCATTCTATTTCTATGTAAGTGAAACGAAAGGAAAGACTCAAGAGCATTTCACTATTAAAATAAAGTTGGGCGAAACAGAAATTACCCCTCGTCATCTCGACCGACAATATTTAGTCCGCAACCGCATATGGCCCATCCGCCTATTGATTAAAAGTGTACAATGTAAATATGACTTCGAAGGTGGCAACCAACCAATTGGTGGTAGCGAGGAGTCTACTTACGTTAATGCAGGTAACGACTATGTATGTAGCATAAAGGGTGGTGGACGTTTTAAGTTGTCTCTTAACGGTGTCGAGCGAATCGGAGACGAGAGTAATTCTATTACAATCAGTAAATGGAAAATAACAAATTGGGATACTGTTAATGGCAAATTAGATATAACAGCTGGTACTGGTGAGTATACTGGTTCATCCTGTACCATCGAAGGTCGTCTCCCATCCGAAGGTGATGAGATAAAATTAGAGGTAACAGCAACAGCAGAAAACGCTCAAACATACGACTTCATTTTCTCTTTAAAACATGAAGATCTATTTAAAAAGTAACAATCATGAAACAACAAACAAGATATAAAAACTACCGTAGCCTGTTCCTGCTTTTAGGGATGCTGGTTGTGACGGTGTGGGGGTATGGGCAGGAAACTCCGGGAGAATCTGATACAGAAGACTCCAAACCTTATGAGATCGCATTTGATAACTCAAGGAATGAAGGCTATGAATCCTCATTGGATAATAAATACATGGGGTTCTTCCATGAAAAAGAAGAAATCGTCTACCTGGCTCCCAGTGATAAGCTAATGATTGAAGTTTTTGGTACAGGGGGAGCGCAGCTGGATCGCTATATAAGATGGTATGTGGGTAAAGTACCTGAAGGAAAGTCGCAAGATATTAAAGAATATATGGATGTAAATAATCCCATATATGATCCTAAGGACTGGTATTATGAGTATGAAAAAAGTGACGGTACTCCTACTACAGGAGAAAAAAACCATCGTTACCTTTATTATAAAGATACGAAGACTGATAAAACTGGATATTTATATTACACCCAGGCCTTAAAACAAGACAGTCTTCGTTATGTGTATTTGAAAGTACCTGACGACATGCTGGAGAGTGAGGAATATGTCATTTATTGTGATCTCGGTAAGTATATTATGTCTGTTCCGGATTTACAAAAATGTATAGATGAGAAAACTTTTATCCCAAAAAGAGTCGCTTTGCGTCGTAAGTACGTCATCAGACATGCTAGTCGTATGGCAAAAGCTATGGAAGCGTATAATGAGAAAGCTTCTGTAGAGGCTAATGAAGCCTCATTTGTTGGTAATTATGAAATTCATGCGCCGATAGATGCCAACTATATAACTTTGCGATTGCCCCAGCCATTAACTAATTATTATACTAAAAGTTCAAATACAAATTTAAAAGGAGGTGAAGATAAAGAATGGGTACAACCGGAATACCTACATTGGCATTTCTATAAAAAAGGAGAAGAACAAAATGGTGAGCCTGTTTATACTGTTATAACCAAGAATAACAATACTTATAAGGCTCCCCAAAACAATCCATTTTTTGAAAACTGGAATGGGCTTATTAATTTGGGAGGAACAGATGCGGCTCCTAATCACAATGTCCATCTCCGCCCCCATGTCCTTGACCTGGCTATGAATATGCTACAAATTCCAGAAGAAAGTAAGACTATTCGACAAACATATACCGTTATAGCTTCTTTAGGGAATGAGACAGAAACTGATGTGAACAAAAAAATAGTCACTCTCACTTTGAATTTGGAACCGTACTATAAGGCGATGACTCAAAAGGATTTTGAGCAGGGAAATGAAGCCTATCGGTTCCGTTCGGAAGAAGTCTTGGAAAAATATTATAAATCTTTAGGAAATATATCTTTCAATAATGAAGAGGAAGGAAAAGGAGAAGGGCATAATGGACAAATGATAGTAGATGCAAATGAAACTTGTATACTCAATAGTGAGTTAAAGGATGGTAATAATATGGGTATTGTCCCTTTACAACAGGAGTATTCTGATTATGGATTTGGAGCATTTAGTATTAATGGAGCTGGGAATCATCAACTAAGTGGTAAATATCTCCCCGGACGTGGAGAATATGCTTTTATGCGTTCTATAGGGGATAGAAATAGTGGAACTAATAACGAAAAAGCTCAACAGTGGTACCACTTTACTACAATACCCAGTGGTGAATCCCAAGAAAAAGCTTTTACTCCTTTTGGCGTTTACGACCGACTTCATCAGTTAAATGAAGAAAAGTATGGCTTCTTTATGTATGTCGATGCAGACGAATCTCCTGATTTGGTTACCTTATTACCGATAGACAATGCTCATATAACTTTATGTAAGGAAACACAAATAGTCGTGACTGCATGGGTATGTAATTTGAACAGAAATTCGGATGGTGACAGGTTAACATCTGTGAAGGAAATCATAGAAAAACCTTCTCAAAAAGATGGAGTTATAACCTCCACTCCAGCAAGCATCCTATATCCGGAAGTATCCGGCACAGATTTAGGATTTACCTTTAAAGGCATTAGAGACAATACAGAAGATATCATCTATAAATATTACACCGGGGAGATTGAGAATAATGTAAGGACGGCTCTTCCTTCAGAGAAGGGTACATACGCAAATAATGATGGAAAAATTCCAGCGGAATGGACACAAATTTACATGTCATTCACTATCCCAGCCGGAACAAAGTACAAGTCATACAAACTGGAAGTAGCCAGCAACTGCCTACACACAAACGGGGGAGATTTTGCCATTGACGATATTCGGGTGTATATGTCGCAACCAGAAGTTAGCGCCATTCAGGAAAACCCATGCGACGAAACATCCCATCTCCTTATCAAAGCAAACTACGACCTGTTGCTGGCAAATGTCGGCTTGAATGAAGCCAGGATGACTACAGGAGAGCCTATCAAAACATGGACAGATAAGTCTATGGAACTTGATCAAGAAGTGGAGGATAAAGTACATGGCGCACATCCCCGTCATTATCACATGTATTATACGATTGTCGAAGAATATGACTTGCAAGATGGAGAAACTGGTAGTGGGAACAGTTTTATTTCCAAAGACAAAAAAGGCTGGGTTGTAAAAGATGAAGAGAATAACAAGTATTGGAGATATTTATTTCTGAATTATAATAATGAAAAGGATAATACCGGAACCGACAGGAATGTTGGTGATACAAAATCAACAGAAGCTGATGCGTATGGGACAGTAGTCATATCTTCTTATTACGCGGATATGCCTACAAAACAAGAGATAATGAGCGGAATAACGAATCCGGGAACAGGTGTGAACATAGATCAATTAGCCTGGATAGAGACAGAAAAAGGACAACAATGGGTTGTTTTCGATGAACTGACTATAGACTATGACATATTGAATGTGGGAAAAACATATTATATCCAACTCTTTCCGCATGAAACAGGCGGAGAGCGTCCTTTCCCATCTAACCAATGTGCTATCTCTAACACATTTAAACTTGAAAAGTCGCATACGATTTATGTAAATGCAGCTACGAAGTTGGATGGAACTACGATAGTCCCTGACGATGCAACTCTTTCCAGTGATTTAAATATTTTGGATCTTAGCGAAAGGACAACAGATGAAGATGGTGTTACTACGCCCCAACGATGGATAACTGCAGAGGATATGTATTTCGATTGGTATTTGGGTAATATGAATGATCCTATCGATGATCAGTCTACCTCAATAACAGTCGGAGAGGCATTGAAGTTGTTCCGTCTTGCTTATCAGGATATGGGAGTTGAAGAGGAGGATAATGATGAGTCTATTTTAGCAAAACCAAATGAAGGATTTACCGAAGCAATGGCTACTTTCATTAATGGAACTATAGATTCAAAGTTATTCCTCTGTCGAAATAAATTAGAACTTTCAAGTATTCTCGAAGATTATTCAACTATCACATTGTCACCAATCGGATTGGAGCAAGCAAAAAAGAAAGGAGTCAAGTTTTTTGTGAATGGGGAAGAATGGGAAGGTTTTGATTCTAATAAAGATTATATATATTGTGACGGTCCATATCAATTCTCAGTCCGTGTCGGCGAACTGATTCCAGCAAGCGTCAACCAAACAATCCGTATCGGCTCTTGGCAATTGGTGAAGTTGAAAGAGGATAAAAACAAGTATTTGCGTATTCCTGTTTTTAACGCGGTTAAAGGCTTACAGAAAGATGATGATAAAACGGATGTTGTCTTAACAGCGATTGATGAGGAAGAGGTGACAATCGGATCTCAATCTATTGTTGCTCAATTGGATAAATTGGAGATAAATGCAGTGCAAGTTGCAGATGCAGAGGGAATTGAAGACGAGAATATCAGCAAACTTGATCCGAAAAGCAATTATTTAGATTTGAAATTTGATGGTGATAAGGTTGTAAACTTTGATTTCAAAGAAGGCCATACCTACACCGTTAAGTTTAACTACCAAAAGAACGATCAAGAATCGACAAGAACAAGCAAAACAGCCGAACTGCACATCAAAGTTGTCCCCGAATACCTAACCTGGAACGGCTCTGTAAGCTCCGACTGGAATAATGATAAGAACTGGGAACGCTCAGATCGGGGAAATGATCTTTATTTTGGAAAAGAAGACCCAAAAGATCAAGGAGATGCACTTACATACGCCTTTGCTCCCATGAAAGGTTCTTATGTAACCATGAAGAAAATAAACCAAGGAACTACGACTGTATTAAATGATTTAGGCGATAATAATGGAGCAGGATTAGAGGTAAACAATATTCTCGAACTGATCGATAATAAGATCCAATACGAAGTAGTGGCAGAAGATCCGTATGTCAGTAACGAATCAACAAACGAAAGTACAGATATTTGGCATAAACAAGGTGATCTAAACGACGGCAACCGCTACTACGCCATCTACTACTACGGTAACTGGTGTAAAGAAGTCTACTTCAAGCCCGAAGCCATGTTGCAAAACCAGCAACATCTGACATACGAGAAAGCCTGGGTAGACTTCGAACTGACGCCGGAACGTTGGTATCTGCTCTCTTCACCATTGCAAGATGTGGTTTCGGGAGATATGTATTTGCCGGCTGATAAAGATCACTTTGGTAGACAGGAAACGAAGGCGTTTTCTCCTATACATTATAATTATGGTGATCATGGAGCAAAAACTACTGAAAATATAGGCTATTACGGTGTCACCAACAACCGCTTCAACCCAGCCGTCTACCAAAGAACGTGGAATGGTGCGGCTACTAATTATGGTTTCGATATGAATAAGTCTGATCTTATCATTCAAGGTGACTGGAGCAACCTGCATAACGATGTATATAAATCATATATACCGGGAACAGGATTTTCTGTCGGTGTACAGTTAAGGAGTGGAGAAATTCAGAATCCGAATGGAAAAACGTTGTTCCGCCTACCGAAAGCAGATGAGAAATATCAACTGCAAAGTAGTGAAAATACTGGTAGTTATACAGAAGTTACTCTACCTGGTAATATAACGAAGTTGCAACGTTCAAACAAGTTAGTAGAAATTAAGGGCGATAAGGTAGAAATAACAATACCGACAAGTACAACCCGACAAGCAACGAATGAAGACTACTACCTAATCGGTAATCCGTTTATGGCAGCATTGGATATGTCTAAGTTCTTAGCAGGAAATCAGGACCAGATAGCAAATGTAATTCGCCTGTTTACGGAAGAGGGTGAAACAGTGTATACAATCACCCAAGAAGGAGCTACACTTTCCAACATTTCGGAGCAGATTTCAACCATCGCCCCTTTGCAAGGTTTCATGGTAAAGAAGGCAGAAAGCTGGAATGGAACAATCACTTTCAACACCAACATGACAACCGTCGAGAAGGCCTCCGCCACACTCCGCTCTTTGCTGGCGGATGCCGAGCCGAAAGCCGCTTTCCCACAGCTGTTCATAACGGCTGAACGTGACGGGCAACAGAGTTCAGCGATGGTTGCCTGTCGCGAAGAGGCTTCGGTTGGCTATCGGGATGGTGAAGACATCGTTATGATTACGGATCCCGATCGCATGGAAGTGCCGACCGTCTATACATTGGCGGGCAATCGGGCGGTCATAATCCATTCGACACCGGATATGCACAATATTCCATTGGGTATTTACAGTGACAGCAAGGATCCGGTAGTTGTTCGTTTCAGCGGTGTGGAAACGTTTAACGTTCCGGTCTATCTGTATGATGCCGAAACCCAAACATCGACACTGATAGCATCGAGCAATCAGGAACTGACCCTCCCCGGCAATACCCACGGCCGCTATTTCCTGCGCTCCGACTACGTGCCGACCGGCAACGATGTAGTGAAGGCGAAGGGGGCCATATCGATCTACTCGATGATGCCGGGACAGGTGATTGTTTCGTCCATCGACCCGCTGACCCGTATTTGGGTCTACAACCTCTCCGGACAGTTGGTTACCAGCCGAAACAACTTGAATACACCGACTGCCTATATAGATGGACTGCTCCCCGGTCAAATCTATATCGTAAAGGCTGAGACTGCCAACCGGATACAGACGGAGAAGGTGGAAGTCCGATAACCCCTCTACATCTCTGAATATTAGAAGAAGCTGTGTTCTACTCTAATGGACACGGCTTCTTTTGTTTTTCACAACAAACACGCTTATTTTTCCATTGTAGAAAGCCACATCGATAGTATGAAGGTTCCGACAA
>OGZX01003525.1_pt1 | contig 10565 bp, 7 predicted proteins | sample 1576881 | NCBI WGS metagenome assembly OGZX01 (sample SAMEA3541542, study PRJEB24748) | human gut metagenome | biome: human gut; feature: human-associated habitat; material: faeces | place: China | collected 2012
TGGCCCTCTGCCACTGCACCAGATCGTCCAGGGTGTAGCCGTCCACCACGTCCCTTATGGCGCCGTCCAGCTCCTTCCAGAGCTTTAAGGTCACGCATTCCTGCTGGCGCGCGCAGGGGTTGTCATCCCCCGTAAGGCAGTCCACCGGCGCCAGGCTTCCCTCGGTGACGCGCAGAATCATGCCTACCGTGTAGTCCTTCGCCGGGCGGGCCAGATAGTAGCCGCCCTGGTTTCCCCGGATGCTGCGGACATAACCCGCTCTGGATAGTATGGATATAATCTGCTCTAAATATTTGCCGGAAATCTCCTGGCGTTTCGCGATGTCTTTTATTTTTACAGGCTCCCCGTCCGCGTGAAGGGCCAGATCAACCATCGTGCGGAGGGCATAGCGCCCTTTGGTGGATATCAGCATAATTTGTCACGTCCTTTTGTGATTCTTCTCGGTGTTATGAATATCATACTATTCCTGTAGGAAATATGTCAATAGTAAGTTATCTTCCCTGCCAGGTCTGCCTAAATGCTTTATGAATAGAGTGCACTATTTTCGGGAAAATAATATGGAAACTGAGAAAAATTGCAGGTCCGATTCCATAAGGCCGGCCTGCTGACGATTGAGAACGGAGGATTTTTATGAAGAATGAACCGGTATTCCTGACTGACAAAAACCACAATATCGTATTGGAGGCCCTTTCACCGGCTCCCAATGCAGCTCTCCCTGATTCCTGCAAACCCTTTGAAATCCTGGAGCCCGCAGCCACTGAGGGCGCAGCGGAAAAACATCTTCCGGTAGTGGAACAGGACGGACTCCATGTAACAGTCAAGGTTGGAAACATTTTCCATCCCATGGGTCAGGAACATAGCATCGGATGGGTGTGCCTTGTGACAAAAGCCGGCTGTGTCATGCGTGTTCCCCTGACCCCTGACTGCGAACCAGTGGCATCCTTCACCCTGGAAGAAGGGGACGCTCCTGCTGCTGCTTACGCTTACTGTAATCTTCACGGACTGTGGAAAAAATCAATCTGATTCCTTCCGGCAAAACACTCCTCAAACAGCCCCGGATGACAGTTTTTATACCCGCTGCCATTACCGGGGCAGAATGCCGGAAGCATCCGGACAAAAAAATGAGAGCCGCCCTTCCCCCACAGAAGGCAGCTCTCAGTCACGATCAAAAACCGTCACACTATTAGTTTATCTGGCATCCCCATACCAAACAAAAACCCGTAAGGCACTCCTTTGTGCTTCTTACATGGACACTATACCACCGCTCCCATGATTTGTCAATCATTTTTGTGCATATTAGTGAATTCCTTTCCCCTATATACAAGTTTTTATATAAATTTCTCCCATCCGTCCGCAGACCAAAGACAAATGTCTTCTGTATATTTATCTTTCATCGGTACATACTAACTTAAGCCATAATTTTTATCTGAAGTCACACAGAAAGGAAGAAACCATGGAATTTTCCCAAAATTTAAAAGACAACATTACTTACCTTCACAAGAAGCTGAATGTAGAGACGAATTTTGACGTGGTTTACCGCGTAGTCCACATCGGCGGCCGGGAAGCATGTCTTTATTTCATAGATGGTTTTACAAAGGATGAATCCCTGTTGAAAATTCTGCAGGTGTTCTCCACCATCAAGCCGGAGGATATGCCAAAGGACGCCCACGGCTTCTCCAAACAGTATGTTCCATACGGCGAGATCGGACTGCTTTCCAATGACCAGGATATGACCGTCCAGCTGCTGTCCGGTGTATCCTGTCTCTTTATTGACGGTTATGATAAATGTATTACGATTGACTGCCGCACCTATCCTTCCCGCGGTGTAAGTGAACCTGAGAAGGACAAGGTCATGCGGGGGTCCAGGGACGGCTTTGTGGAAACCCTGATTTTTAATACGGCCCTGATTCGGCGGAGAATCCGCGATCCCAGGCTTACCGTGGAAATAACATCTGCCGGAGAGAGCTCCCACACTGACATTGCCATCTGTTATATGGAAAACAGGGTTGATAAGCAGCTCCTGGATAAAATCAAGAAACGGATTCAGAATCTGAAGGTAGATGCGCTGACCATGAATCAGGAAAGCCTGGCAGAGTGTCTCTTTCCCTATAAATGGTTCAATCCATTCCCGAAATTTAAATTTTCAGAACGGCCGGACACAGCTGCCGCTTCAATTTTGGAAGGAAATATCATCATCCTGGTAGACAACTCTCCTTCTGCCATGATACTTCCCTCCTCTGTCTTTGATATCATTGAGGAGGCAGATGATTACTACTTTCCTCCTATTACAGGCACTTACCTCCGTCTGTCCAGGATGACCATATCCCTGCTGTCCCTGCTTCTAACCCCTACATGGCTTCTGTTCATGCAGAATACGGAGCTCATACCGGACTGGCTGGCATTTATCCGGCTTTCGGACCCGCTTAATGTGCCTTTAATCTGGCAGCTTCTCATACTGGAATTTGCCATTGACGGCCTGCGGCTGGCGGCTGTCAATACCCCCAATATGCTGACCACCCCCCTCAGTGTGATTGCCGGTATTGTTCTGGGCGAATATGCAGTAAAATCAGGTTGGTTCAACAGTGAGACCATGCTCTACATGGCCTTTGTTACCATTGCCAATTATTCCCAGGCCAGCTTTGAATTAGGATATGCCATGAAATTCATGCGTATCATCATATTAATACTGACATCCATCCTGAATATATGGGGATTTGTCATCGGAATCATCCTGTCCACCTGTGCCATCATATTCAACAGAACCATTGCCGGAAAGAGCTATATTTATCCTCTGATTCCATTTAGCCTCTCAGAATTAAAAAAGCGTTTTCTCAGGGGACGGCTGCCTCATACAGAGAAATAATTGACCTATCCCATGGTAAAGCAGAATAGAGAAACAGTGAACCGGCCTTTTGGCCGGTTCTGTTTCCTAACTCATATTGTTATACATATCAAAATAGGCCTCCGCCTCTTTTTCTGTCAATGAAAAATGTTTCTCCAGCTTGGCCAGTATGACTTTTTTGTCTTTCCCCTCTTCCAGGTTATCTTTTATAAGGGCTTTAATGCCCTGTGACAAGCCCTGCTCCAATCCCTGTGACAAGCCCTGTTCCAAGCCCTGCGACAAGCCCTGTTCCAAGCCCCGCTCCAGCCCATTCTTCTGCGCATCTTCTGCAAGCCGCTTATAATAGCTTTGCATGGTAGCTTCGTCACTGGCTGCCTTAAGGCGCTCCAGGTACAGATAACGCAGTTCTTTGTCGGCATTCAGGCGTTCCAGTTCCTCCACCGCTTCCTTCATATAACGGTTTCTCTTTGCCATATCTTTAAGCACCTCCCAGTCACGGGCGGATATAAGCTTTGCCCAGTGATATATCTCTGTTTGTTTTTCCTCCTCACTGCAGGAAACCAGTTGACTTAAGTATAGCACACGCAGGCTGATTTTGCCACTATAGACACACCCGGTTTTATCATCCATAAGCCGTATGACCGAATAAAAATGCTCTGTTCCTTTCCGTGGAAATCCCAGGATGCTGATATGTATACACTCCTCCAACGCATCATAATTCTGGCCTTTCAAAAAGTCTTCTGTATACATACGGCTGATATAAAAGAGGCTCCGTTCTTCCCAGAAAGGATGTGACAAAAGCTGTATTTCTATATTCACTTTCTTACAGTGGTTCAGGCGCACCTTTACATCCAGTATTCCTTCCCGGTCATCAGCATATTCCTCGTGGAGAAATGTGTCCGGGAATTCCAGACTGGTGATCTCACCTGCCGGAATGTCCAGCAGACTGCTTAAAAGCCCTGTCAGCGCAGTCTTGTTGCGGAATGTTTTCTTAAAGGCGAAGTCATTGGTCAGGCTTATATCCAGGGGCCTTCCGCTGTCTGCCAGCTGTTTTAGCTGCAAATCCACTTTTTTCTTTCCTTCCCTAAAAAAACGTCTGATACGCCCTTTGTGCCATTTTCCCATAGGCATTGTCCTCCATGAACTATTTGATTTATGTGATATGAGCGGAAATCCCGGCAGATACGCCAGTACCCGGCAAAAACATTGGATTTTATGCCGGAAAAGATTTTTATATAGATTGTTCAGAAACAATCTGATTGGTCCAGTATAACATATAAAGGTACTGCTTTCAATATCTCCCCTGCTTTTAAACGGAGTAAATACGCTTTATATCCATGCAAAAAGCAGCGCCGGATCCCTTACCTTTGCCAAAGGAGAGATATCCGGCGCTGCCAATCTTCTGTTTTAAATCATAGCCATTACAGCTTATCCGCATTTCTGAACAGGGTATGGCCGTTTGCGTTCTTCACCAGACCGGTCACATCAGGCTTAGCCAGGACGATGGCATTCAGATAATACAGCGGTATAATGGGCATCTCATCCATCAGGATGGCCTCCGCCTCCTTGAATATCTCCATACGCTTGCTGTTGTCCGCCAGGTTCCGGCATTCTTCTATCATGCTGTCATACTTCATGGCATTGTCCCCGCTCCAGCGGTTCTGGTTATAGGCGCGGGCCTGGGTAAAGCAGTTCAGGTTTGTGTCCGGATCCAGATAGTCACCGGTCCATCCGTCAAAGCAAACATCAAAGTTTCCGGCCTTCTGCTCATCCCAGTACACCTTGGACTCAAAGGTAACAATGTCTGCCTGGACTCCAAGATTATCCTTCCACATGGACTGGATTACCTGGGCAATGTCCTTATTCTCTTTTGTGTTGGTAACAATAAAGGTCAGAACAGGCAGTCCCTCTCCATTGGGATATCCCGCGTCTGCCAGGAGTTTCTTTGCAGCTTCCACATCCTCTTGAATCAAATCACCTGATACGGTGCGGAAATCCTCGGAGGAGCCTTCATATGGTATCCCATAAGGCACGAATCCGTAGGCCGGCTCAGGCTTTGACGGAACGATGGACTCGCAGATTGTCCTGCGGTCAATAGCCATGGCCAGGGCCCTTCTCACATCCGGATTGGACAGATACTCTTTGGAACAGTTGAAATCGTAATATCTGGTTCCAATCTTGTCATATCCTTTCAGTTCTTCTGTATTCCCATACTGGTCAATGGCCTGGGAAGTTACCAGGTTATCGCCCATAGCGTCAATCTCACCTGCATTATATGCGGACAGGGCTGACTCCGGAGACTGGATAATCACGATTTCCACTCCGTCCAGTTTGACGGAATCAGCGTCATAGTAATTGGGATTTTTCTTCAGCACATAGCTGCTCTGGGGATTTATCTTCTCCAGGGTAAATGCACCGTTGCACACATAGGTATCCGCGGATTTGGTCCAGGGATCCTGTCCCTCCACCACCTCCTGCTTGACAGGGAAAAAGTTGCTGGACGCTGTCAGATAAAGGAAATATGGCGTAGGTGCTTTCAGGGTTACCTCCAGGGTTTTGTCATCCACAGCCTTTACCCCCACATCCTGGGCAGAGCCGCCCTGTGTGTTGTATTCTTCCCCGCCCTTCAGATAGTGCAGTTCCCAAGCAGCCGGGGAAGCCGTATCAGGATTCAGGACGCGCTTCCAGGAATATTCAAAGTCTCCTGCCGTCAGATCACTTCCATCGGACCATTTAAGTCCGTCCTTCAATGTGAAGGTGTAGGTCAGCCCGTCTTCGCTTACCTCATATGTGTCACACATGGCATTGCTCAGGCTTCCGTCTGCCTCCAGCTGGAACAGGCCGCAGAACATATTCTGCAGGAAGGTGGACGATGTGCTGTAGTTATTCAGTGTAGGGTCCAGTGTTTCCGGTTCCTCCATCACTGCATAGGTAAGGATCTTTTCTCCCTCTTTTGCCCCGGCGGTCCCAGCTGCCGAAGCTTCTGTACCGGCATCTGTACCGGCAGGACTGCTTTGTGCCTGGCCGCAGCCGGCCAGGGTAGTGGCTGTCAGGGCTGCACACAGCAATAGGCTTAATTTTTTCTTCATAACATTTCCTCCTAGTTTTTAACGGATTCCCGTTTGGCAGAATCCAATACAGGAAATTATACCTGCATTCTCCGTGGAAAGTCAATACATGGAAAGCAGTTTGGCTGGGCCGGCCACGTCACCGGCCACCTCCCTGTCACCTCCCTGCCACCTCCCTGTCACAGGCGCCTCTCCTACTCCAGCTCCAGCCCGCCTGTATACAGCTGGTAATACATTCCCCTCTCCCTTATCAGGCTCTCGTGGTCTCCCCGCTCAGCAATACGTCCATGGTCCAGTACCATGATAGCGTCGGAATTGCGGATGGTGGAAAGCCTGTGGGCTATGACGAATACGGTCCTGCCCTTCATCAGCTCATCCATGCCTCTCTGCACCATAGCCTCTGTCCTGGTATCAATGCTGGAAGTGGCTTCATCCAGAATCAGGACCGGAGGATCTGCAATGGCTGCCCGCGCAATGGCTAAAAGCTGGCGCTGGCCCTGGGACAGCTCCTCGCCGTCTCCTGTAAGCATGGTATCGTATCCTTCCGGCAGCATCTCTATAAACTGGTCGGCATTGGCCAGCTTCGCCGCATCGCAGATCTCCCTGTCCGTGGCATCCAGCTTTCCATATCGTATATTCTCTCTGATTGTACCGGTAAACAGGTGGGTATCCTGGAGCACGATGCCAAGAGAGCGGCGCAGGTCGTCTTTCTTTATATGGCGGATATCAATACCATCATATGTGATAGAGCCCTTCTGTATGTCGTAAAAACGGTTAATCAGATTGGTTATGGTGGTCTTTCCCGCCCCTGTGGCTCCCACAAAAGCCAGCTTCTGCCCCGGCTTCGCATACAGGCTGATGTCATGGAGCACTGCATGCCCCGGCTCGTATCCAAAGTCCATATCCTGAAACCGCACATCACCGGTAAGTCTTGTGTATGCGGCCGTGCCGTCCTCACAGGGACATTTCCAGGCCCACAGGCTGGTCCGTTCCGGTACCTCTGTCATTTTTCCGCTTTCATCCATACGGACATTGACAAGGGTCACATCTCCCCGGTCTGTCTCCGGTTCCTCATCCATCATATTAAAAATACGTTCTGCCCCTGCCAGGGCCATGATAATGGAATTGGACTGCTGGGATATCTGGGCAAAGGGCTGGTTAAAGCTCTTTGTAAACTGGAGATAAGAAGCAATCTGGCCCAGGGTCAGCCCTGCCAGGCCGCTTAGTGACAGAATTCCTCCTGCGATAGCTGTGAGCACAAACTGCAGGTTGCCTATGTTGGTAATGACCGGCATAATAACATTGGCGTACTTGTTGGCGTGGAATGCGCTGTCATAGAGCCGGTCATTCAGCTTGTCGAATTCCTCCCTGGTCTCTTCCTCATGGTTAAATACCTTGATGACTTTCTGTCCGCTTAAACGCTCCTCAATGTATCCCGTCACCTTTCCGATAGCCAGCTGCTGCGCCACGAAATACCGTCCGCACCGGCCTGCCAGAGTCCTGCTGACAAAGAGCATGAGAACTATCATGGCTGCTGCCAGGACAGAGAGGGGAACGCTGATACCTATCATCACCGCGGATATGGCTATGATGGTGACAAAGGAGGACAATACCATGGGCAGAGCCTGGTTAATCATCTGTCTCAGGGTGTCGATATCATTGGTATAACGGCTCATAAGCTCTCCATGGGGATGACGGTCAAAATACCGTACAGGCAGCGTCTGCATATGCTCAAACATCTCATCCCTGATACGCTTCTGGACGCCCTGGCCAATATTTATCATCAGACGGTTATAAGTGTAGGTACAAATAACCCCAACCACATAAAAGGCCGCCAGCCCTGCCATAACATGGTTCAGAACCGTAAAATCAGGATGCTGCTGCCCCAGGAGAGGGGTGATAAAATCATCTATGAGCACCATCAAAAACAGCGGTCCCGCCACATTGGCCAGAGCGCTTATGACAATGGTCACCAGCACACAGACAAACTGGAGCCTGTAAGTGCCTGCCACATACCCCATAAGGCGTTTTGCCGTTTTGGCATAATGGTGGTTCACGGCTGCATTTTTCTTATTTCCCATCATGATCCTCTCCCCCTTTCTTCTGGGATTCAAATACTTCCCTGTAAATCTTATTCCTGGCAAACAGCTCCTGGGGCGTACCAAAGTCATCCACAGCGCCGTGGTTCAGCACGATCACCTTATCTGCATCCTCCACCGAGGATATCCTCTGTGCTATGATTATCTTGGTGGTGTCAGGAATCTCCTCCCGGAACGCTCTGCGAATCATGGCGTCTGTTTTCGTATCCACTGCGCTGGTAGAATCATCCAGAATCAATATCTTAGGCTTCTTGAGCAGGGCCCTGGCAATACAGAGCCTCTGCTTCTGTCCCCCGGATACATTGGTTCCTCCCTGGTCGATATAGGTTTCATACTGGTCGGGAAACTGCCGGATAAACTCGTCTGCCTGGGCCAGACAGCAGGCCCGCTCGATTTCCCCGTCCGTGGCATTTTCATTGCCCCACCGCAGGTTTTCACGGATGGTGCCGCTGAACAGGATATTTTTCTGCAGAACCACTGCCACCTGATTTCTCAGGGACTTAAGCCCATACTCCTTCACATCCCGTCCGCCCACTTTAAGACAGCCCCCGGTCACATCGTACAGCCTTGGTATCAGCTGCACAAGAGTGGTTTTGGAACTTCCCGTCCCTCCCAGTATGCCTATGGTCTCTCCGGATTTTATGTGGATATCCACGTCCTTAAGAGCCAGCTTCTCCTTATCTCCTATGTAGCTGAAGGACACATGCTCAAAGTCAATGCTGCCGTCCGCCACCTCCTGTACCGGGTCATCCGGGTCTGACAGGCTGCTCTTTTCATCCAGCACCTCCACAATACGCTCTGCCGAAGAACGGGCCATGATGACCATCACAAACACCATGGAGAGCATCATCAGGCTGGACAATATCTGGACCGCATAGATAATCATGCTGGTGAGCTCACCTGTTGTCATTCTGCTTCCCACAATGAGTCTGGCTCCCAGCCCTGATATCAGCAGGATGCAGTTATACATGCAGAACTGCATCAGCGGGCTGTTCCAGGCTACAATCTTTTCCGCATACTTAAACTGGTAAAAGACCTCCTGGGATATGTGCCGGAACTTTTCGATTTCATACGGCTCCCTCACATAGGCTTTTACCACCCGGATGGCGTTCAGGTTTTCCTGAACCACGCGGTTTAACACGTCATAGCGCTTGAATACAGCCTCAAAATAGGGATGGGCCTTTATCACAATGTAAAAGAGCCCCGCTGCCAGGATTGGCAGCACGATAAAAAAGATGGTGGAAAGCTCCCTGCTGATTCCCATAGCCATAATCAGCGCAAAACAGAGCATGATGGGGCCTCTGATAGCAATGCGGATTACCATTTGGTACGCATTCTGCACATTGGTGATGTCCGTGGTCAGACGCGTCACCAGACTGGAAGGAGAAAAGCGGTCAATATTGGAAAAAGAAAACTCCTGTATGTGGTGGAACATATCCTTTCTCAAATTCCGTGCCATACCTGCCGAGGCCCTGGCCGCATTCGTCCCTGCCAGGATACCGAATACCAGAGCCATCATGGACATAACTAAAAGCACGGCTCCAATCTTCAGAATGTAGCCGATACTTCCCCCGCTCATCCCCTTATCAATCATCAGCGCCATGACGCCGGGCACCAGAACTTCCATAAGCACCTCCAGCACCACAAAAACCGGGCAGAGAAGAGATGGCTTTTTATACTCCCGGACTGAGCCAAGCAATGCCCGGACTGTCTTTTGATGTTGTCCTTTCACTGTTAAAACCTCCTTTTTTTGTAAATTCCCTTGGATTTTGGGGCAATTTAAAGAGCCTAAGACGGCGCTGCCTGGTGGCAGCCATAGGCCCTTCCCCATTACTTAAGATTCTTCATCATTTTCATCCCGATTCGGATGAATGTATCCAGTTCTTCCTTTGGAATATCCCGTGTTATGAACTGTTCCATTTCCAGGATATCCTTAAGCACCCGTCCTTCCAGCTCCCATCCCTTTTCAGTGGGAATGATTTTTTTACACCTGGCGTCATAGGACGCCTCCTCCCTGTAAATCAGGCCCTTTCGCTCCATCAGCTTCAGAATCTCCGTGGCCGTGGGGCGGCGCAGGTTAAATTCCTCCTCTATATCCTTCTGAAACAGGTCCTGCTCCCTGCAGCGGCCGAGAATAAAGTGCAGGATTCCATTCTGGGCAGGTGTCAGCCCTCCCACACCCTCAGCGCTGTCAATCTTGCGCCGGATCAGGTTGGAAAGGGTGGCGATAAGGCGGACGGTAGGATTAACAGCCATGGAATTTACTCCTTTTATTATATGCAGAAAAACAGTTTCTGTTAGTCACCTAACAATTCTAAGGCAACCTATCCGGTCTGTCAACCAAATTCACACAATTGTAACGGCTCCGGCGCCAGGCAGGACCGGTCCGGTAAGGTTCAGGAGAGTTCCCCCATGATTTGATAAAATCCGCATTTACAACCTGGATTTTCCTGCTATAATTGGTAGGGGTGTCTTATCCCAATTCATACTCTGAGAGGTTATCATGAAACACAATTCACATCAATTTCATTGCGGACTAAAAGACGGCATACCCAT
>OGZX01003532.1_pt1 | contig 10539 bp, 8 predicted proteins | sample 1576881 | NCBI WGS metagenome assembly OGZX01 (sample SAMEA3541542, study PRJEB24748) | human gut metagenome | biome: human gut; feature: human-associated habitat; material: faeces | place: China | collected 2012
CTTGCTCATACCGCGTATTGATAAGACGATATCATCTTTCTTATCTGCCATTATTTTACTCCTGTATATGTAGATTGATAGGTTTCAATATTTAATATTAGGGAGAATTTCTTCTCCCTAATAACAGTACATCTTTATTTCAATGAATATTACTGCTCAAGCAGAGATGTGTATGAAGCTGCATTGTCTGTCTTAACCATGTTGATGGCAAATGCGTCATACTGGCTTGGATTTCCAAGACGGTTTGTAATATTGGACTCTGTCTGTCCGTCGCCGCCGATATAGTCAACCTTGAGGTTGAGAAGCTTATCGTATTTCTGGAGCAGAGGCTGATAGGTTGAGCCAAGGAAGTTATCAGCTGAGTTGTAGATGTTCAGCCATACGTTCTTTGTAGCATGGGTAGCCTCATCCAGCTGATTGGATACAGGTGCGTATACCATTGTGGAATCTGTGAAATCTGTATAGTTTTCAGCAGTAACAGCAACGTTCAGTGCGTAGTAGGAACGCTCATCTGCCTTGTAAACATATACATCAGGACTTAAGACATTGCCTGCATCGTCTGCTGTGCCGATACCTGTATCAATATCAACTCCGTCCAGTGCGTTGCGCAGTACGCGGAGTGTCAGGTAAGCCTGTACGTCTGCATGCTGGCTGATAGTGCCGCCGTAGCCCTCAGCGATAGCTGCTACTGCGTCGCTGTTTGCGTCATAGCCAAATGTAGGAACCTTATTGTCCTTGGACCATGCGTTGAACATGGACATGCCCATACCGTCGTTATTGGATGCAACAATATCAATCTGATCGCCGAAAGAGGAAGACCATGTGCCGATTGCATTACCAGCTGTGGCAGCATCCCATGTAGCGCCTGCAGAGTTCTTCATCTCCTGGGAAGCAAGCTCGCGGACAACATATGTCTTTCCGCCAACTTCGATGGAGCCGTCCTGTACAACAGTTGCTGTACCGTCTGCGTTTGTACCAACAGGATCGCTGTTGACATTGCCGTCTTTCTCTACTGCGGTGCCGAGAGCCTTACGGATGCCTCTTGTACGTGCGATAGAGTCGTTATGTCCGATGTCTCCGATTGCCAGAACGTAGCCGATGATTCCATCGCCGTTGCGGTCAATTGAGTCGATGTTCTTCTCGATGTAGTCCTTAACCATGGTACCCTGAAGCTCAGCGCCCTGATTTGCGTCGAAACCTACATAATATGTATCCTTATTAAAATTCAGGGCCGTCATATCAAGCTGTCCTGTAGCACTGCTGGAGGGCTGGCGGTTAAACCATACTAAAGGCTTATCCTTGTTTGCCACCTCTGCGCCTGCTTCCGGTGCAGCTGCTGTGTCTGCCGCGGTTGTGTCTGCTGCTGCTTCGGTTGTGGTATCCCCGGCAGCTGCTGTGGTTGGTGCTTCTGTTGGCTTGCTGCCGCCTCCGCAGGCAACCAGTGATAATGCCATGGAACACGCAAGAGCAACACTTAATGCTTTCTTCATTTTTAATTCCTCCCTTATAATTTTGTTGACTTTGGTTGTTTTTGCTTAACAACAAGTTTATTATACGACCCGGTTGTGCATTTTTCCATATGATTTTTATAGAATGATTATAAAATTTCTTCGATTTTATCTCTTTTCATCGGTGTTTCTGATATGAATCACTGGTTTTTAAGCAATTTTGCCTCAGTCTGGGTCAGCGCCCGCTGAGGACACCAGTAATAATTCCCCTCCAGCTGCGGCACCCTGTCCTTCGGGTCCTGGCCCAGGGACAGACTCCAGGCAATGTCAAATATGGCCTGGGAGTAGCGTTCCTTATCTGATTCCACTGTGCCGAAAAGATACCCTTCCTCCAGAGCCTTTATGCCCACCGGGGTGCCGTCGATACCCACCACCTTAATGGAATTGGCCCCGATTCCGGCCCGGTTCATAGCGTCGATGGCTCCCAGGGCCATGTCGTCATTATTGCTGACCACCAGCTCAATCTGTCCCGGATACTCCTTCAGCCACTGCTCCATCAGGGCTGATGCCTGGCTCCTGTCCCAGTTGGCAATTCCTCCTGTAATCTTCTCCAGTGGAACGCCCCCGTCCTTTAAGGTCTGGATGGACCACTCCGTGCGTATCAGGGAGTCCTGATGGCTGGTCTCCCCTTCCAAAAGCACATAACTTACCAGGCCGTTGCCGTTGGCATCCAGGGTTCGTGTATCCTGATTATAGGCATCCACCAGGATGTCTCCCTGAAGCACAGCGGATTCCTTGGCGTCCGCTCCCACATAGTACAGCTTTTCCCAGCGGTTCATATCCTCCTCCACCGGTTCCCGGTTAAAGAATACCACCGGAGTTCCTGCGTCCATGGCCTTGTCAATGATGATGGAGGCCGACGAACGGTCCACACTGTTGATGCACAGGGCATCGCAGCCCAGGGAAATGAGACGCTCCACCTGGCTGTTCTGGGTATTCTGACTCCCCTTGGCGTCCATGATATCCAGCTTTACCTTGATCCCTGTTTCCTGTTCATATTCCTTTGCCTTGTCCTCCAGGCCGGTGCGCAGAGTGCCGATGAAGGTGTCGTCCCCCCGGTAGAGCAGAACCCCGATGCGGACAGAGTTCTTATCCGCCTTCCGCCCGTCTTCCCTTCCCATGTACTGCCACACACCTATAAGGACAGCCGCCCCCATGCAGGCTGCCAATAGATACATCCACTTCCCTTTCACCGCAATGCCCCTTTCCTTATCTTGTTTCCTCTTACTTCCGGCCCCTCTCACTTACTCAATGGGATAGAGCATTTTCTCGTATGTCTTATCCCTCAACTTATCCTCATCCACATAGATGGCCTCCAGCATGGTCTGCTGCTTCTGGCGCGTACCCTGAATAGCTTCCACTGCCTGCTTCACGCTTAAATATCCCTCGTCAAACTGGTTATATGCAGTCATTCCTGTGACAATTCCCTTATCCAGAGCCCTGAGCAGGGAGGTGGTGCTTCCTGCGCCGTAGAGCCCTGCCACCCGGCCCTGGTATATGGTGTTTTCCTCCAGTATCCGGGTGGCCTGGTCCAGCGACTGCACATCCAGTGCTATAATGGTGATCCTGCCGCCTCCGGGAGAGTCCGTTTCCTGTATGGCCTGGTGGTATGTGTCCTGGTTTTTCCTCTCAATAAGCCGGTAATGATATCCCCGCTCATCCAGCACAGTCCGGACCCCCTCGTAGACCTGGGCGCTGTCCCCATAGTCCAGTCCCCTGCAAAAGAGATAGACCGGTACATCCCTGGGTGCCTGGGAAGCCGCCGCTTCGCCCAGCAGCCTTCCAATCTTCCTGCCGTCCACACCGATGGTATCCAGAGTCCCGCCCTCATCAGGAGACTGGCCCAGAAGGATGACGGGGCAGCCCGGGTTCATATCCTCCAGTCCCCTTACCGCCTCCTCAGGCTTTACCGGAGCCAGAATCACCGCCCTGGTCCCGTCCCTGATTTCCCGTTTTACCAGGTCCATCTGCTGGTCCTGGTCATCAGAGGCATAGAGGGTGATAAAGCTGACATCCCCATGGAACTCCACTGCGGCCTGGTCCATACCCTTTTTGAAATTTACATAGTAGTCGTCGTTGTCCCCTTCTATTATGACGGAGATCGGATATACCTCAATCTTTTTTTCCTTGATTATCAGATCCGTGGAGGACATCAAAAACAGCAGGACCAGGATGCCGGCCCATACGCACCAGAGTATTTTTCCTTTATTTAACATAGGATCCCTCTTTCTTTACTTCCTCATAGGGGATGGCCGGCAGATGGGCCGTGACCGTTGTCCCTTCATCCGGCTCCGACTGGATTTCCAGTCCGTAGTCATTGCCAAAATACAGACGGATACGTTGGTGGACATTCTTCACTCCGATACCGGAACCCCTGCCCGACGGCATGTGATCCGTATCCCCGAACAGCCGTTTCACCTGCTCACGGGTCATCCCCAGGCCGTTGTCCGATACACTCATAAATAAATCCTTATCCTGCCGCCATGCCCGGATACGGATTTCCCCGTCCCCGTCCATAAATTCCATGCCGTGATAGATGGCATTTTCCACCAGCGGCTGGAGGACAAGCTTGAGACTGGCCAGGTCAAGGACCTCATCCTCTGCCTCCACGGTATAAGTAAACTTATTTTTATAGCGCATGTGCTGAATCATAAGGTAGTTTCGCACATGCTCCAGCTCATCCCTGACAGTTATGATGCTCTTTCCCCTGCTGAGGCTGATGCGGAAAAACCTGGCCAGAGCCGTCACGACGCGCACCGCGTCAGTCAGGTTCTCATTTTCAATCATCCACACTATGATGTCCAGAGTGTTATACAGGAAATGGGGGTTAATCTGCGCCTGGAGGGTGTCGAACTCGCTCTTTCGCTTGGATTCATGCTCCGCCACAATATCGTCCATAAGCCGCCGTATCTGCCGGGCCATGTTCTGTATGGAATTGCCCAGATGCTGTATCTCGTAGGAGCCGCCGCTCCTGACCTCTGTCTCCAGATTACCTGCCTCAATTTCATTGACAGATTTCTCCAGCTCCTTGATTGGGTCTGTTATCCTGGATGAGATATAGGAATTAATAATGGTCATGATAAAAAGGACAAAGGCAATCATGAAAATCACCAGGAGCTTTGTCTTTATATTGTTGAGGGACACGCCGTCAAGGGGCGTCACCCCCACCACCTTCCAGCCTGTATATCCCACAGTCTTAACCGTGACGGTCCGTTCCTCCCCATCCACGGTCTGCCGGTAATTGCCGTCCCTGAGTCCGGATACCTCCAGGTTGTTTTCCCGTACAATTCCTGAGTCAATAAGCTGGGCCTGGGGGTGGTATATGATTTCCCCGCTGCTGCTAATTAAATAGACATAGCCTCCATTTCCCAGATTTACCCCGTCAAAGAGCTGCTCCAGGCTGCTGTAGCGTATGTCAATCAGCAGGACTCCCTGGTCCGTGGAAGGTCCCCGGGTAATCTCCACTGCCCTTGACAGGGAAATGACCCACCGGTACTGGTTCTCGCTGCCGTCAAAAATGTACTGGACATGGGGCGTGGAAAAATGCATATTTTCCGTTTTCTCCAGGGTGGAGGTGAACCAGTTTTCACCGGTGACATCCACATTTGTCTTAAGGCGGGCCGCAGGCACGGCTTCCAGCAGCTTTCCCTCCTTGGACAAAAGGGCTATATTCTCCACATTGTCCTTGTTATTGTCATAGAGAAGGGTCATCTCGCTCCCGATGGAACCGCTGGCCAGGTCCGCGTTCTTGACGACACCGTAGTACAGGGAATCAGACAGCTTCATCACGGTCCGCAGGTAATCCTCCATGGACCTGGTGATCTGATTAATCAGTATCTGGTTCTCCTCCCGGATGGTGGCGGACATCTGGCCCGACAGCCTGGAATACAGGGAAATGCCTATGAATATACTTGCGGCCAGGGCCGTCAGTGTAAAGTAGATGAATATGATATACCGTATACTGGCCTTCTGCAGCTTAATCCTCTGCTTCTCAAACAACATGTCCCCTGCTCCTTTACGCTGCCTGCCCTGTTCCCGCCAAAAGCGGCGCGGCAGACCTGTTGTATCTATTTTGCCCCTCTGAACTTGGTGGGCGAAACCCCGAAACGTTTCTTGAACACATAGCTGAAATAATTCTGCTCCTGGTATCCCACCTTGGCCGCTATGACATAGGTCTTGTCATCGGTCTTGTTAAGAAGCTCCACCGCCTTGTCCAGGCGGACCTGGGTCAGGTAGGCGGTATATGCCTGTCCTGTCTCCTTCTTGAACATGGTGGAAAAATAGGCCGGGCTCATGTGCAGCTGGCGGCATATTTTCTCCACAGACAAATCCGGATCCTGGTAATTGTCCATAATATATTCCTTGGCCTTCTGGATGACCTGCTTCATGGTATTATCCCGCTCCCGGTTCATGGCCTGGTTCATCCTGAGGGCGGCTGAGAGAAGCCAGTGGGCAAAGTCCTCCTTTTTCATCATCCTGGGGATGACGGCAAAGGTATCCCCCTGCTCCTCCCCCTCCTCCGCCAGCTGTTCCAGGTCCAGGTCATACTGCTGAATCAGCTGGACTATGGAGCTGGACACGCTGAGCATATATGCCTGGCACTGCCTGAAATGCACCTTTGCATCGCTCATTTTATCCATGACTGCCTGTACTGCTTCCTCTATCTTCTCCCTGGGACCGAACTTAATGGCTGCAATAAGCTCTGCTTCGTCCTTGCTGTCAAAGCTGAGCTTTCCCCCGCTTACAGGCTCCACATCATTGATATAGATGGTGCTTCCCGCTCCCACAATGGCCTTATAGCCAAGGGCGTCCACAGCCGTCTTATAGGAGCCGCTGATCTCCCCCAGGTCCTGGCAGCTGTGGCCAATGCCGATAGTGATGGGCACCTCCAGAATCTTCTTTGTTTCCTTGCAGATATCCCCCAGCACATCTATCAGTCCTGTCTGGCTGTTATCCTCGTCAATGGCAGCAATAAGGGCCAGCTCAGACCAGGAGGTCCTGGAGGAAGTGAATACGGAAGAACGGCAATAGTTCCCCAGCTTTTCCTCCACAACCTGCATGACAGAAATAGGAATCAGGTCCCTCTCCTTGTGGAGAGGCAGCATATTCCCCTCCCGGATCTCCTCCGGCTCTATGTCAATGGCCGCGGCCACCCATTTCTTGGCGCCTGCCAGCGGGATATCATACTCAGCCAGTTTTTCCTTAAGTACGTTTCCGGGCACAGTGCTCCCCACCAGCTCGTTTAAAAACTGGTCCCTGAGAATAGGAAGGCTGCGTATATAATTTTCACGCAGCAGACTCACATTCCTTTTCTGCTCAATCTCATCGTCCAGGTTGGATTTGATACGTTTTAAGATGGCCGTCAGTTCCTCCACATTCACAGGCTTCAGGATGTACTCCGTCACATTCAGCTTGATAGCCTGCTTGGCATAATCAAAATCATCATAGCCTGAAAAAATCACAATTTTAACTGAAGGATATTTCTGCCTCACCCGTTCGGCCAGGGAAAGGCCGTCCATAAAGGGCATCCTGATGTCCGTCAGTATCAGGTCCGGCTCCAGTGCCTCCACTTTCTCCAGGGCTTCCTCCCCGTTTTCCGCATCCCCAACCACGCAGAAACCGGCTCCCGTCCAGTCAATTTTCCTGATGATGCTCTGCCTGACCTCTTCCTCGTCGTCCACCAGTATGATACGGTATAAATCCATAAGTATATCCCTTCCTTCTTAACTTAAATATATGCCCCGGGATTCCACCCGTCTGTTCCGCCTAATACCTGCTCCATGGTGTAATCCTGTATCTGTTCACGGGTAAGCATAAAAACCCAGTCCGGTCTGGATGTACAATGGTCCCTTTTCCCCTGTTCCACTGCCTCCTGTTCCTCCGCCCCCGGTCCATAGCTTCCGTATTCCCCGTAAAACAGGGTGGAACGCGCATTCTTTTTATCCCAGTCATGCCACCCCTCACGGCATATGTGGGGTCCCAGATAGCAGTCAATGAGGACCGTCCTGGCGTAATCTCTCCAGGGCCTGCCCAGGTAGACGCTTTCACGGGAGCTGTTTCCCGTAAACCGACAGTTTCGGAACACATACCCGTATTTCTGTCCTTTGGGAGTGGACGCAGCGGTCACGTACCCTTTTTTCTCTGTATCCCTGCCGGCAGAGTACAGCTCACACCTGTCAAAATAAGCTGTGGCACTGCCAAATATAAAGTCTATGTCCCCGCGGATAAAGCAGTCCTGGTAGCAGTGGCGTCCGTTTATTCTGGGCGAAAACTGTTTTGGTCCGATGAATCCGTTCTTTTGTATCTCCTTCGGAGGAAGGGGACCTGTAAAGAGTGTGTCCTGGCCTCCCAGCAGCCTGCATCCCTTAAGCAGAATCCGGTCCCCGTCCGCATACAGGGCCAGCGCCTGTCCCACCGCTTCGCCCGGACCGGCGCTGTTTTCAATGGTCAGGTTCTTTGCTGTAAAATCATGGGTGTCTACCAGCACGCTGTAAGTCCGAAAGGTCCCCCGCTTACTGCCGTCCTCCATGGTCATTCCGGCAGACAGTCCACCGGTAATGACGGTGCCGCCGGCTGACTGGCCCTCCAATGTGATTCCCGGCCTTCTAATTTCCAGCCGTTCCCTGTACACGCCCTCTTTTATGAAAATGCAGGACGGAGGTCCCTCTTTGTCTCCCAGGGCCTCCAGGGCCGCGCCTACCGTATCATAGTCACCACTGCCGTCCTTTGCCACGGTCAGGCGGACGGCCTGCTGCCTCTGCCGCTCATTCTGTCCATCTGGTTCTGTCATTTGCAAGCCTCCTCATTTCCGGATCATAACTGAAAGCTCCAGAAAATTCATCACAAGTTTTATCACAAGTATACCTCAAATGCATGGAATTGTCATCCCGGCGCGCAAGTGAATATTCACCGGAAGGCCCCTCCGGGCATGCTTATAGTTTCTCATAAGTATAAATAATATATCAATCATATTGTCCTGTACTACTAATATATGTTATGATAAGTCCGTAACCGGCAGACAGAGCCGCAATCAACTGTGATAACATAAAACAAACACATAGATAAAAGAGGTATGACATATGGGCGGAATATTTGGTGTTGCATCAAAAAACAGCTGTACCCTGGACTTATTTTTCGGAGTGGATTACCACTCCCATCTGGGGACTAAGAGAGGCGGAATGGCCGTATACGGCAGCCAGGGCTTTACGAGGTCCATCCACAATATAGAAAATACCCCCTTCCGTACGAAGTTTGACGGGGATTTGGACGAGCTGGAAGGAACATTGGGAATCGGATGTATTTCCGACAACGAACCCCAGCCCCTTCTGATACAGTCCCATCTGGGCAGCTTTGCCATAACCACAGTGGGTAAAATCAACAACGAGGCGGAGCTGGTGGCATCAGCCTACGAAAACGGCCATATCCATTTCATGGAAATGAGCCATGGGCGTATCAATGCTACGGAGCTGGTGGCTGCCCTTATCAACCAGAAATCCACCTTGGTGGAAGGGCTTCTCTATGCCCAGGAAAAAATAGAGGGATCCATGTCCATCCTGCTGCTGACTCCGGAAGGAATCTATGCGTCCAGAGATAAATTCGGAAGGACCCCCATTGTCATCGGGCACAAGGATGATGCCTACTGCGCCTCCTTTGAAAGCTTTGCTTACATCAATCTGGGATATACGGACTACAAAGAACTGGGGCCCGGTGAGATCGTATATATGACGCCTGAAAGCGTGGAGACGGTCAGCCCTCCCAGGGAAGAAATGAAGATATGCTCCTTCCTGTGGGTATACTACGGATACCCTACATCCAGTTACGAGGGAATCAATGTGGAGAGCATGCGCTACGAGTGCGGAAAGCTGCTGGCAAAGAGGGATGACGCGCAGCCCGAGGTCGGGGTGAGCCTGCCCCGGGTGGCCTGGGACCGGGAGTACCCCGGCCTGCGGGAAAAGCTGGAGCAGGTGCGCGCTTTGGGGGTAAAAGACGCCCTGCTGGGCAACCTTGGTATGTTCCCCATCGCCCGGGAGCTGGGCTTCACCCTGCGGGGGGACTTCGGCCTGGAGATCTACAACGCCCAGGCCCTCAAGGAGTACAAGCGGCTGGGCCTCCAGTCGGCCACCCTCTCCTTTGAGCTGAAGCTGGCCCAGATCCGCGACCTCTCCAAATGCCTGGACACCGAGCTGATCACTTACGGCCGCCTGCCCCTGATGCTGATGGAGAACTGCATCATCAGAAACCGCACCGGCTCCTGCGGCTGCCAGAACACCAATATCCTCACCGACCGGAAGGGCGCCCGCTTCCCGGTGGTGAGCGCCCCCGGCTGCCGCAACGAGCTGCTCAACTCCCAGAAGCTCTTCCTAGCGGACAGGGCCGCCGACTACCGCCGCATCGGCCTGTGGGCCCAGCGGCTGCTCTTTACCACCGAAAATCCCCGGGAGTGCGTGCAGGTGGCCCAGCGCTATCTGGAGCAGGGGAGCTGGACCCCCAACGAGTACACCCGCGGGCTATACTATCGAGATGTGGAGTGAACCCCATGAAGCTGAAGATCAAGGCCGTATCGGACAAGATCGGCAAGGACATCCCCTACCCCTTCTACGCCACCGCCGGCGCGGCGGCCATGGATCTGTGCGCCTGCGTGGACGCGCCGGTGGAGGTGGCCCCCCGCGCCCTGGTGAGTATCCCCACCGGCATCGCCATCGCCCTGCCCTCGGCGGAGTATGTGGCCCTGGTGTTCGCCCGCTCCGGCCTGGGCATCAAGCACGGAATTGCCCTCTCCAACGGGGTGGGCGTCATTGACAGCGACTACCGGGGGGAGATCCGGGTGGGGCTGACCAACCTGTCCGACACCCCCTACACCGTCCAGCCCGGCGACCGCATCGCCCAGCTGGCCGTCATGCCCGTGGTGCAGGCCGAGCTGGAGCGGGTGGACAGCCTGGACGATACCGGGCGGGGGACCGGCGGCTTCGGCTCCACCGGAAAGTAAGGGCAGACGCAGCAGACCGGTGCGGGCCGCCGGGACGTGTAGGGG
>OGZX01003533.1_pt1 | contig 10538 bp, 10 predicted proteins | sample 1576881 | NCBI WGS metagenome assembly OGZX01 (sample SAMEA3541542, study PRJEB24748) | human gut metagenome | biome: human gut; feature: human-associated habitat; material: faeces | place: China | collected 2012
ACCGTGTTCACCCGCAGCCCTTCCTTCCGGAGCGCCGCCCTGAACCCCGCAACCCTTGCCGCCGTCACATCCTGCAACAGCAACCTTTCCTTCATGCAGTAGCGGCCAAACCGATTTCGCACCGCCCTGTACAAGTCCGCCGTACTCTCAGCGCCAGCCTCCCGCTTGCGCCTTTCCAGCACCTGCATACTTTCATAAAAATTACTTTTTCGCATAAGCCTTTATCTATTTGATTAAAATGATAAAGGTACAACAGATGGGAATGGGGAAATAAAAATTAAACAATCACAAAATCAAGATACTTTATTTCAACAGCCTCCGGTTATTATTATCACCACTTTCCAATACACTCATTTGATGAATGGCTATTTGGTTGAGTTTGACAAGCCGCTCACCCTGCGACATAGCCTGTTCAATGAAAACTGCGTTTAAGTTCTCCATATTGGACAAACAGATAAGTTCATTAATTGTGGCATAGTCACGGATATTGCCTTTCAGATCAGGATTAGCTTCGCGCCATTGCTTTGCCGTCACGCCGAACATCGCAACGTTCAACACGTCAGCTTCGTTGGCATATATAACGCAGGCCTGCGCTGGTGTAACTTCTACAGGTATAAGGTTATGCTTTATGGCATCAGTATGTATGCGATAGTTGATTTTTGACAGTTCACGCTTTGCCGACCAACCAAGCAATCGTTGTTCTTCGGTTTTCAGCCGTTGGTATTCCTTAACGAGAAGCAACTGGAATTTAGGGGAAATCCACATACCGAAATGATACGCTATATCCCTGTGTGCGTATGTGCCACCATAGCGACCAGCCTTAGAACGAATGCCTATCGCATTGGTCTGTTCAATCCACGTTTTTACCGAAAGTACGAAGTTGTTGCTTCCTGCTGCATTTTTAATTGTACCGAATTCGGTACAATTAAAATTGGGGTTATACAGCATTTCCCATTCGCCAAGATATTCTATAGTGCTTTTAAGGCTTAGCCAACGGAAGATTATATGCTCTTGCAGTTGGCTTCGTGCCATATCGGTAAGACTGATATAGTCTTCCTCGTTATATTGGACAACGCTAATATCTGTATTCTGAACTGTAATTTTTGCCATTTGTAATTGAGGCTTTGAATTTCACTTGTAAATGATCTCTAATTTGCTGCTCCATATATTTATACTTTCAGCATTTTCATTGCAGCTTCATAGTCTTTCAATCTTCTATCTCTTCTTCCTTTGTCTCCTTAGGAGGATTTTTCATCCGCTCCAGGAATCTCCGGGCATCTTCCCCGTAAAGTATTGGGGTTTCCTTAATTGGTCTTGCCATACAGATTTTCCTCCTTTCTATTTTAGTTTTACGATGTAAAGGTAACCCTTTTCCTCTAATCTCCAACACAATTTCTCAAAGAGCGCGTTTTATGGCATACGGACATACCAGTTGCACGGTTTGTTTGTCCGCATAAGCCTTTATCTATTTGATTAAAAAGATAAAGGTACAATAAATGCTCTTTTCCTGTCATTTGGATCATATTTTCTTTTTAATCCTAACATCTAAGTACCCAAAACTATGCAATCCGGAAGATAGAACAAAGGATTCCGGACCGCTTTTTCCAAATCATCTAAATCATTTTTTAAATCATCCCAATGATTTTAGTAAACCATTGGGATGATTCCGGACAATTATGCTGATGATTTTGGAAAATGATTCAGATGATTTGAAAATGACGTGAAGAAGAAGCGAAAAAACAGTTCGGACAATCGCTAAATACATGCTAAAAAGCAGTTTTTGACCGCTAAAAGGGGACAAAAAGAAGTGCTTCGGGTTTTAGCATTTGGATAGAAAAAAAGAAAATCAGATTACTTCACATAAAAAATCATCCGCATAAAATAAAAACGAACCACCCTGTTGCCACCTGAATCGACAAAAGGATAGATTATTGATAAAGGCCAACTTCCGGAGAATCGCCTCCATGCAGACAAAACGACTTTACAAACGATACCGGCAAAAGAGAAAGCGGTTCTATTGACAATTTGACATTTTGACAATTTGCCATATATCAGGAACAAGATCGCACACCTCGCACCAAAAATCAGGAAACAGGTGCTTTTATTAGTCTATCTCATAACTTTTCACTAATTTCGCACCAATATTTTAAATGAATGTAAAAAAGATACGACTATGATAAAGAGATCTGTTTTAGCGTTATTTATTGTATTGTTATTCAGTAGTAATCGGGCAGGAGCGCAAGACGTTAATATAATCGGTGGAAGCCAGTTGAACAAACAGGTTCAGGTGGCGGCACCCGATACTTTTCCTTTATTAGAGATAGATGAAACGGAGCTGGAGAAAATTCCGGATCTCAGGACGCAGTTTGAGAGACTGAACAGCAGTTACTCCGCGCCTGCCGCACCGAGCGAGAACCTGCTCCGTTTTTTAAAGAAAGACGAGATAGATCTTTCACCGGAAGCCAGATACTGGGTCGATTGGGTACGGGACCCGTCTACCGTCATCAACCCGTGGATGACATTGCGGGATACGACGATCGTCAATCCGTTGTTTACGCCGATCCTGTTTAAAGGAGGGCTCATTCCGGAAGACCTGCAACTTTATGATAAGAACTTTGTCAGCAAACAGCGTCCCAGTTATTCCCTGTTCACACCGGACACGACCTTGTTTCAGGACGAGGTTCTCAGGAACAAGCTACAGAACACGGCATACAATTATGTTCGTGTAAACTACCCGGAATATTTCCGCTACTCGGAACGCGACCTGCCGACCGATATTGTAAAAACGCATATAATCAATAAACCGACATACGAACCGGCACTGATCAAAATAGAAAATGATCCGAATGCCTTCAGTGACGTAGACGCTCCGGTCAGGTTCATCCCGGAACGCCGCTACTGGACTTCCCACTTCGAAAGCGCTATACAGTTCGCTCAGAACTATATCTCCCCGAACTGGCATAAGGGCGGTGTGAGCACATTAAACCTGACTAATCGCCAGTATTTCGTATACAATTATAATAAAGACAAAATTCAGTTTACAAACGAGCTGGAATGGAAAACGAACGTCTACACGGCTCCGAAAGACACATTGCGCGATTATAAAATCGGGGACGACGTGCTGCGCCTTCACAGTAACATCGGTTACAGGGCTTTCAACAAATGGTTCTATACGTTTGACGCTACATTCCAGACGCAGATGTTCAGCAACTTCGCCGAAAACACGGACAATAAGTTGGCCGGATTCCTCTCGCCGTTCAGCATCAACCTCGGTCTCGGTATGAAATATGACCTGAACAAGAGCTTTGCAAACAACCGCTACAAGAAGCTGACACTGTCTACCAACCTGGCTCCGCTCTCTTATACGTTTATGTATAGCACGAATAAGAATATCGACCTGGGCCGTCACGGCTTCAAGAAGATCGAAGGGACGGAGGATGAATACGAGCACAAATTGAGCCAGTTCGGTTCCACGATAAACGCAACCATGACATTCCAGTTCAACCGGAATATAAGCTGGTATTCCCGTTTCTATTATTTTACCAGCTACGACCGTATGTTGGGAGAGTTTGAAAACCGTCTGACAATGGCAATCAGCCGCTTCTTCTCGACCACTATATCGTTGAATTTGCGTTATGATGATGCGGTGGCCAAAAAAGATGATTTTGACAGTTATCTGCAGGTCAACGAGCTATTGAGCTTCGGCTTTAATTACAAATGGTAAGACAAAGTCTATTATTTCCATAATAAACTTTGTTAATCGTGACATAATATCCAAATATTATTTACTTTTGCCTCGGTTTTGCAATGTCGAGATTACAAATATGAGCGAAAGTATCAAACACAATGGGATAATAGAGAAGATCGACAGCGGTACGGTCTACGTCCGGATCATCCAGCAATCGGCCTGTTCCGGATGCCACGCGCGAAGTATGTGTGCGGCATCCGAGAGTAAGGAAAAGATTATCGAGGTGCCTGACAACTCCGGAATGTTCCATGTAAATGAAGAAGTCCAGCTATGCGGGCAAAGTTCATTAGGGCTGCTGGCCGTGCTTCTTGCATTTGTTTTTCCGCTGATTATTGTACTTGCGGCTATTGTAACAGGTACCAGTATGCAATGGGAAGAAACCACAAGCGGGTTAACCGGACTGCTGCTCTTAGTTCCTTATTATTGCATATTATACTTTTTACGCGATAAACTAAAAAGACGATTCATTTTTACTTTGAAAAAACTTAATTGACAAAAATATCATGATTTTAATTGCCGTTATTTCATTAGGAGCGATTGGAGCCATCGGTGCAGTTTTTCTATACGCCGCCTCCAAGAAGTTTGAAGTATACGAAGATCCTCGTATCGCACAAGTTCAGGAGGTACTGCCTGGCGCTAACTGCGGAGGTTGCGGATATCCCGGATGCGGTGGTTTTGCGGCCGCCTGTGTAAAGGCCGACACGCTGGACGGACTGTCATGCCCCGTCGGCGGAGCACCGGTCATGAGCCAGGTCGCCACGATCCTCGGCAAGGAAGCGGGAAGTGCAGAACCGATGGTAGCCGTTGTACGATGCAACGGAACCTGTGCAGCCCGTCCGCGTACCAACCGATACGACGGCGTACAGAGCTGTGCGATTGCTTCCACCCTGTACGGCGGAGAAACCGGCTGTTCATTCGGTTGCCTGGGTTATGGCGACTGCGTGTCGGTCTGTAACTTCGACGCCATCCACATCAATCCGGAAACAGGGCTTGCCGAAGTAGACGATGAAAAATGTACTTCATGCGGAGCTTGCGTAAAGGCTTGTCCGAAAAGCATCATCGAACTGCGCAAGAAAGGGCCGAAATCCCGCCGTATCTTCGTCAGTTGTGTCAACAAAGACAAGGGTGGAGTCGCCAAGAAAGCATGTGCAAACGCTTGTATCGGCTGCGGCAAATGTGCGAAGGAATGTCCGTTCGAAGCGATCACCGTGGAAAACAACTTGGCTTACATCGATTACACCAAATGCCGCCTGTGCCGCAAGTGTGTTGCCGTATGTCCGACCGGCGCTATCCACGAGCTGAACTTCCCGCCGCGTAAAGAAGCAGCCCCTGCTGCAGACGCCGACAAAGTGAAGCCTGCCGCCACTCCGAAACCGGCTGCTCCGAAAGCAGAAGTTCCGGTAGCAAGCGCAACGCCGAAAACAGAAACTCCCAAAGTTGAAACAAAAGAAGAAACAAATCAAAAATAAAATCTAATAGTATGCTAAGGACATTTCGAATCGGAGGTATACATCCGCCCGAAAATAAATTGTCTGCCGGTAAGAAGATTACCGCGTTGGCTGCTCCTAAGCAGGTAATCATACCGCTCAGTCAGCACATCGGGGCTCCGGCCCAGGCAGTGGTCAAGAAGGGTGATCCAGTGAAGGCAGGAACGCTCGTCGCCAAGGCTGGAGGCTTTGTCTCGGCCAACATCCACTCGTCGGTATCCGGTAAAGTAAACAAAATAGACAGTGCTCTCGACGCAAGCGGCTACAAACGCCCGGCCATCTACATCGATGTGGAAGGGGACGAATGGGAAGAAACGATAGACCGCAGCGAGACACTGGTAAAAGAATGCACGCTGACATCCAAAGAGATCGTCGACAAGATTGCCGCCGCTGGCGTCGTAGGCCTGGGCGGTGCGACCTTCCCGACACAGGTGAAGCTGATGCCTCCTCCCGGAAGCAAGGCGGAGATCATCATCATCAATGCCGTCGAATGCGAACCTTATCTGACCTCCGACCATTCCCTGATGATGGAAAAGGGCGAACAGATCCTGGTTGGCGTAACCTTGCTGATGAAAGCAGTAAACGTAAACAAAGCCGTTATCGGCATCGAAAATAACAAACCTGATGCAATCGCCCACCTGACAAAGCTGGCTGCCGCTTACCCCGGCATCGAGATCATGCCGCTGAAGGTACAATATCCGCAGGGGGGTGAAAAGCAGTTGATCGACGCCGTGATCCGCCGCCAGGTGAAGAGTGGCGCACTGCCTATCTCTGCCGGAGCGGTCGTACAGAACGTGGGTACCGCTTATGCCGTATATGAGGCAGTTCAAAAGAACAAGCCGTTGTTCGAACGTGTCGTGACCGTAACCGGAAAGGCTGTTGCCAACCCGTCGAACTTCCTGGTCCGCATGGGTACGCCGATCAATATGCTGATCGAAGCGGCCGGCGGTATTCCGGAGAATACGGGCAAGATTATTGGCGGCGGCCCGATGATGGGTAAAGCGTTAGTAAGCGCCGAAGTGCCGGTGACTAAAGGCAGTTCGGGCGTCTTGCTGCTGACGAAGGAAGAATCCGTCCGCAAGCCGATGCAAGACTGCATCCGTTGCGCCAAATGTGTGAACGTCTGTCCGATGGGGCTGAATCCGGCTTTCCTGATGAAGTTTACCGTATACAAGGACTGGGACAAGGCGGAAGAGGGTTACATCCAGGACTGCATCGAATGCGGTTCCTGCAGCTACACCTGCCCGGCCAATCGCCCGTTGTTGGACCAGATCCGTTTAGGCAAAGGAAAAGTAATGGGTATTATTCGTGCAAGAAAGTCATAAAACAAAGAGCAATATGGAAAACAAATTATACGTATCGCCTTCGCCCCACATCCATGGCGGCGACAGCATAAGCAAAAATATGTACGGTGTGCTGATTGCCCTTGTTCCGGCTTTCCTGGTATCACTCTACTTCTTCGGATTGGGTGCGCTGATCGTGACTGTCGTCTCGGTTTTCTTCTGTGTCCTGTTCGAATATCTGATTCAGAAGTTCCTGATGAAAAAGGAACCGACCATCTGCGACGGTTCGGCTATCCTGACCGGCGTATTGCTGGCTTTCAACCTGCCGTCGAACCTGCCGGTATGGATCATTGCCATCGGTGCGCTGGCCGCTATCGGCATCGGCAAGATGTCGTTCGGCGGACTGGGCAACAACATCTTCAACCCGGCGCTGACGGGACGTATCTTCCTGCTGATCTCTTTCCCGGCACAGATGACAACCTGGCCGGTTGTCGGACAGCTGACCTCCTATACGGATGCCACAACGGGCGCAACCGTCCTGTCATTAATGAACGAGGGCGCGCTCGACAAGATGCCGACGCTCAGCGACATGCTGGTCGGTAATATGGGCGGCAGCCTGGGTGAAGTCAGTGCAATCGCCCTGCTGTTGGGTATGTGCTATATGTTATGGAAGAAGATCATCACCTGGCATGTTCCGGTGTCTATCTTCGTCACGGTATTTGTATTCACCGGCATCATGCATCTGGTGAACCCGGTTCAATATGCAAGCCCGTTCGTGCACCTGCTGTCCGGCGGTCTGATGTTAGGAGCTATCTTTATGGCGACCGACTATGTGACTTCGCCGATGAGCAAGAGCGGGATGATCGTTTACGGTGTCGGCATTGGTATCCTGACAACGGTGATCCGTCTGTTCGGTTCTTATCCCGAAGGTATGTCATTTGCCATCTTCATCATGAATGGAGTTACTCCGCTAATCAACAGTTATATGAAACCTAAACATTTCGGAGGAAAATAAGCATGGCAAAACTAAAATCAACATTACCCAATATGTTCCTTTCGCTCACGGTCATCTGTATCGTGGCAGGAGCCATATTAGCAGGTGTGAATATGTACACCTCCGGCCCGATTGCCGCCACCAAAGCCGCTGCGCTGGAAGAGGCGATCAAAGCAGTCACACCGGATTTCGATAACAAGCCGACGGAAGACGCTTACATGGCTGTCACGGCCGACGGCGATTCGCTGAAGATATACCCGGCCACCAAAGACGGCAAATTCGTAGGCGCTGCCGTAGAAAGCAACACCAAGAAAGGCTTTAGCGGCGAGATCAGAGTAATCGTCGGTTTCGACGCCGATGGGAAACTGCTGAACTACTCCGTACTGCAACACGCCGAGACTCCGGGTCTGGGCGCCAAGATGCAGGACTGGTTCCGGGCGGACAAGAACCACCAGAGCGTGCTGGGACGTAACCTGGCCGACGGCCAGTTGAAGGTGTCCAAAGACGGCGGGGATGTAGACGCTATCACGGCCGCCACAATCACCAGCCGCGCATTCCTGAACGCCGTGAACCGTGCCTACAGCGCATTCTCCGGTGCCGACGGACTGACCGGAGCTACCACTTCATCCGATAACACAACTAAAGAGGGAGGAAACGACAATGAGTAATCTGAAAATACTGATGAACGGTATCATCAAAGAGAACCCGACATTCGTGCTGTTGTTAGGAATGTGCCCGACGCTGGGAACCACCTCTTCGGCATTGAACGGCATGAGTATGGGACTTGCCACTATGTTCGTTCTGATCTGTTCCAACATTGTGATCTCCGCATTGAAGAACCTGATTCCGGATATGGTGCGTATTCCGGCTTTCATCGTCGTGATCGCGACGTTCGTGACGGTTGTCCAGATGTGTATGGAAGCCTTCGTTCCGGCTTTATATGCCAGCTTAGGCTTGTTTATCCCGCTGATCGTCGTAAACTGTATCGTGCTGGGACGTGCCGAAGCGTTCGCCGCCAAGAACGGCATCATCCCTTCCGCCCTCGACGGATTGGGAATGGGACTTGGCTTTACCTTAGCTCTGACGCTGCTGGGTGCAGCCCGCGAACTGTTAGGGACAGGCAAGCTGTTCAGCCTGACACTGATGCCGGAAGAATACGGTTCGCTGATCTTCGTTCTGGCTCCGGGTGCCTTTATCGCATTGGGCTATCTGGTTGCTATTGTAAACAAACTGCGTAAAGCATAAAACCGAAAGATATGGAATATATATTGATCTTTATCGCCGCCGTCTTCGTAAACAACGTTGTACTGGCACAATTCCTGGGTATATGCCCGTTCCTGGGCGTATCCAAGAAGGTGGAAACGGCAGCCGGCATGGGCGCAGCCGTGACTTTCGTATTGACGATCGCCACCATCGTGATGTTCCTCGTACAGAAATATATCCTGGATGCATTCGGGCTGGGCTTTATGCAGACTATCAGCTTCATCCTGATCATTGCCGCTCTGGTACAGATGGTAGAAATCATCCTGAAAAAGGTGTCACCGGCTCTCTACCAAGCTCTTGGAGTGTTCCTCCCGTTGATCACGACAAACTGTTGTATCCTGGGTGTAGCGATACTTGTTATTCAAAAAGAATATAATTTATTGGAATCGGTGGTATATGCAATCTCTACTGCTATTGGATTTGCGTTAGCTTTGATTATCTTTGCAGGTGTCAGAGAGCAATTGGCAATGACAAAAGTTCCCGACGGCATGAAAGGCACTCCCATCGCCCTGATCACAGCGGGCTTGCTGGCTATGGCATTCATGGGATTTTCAGGGATTGTATAATTACTAATCTAAATAAAAAGGAAGATGAAACAGAAGATTTTAGTAGCAGGTGGAACTGGTTACATCGGATCACACACCACAGTAGAATTGCAGAATGCAGGCTACGAAGTAGTCATTATCGACGACCTCTCTAACTCCAATATAGAAGTATTGGACGGTATCGAACGCATCACAGGCATCCGTCCTGAATTCATCAAGCTGGACCTGAAAGATAAAGAAGCAACCCGCGAAGCGCTGAAAGCTCATCCGGGAATCAAAGGGATCATCCTGTTTGCTGCCAGCAAAGCGGTGGGCGAATCCGTACAACAGCCGTTGAAATACTACCGTAACAATGTCGTTACGCTGGTCAACCTGTTGGAACTGATGCCGGAAGCCGGTATCGAAGGGATCGTCTTCTCTTCTTCCTGCACGGTTTACGGACAGCCTGATCCGGAGAACTTGCCTGTAACCGAGGACGCGCCGATCAAACCGGCTACCTCTCCTTACGGAAACACGAAGCAGATCAACGAAGAGATCATCCGCGATACGATCCACGCCGGCGCTCCTTTCAAGAGCATCATCCTGCGTTACTTCAACCCGATCGGAGCGCATCCGACGGCAGAGATCGGCGAATTGCCTAACGGCGTTCCACAGAACCTGATCCCTTACCTGACACAGACGGCTATGGGTATCCGCAAGGAGTTGAGCGTATTCGGTGACGATTATGACACGCCCGACGGCTCTTGCATCCGCGACTATATCAACGTTGTAGACCTGGCTAAAGCTCACGTTATCGCTATGGACCGCATGCTGGGAGGTAAGTCGCTGGCTAACGTGGAAATCTTCAACCTCGGAACCGGTAACGGCGTATCCGTATTGGAACTGATCAACACATTCGAAGCCGCTACAGGCGTAAAAGTTCCGCACAAGATCGTAGGCCGTCGCGAAGGCGATATCGAAAAGGTCTGGGCTAACCCCGAATATGCCAACAAGGTATTGGGCTGGAAAGCTACGGAAACGCTGGCCGACACTTTGGCTTCCGCCTGGAAATGGCAGTTGAAGCTGCGTGAACGCGGCATCATGTAATAGAGTTTATCATATATTTTTTTAATATAGATGCCGGAAGGGACTTCACTGTTCTTTCCGGCATCTTTTGTATTTTACATATATGAGCTATTTGTGTCATTGCTTTCCAACAAGGCATCGCCTTGTGCCGCA
>OGZX01003543.1_pt1 | contig 10499 bp, 8 predicted proteins | sample 1576881 | NCBI WGS metagenome assembly OGZX01 (sample SAMEA3541542, study PRJEB24748) | human gut metagenome | biome: human gut; feature: human-associated habitat; material: faeces | place: China | collected 2012
TACAGGACGGCTACAACGCCGACTCGCTGCACGGCGAACTGAGCCAGGCACAGCGCGACTACGTGATGCAGAAGTTCCGCGTCAAGAACATCCAATTGCTGGTCGCCACCGACGTAGCAGCCCGCGGCCTGGACGTAGACGACCTGACACACGTCATCAACTACGGTCTGCCCGATGAAGTGGAATCCTACACACACCGCCGCGGCCGTACCGGTCGTGCCGGCAAGACAGGTATCTCCATCTCCATCTGCCACGTCAAGGAAAAAGGCAAGATCCGCGAGATCGAACGTATCATCAACAAGAAATTCGAGAAAGGCGAAATGCCTACCGGACACGCGATCTGCGAAAAGCAGCTCTTCAACCTCGTAGACCAGATCGAGAAAGTGAAGGTAAACGAAGAAGAGATCGCCTCGCTGATGCCCCAGATCTTCCGTAAGCTGGAATGGCTGGATAAGGAAGACATCATCAAGCGCGTCGTATCGCTCGAGTTCAACCGTATGATCGACTACTATAAAGATGCCGACGAGATCCAGCAGGTAGACGAACGCTCCGCCCGCGGCGAAAGAGGCGAACGTGGCGAACGCCGTTCCTTTGCCGCCGAAGAAGGCTACTCACGCTTCTTCCTCAACTTCGGTAAGGCAGACGGACTCTATCCGAACCAGCTGATCGAACTGGTCAACAAATGCGTCACCGGAAAGGTACGCATCGGAAAGATCGACCTGCGCGAAAACTTCTCGTTCTTCGAAGTAGACGAACACGAAGCACAGCGCGTCATGGACAGCATGAACGGATTCGAAATCGACGGACGCCGCATCTCGGTCGAACCCGCACAGGGTAAGAAGGGCGAAGGCGAAGGCCGTGGCGGCAAACGCAGCTATGGCCGTAGCGAAGGCGGTTACAAAGGCAGACGCGACGGAGCCAAAGAAGGCGGACGTCGCTACGACCGCTCGGACCGCACCTTCCGCCGGGAAGAACGCGACAGCGACCGTCCCTGGAAACGGACACCGGCCGCACGCGATGCCCGCAAGAAGAAACGTTTCTAAAAAAGACGCCATTCTTTCAAAGCAAATAGGAAGCATAAAACCTGTTTGTAAAATCAAAAAGAAAGAATACTCCCTATACAGCAAATCCTTTTGATATAAATATCCAACTATTTACATCAAAAGGATTTTAAGTTTTAATATAATACATCTTACAATTAATTATAAATTAACCTACATTTAATTGCATTTTAATACGAATTAAATGAAATCTAAATCAAATAGTAACAACTATTCATTTTTATTCCACACAAGCCCATCTTTTCTTGCTCCATATAAACAGCTATTCATATATTTGCACCGTGTAGGTATTAAGAAGGATTTAGGTTACATTTTATTAGGCAATTGGATTTATAGTTATCAAAAAAGTTTTCAATTATGAATAAAGTCAAACTTTTTATCACAGCTCTACTTCTTCTGAATATGCCCGTAAAGGCTCAGGACACGGAAACAATCAAACCTGAAATAAAGGCTCTGTACACGACCACCGAGACAGACCTCCGTGACTGGATGTCCTACCTGACCTCTCCCGAATGCAGGGGAAGGCTGACCGGTGACCCCGGTTTCTTCCGGGCAGTCAACTACACTGCAAACCTGTTCAAAGAATGGGGATTGGAGCCGGGAGGCGATAATGGCACCTATTTCCAGAACTTCCCCCATCCCTATACGGAAGTAAAAGAAGGAGGATATTTCAACCTGTACGTACCGGTAAACAAAGACTGGGTAGCCAAAGACTATCCCTACCCCGACCACTACATGGTTGGAGGCACCTCCGACTCCGGTGAGCTGAAAAAGCTCGACCTCGTTTACGTAGGTTATGGGATCACCGCTCCCGAATTGAACTACGACGACTACAAAGGCATCGACGTAAAAGGCAAGATCGTAGTCTGCGAGCGTGACGTCCCTTACCAGGGAAAAGACCCGAAATTGCAGAAAAGCTGGACTCCCTACCAATATCATAACCGGAAGATGACAAACGCCGTCGAACACGGAGCCGCAGGCATGTTGTATGTAACCGTGACCGGTAACCCCAACCCCGGCTGGAACAAGGACTTCATCTATGCCTGCATCAGCGACAGCGTTGCCTCCGACATCTTCGCCGGTACGGGGAAAAACCATCTGGCAGTAAAAGCGGATATCGACAAGACACTCAAGCCGAATTCGTTCCCGATCAATAAGAAAGCCGATATCAAGGCAGTCACGCAATACCACCCCGACGGAAAAGGCTGTAACGTAATCGGCATTCTGAGAGGCAGCGACCCCACGCTCGCCCCGCAGGTGATCGTAGCCGGCGGACACATCGACCACATCGGTATGATGCCCGTCCTGATGCCGGGTGCGCTCGACAATGCATCCGGTACGGTGATCGTAATGGGAGCCGCCAAAGCGCTGGCCCAATCCGGCTACAAGCCCAAGCGCACCCTTATGTTCGTGCTCTTCGGCGGTGAGGAAACCGGACTGGTCGGCAGCGAATACCTCGCCTCGCACCCGGTCGTGCCGAACGAGAACATCAAGGCGCTCATCAACATCGACTGCTTGGGTACGGGTTACGGACTGGGAGCCAGGATCGCACCGAAACACAGCACCCTGTTCAACTACTTCGAAAAGGCTAACGATACCTACGTGAGACGTCCGTTCAAGGCGCTCCCCGGACGCGACGAAATCATCACCAGACCGCGAACCGACGATGCCAACTTCTTTGTCAAAGGAGTACCCACCGTCAGCCTGTTCTCCTTCGGAGCTACCGAACGGACTCCCTATCACCACCCCGGCGACGTGATAGAACTCATTCATTTCGACATCGTCAAAGATGCCGTCAAACTGCTTTCGGAAACAATGATAGAAATGGGCGACGCACCAGAGATCGAGGCGACCGCCCGCTAAGTACATATATCGCTTCAGAAGCGAGCCTATGCCTTTTTTAGATTAATACCTACACACTTTTCATGTTTAATCTAAAAAGAACAGAATGACATGGCTACAAAAAGAAGCATATTCTCAATTCTCGTTTTCTTCCTGATGGCAACCGCCGTCGCGTTTGCACAGAAGAAAATCACAGTGACCGGTACAGTAAACGAACCCGGTATGGGCCCTATCCCCGGCGCCACTGTTATCATACAGGGGACATCGATAGGATGCGTGACGGACTTCGAAGGAAAATACTCGCTGGAAAGCCCCGCTGACGGCGTCCTCGAATTCCGCTTCATCGGTATGGAGACAAAAGTCGTACCGATCGGAGGCAAGACAGTAATCGATGTGGATATGGAAAGCAACACCGTCGCAATGGACGAAGTGGTGGTGGTAGGCTACGGCACGCAATCGCGCAGGACCGTCACCGCCTCCATCTCCACCGTACGGGCCGATGCGATCAAAGACATCCCGGCGGCCAGCGTAGACCAGGCCCTGCAGGGACGTGCCACCGGTATCAGCATCATCAACCCTTCGGGCGAGGTCGGACAGGCGCCGATCGTCCGCATCCGGGGTGTCGGCTCCATCACGTCGGGCACGCAACCGCTGTATATCGTAGACGGCATGCCGATCCAGACCGGCAACCTCTCTTACGGGGGTAACGTGAATGCGCTGGCAGACATCAACCCCTCCGACATCCTGTCTATGGAGGTGCTGAAAGACGCTGCCGCTGCCGCCATGTACGGCTCGCGTGCCGCCAACGGGGTCATCCTGATCACCACCAAGAAAGGGTCCGGCGATAAGACAAAAGTATCGTACGACGGCTGGTTCGGTGTCACGACCCGTTCCAAATTTTTCGACGTGATGAACGCGCAGGAATACGTAGACTTCAAGAACCAGGCCGTCCGCAACCGCTACGGGACGGACGAGATGTCGCTGACCGAAGGCTACACGTCTCCCTACGGAAACAAAGCCTTCAACATGTGGCAGCTTTCCGACGGCAGCTATGTGGACAGCGACTGGAAATCGGCCGTCTTCCAGACCGGTTTGCAGCACAACCACACCGTCTCCGTACAGGGCGGTTCCGAGAAGACGCAGTTCTACCTCTCCGGCAACTATACCGACCAGAAAGGGATGGTGAAAGGCGACAAATACAACCGCCTCGGGACCAACGCCAGCGTATCCAGCCAGGCAACCGAATGGCTGAAAGTGGGAGCCAACGTCAACGCCTCCACCTCCCAGACCAAATATACCGACCGCTCGCGCAAAGGCGGCACCTTCGCCACCGAAGGCTTCACCCGTATGGCGATCATCAACCCGCCCAACATGCCGATCTATAACGAAGACGGGACACCCTACTTAGGCGAAGGCGGCTACCTGGGCATGCGCCCGAACACGGTCAAGAACGGCTACACCAACCCCGCCGCCCTGCTGACCTACGGTAGCGGCGTACAGTCCGAGATCACCCGTATCCTGACCAGCGTGTTCGCCGAGGTGAGACCGGTCGAAGGGCTGACGCTCCGTACGCAATACGGCATCGACCACTCGCGTGTGGAAGACAAGATCTTCAACACCGCCATGATGTTCGGCGACACCGAGAACGGCCATGCCGCCAACTATGCCGCCAAGAGCACGCAGGCCACCTGGACCAACACCGCCACCTATACCCTCAGCCTGGGCGAACACCACTTCGACATCCTCGCCGGTATCGAATCGTTCGAAAAGAAGCTGGACCGCTGGGGAGCCGCTCGCGACATCCTCTTAGACGATAAATACGAAGTCTTCCAGGGGCCCTTCGCCACCATCTCGGCAGACGGCAACGCCATCTCCGAAAGCAGCCTGCTCTCCTACCTCGGACGTGTCAACTACGACTACCAGGCCCGCTACATGCTCTCTGTCAACTTCCGCCGCGACGGTTACTCCGCCCTGAGCAAAGACCACCGCTGGGGTAACTTCGGAGGAGCTTCGGCCGCCTGGCGTATCTCGTCCGAAAAGTTCTTCGAACCGCTCTCCAAAGTGGTCACCGACCTGAAGATAAAGGGAAGCTGGGGTATCGTCGGTAACACCAACGTGGCCGACTATGCCTCCAAGTCCTACTATTCCAACAGCTATTACGGCGACAACGGAAGCTACCAGTTAGGACAGATCGCCGACTCGAAGAACCTGAAATGGGAGTCGAGCACGAAATACGACGTCGGCTTCTCCGCCCAACTACTGAACAACATCACGGTAGACTTCGACTACTACAAGACCGTCTCGTCCGACCTGATCCTGAACGTCCCCGTATCTCCCTCGAAAGGTATCCCCAACAACTACATCACCACCAATGCCGGTAAGATGAACAACACGGGTATCGAGCTGAACATCGGGGCGGATATCATCAAGACGAAGGATTTCACCTGGAACAGCAGCTTCAACATCACCACGACGAACAATAAAGTGACGAAGCTCGCAGACGGCATCGACCAACTGGTATCCGGAAGCTCCACCGAAACGACCAACATCACCGTGCCGGGCAAATCCATCGGCCAGCTCTACGTCTATCCGACCGGCGGCATCGACCGCGAGACGGGACGACGCATCTTCTACGGAAAAGACGGGACGAAGGTGCTGCTCATGTATGAAAAAGACGGACGATTCTTCACCGAGGACGGACAGCCCTATGCCGAGAGCGACATCGAACCGGTCATCTGCGGCAACACGCTGCCGACCTTCTACGGCGGGTGGACCAACAATTTCCGTTACAAGGATTTCGACCTCTCCATCCTCTTCCAGTATTCCGGCGGCAACTACATCTACAACGGGACAACGGCCACCAACAGCGACATGCGCTATTGGAACAACACCACCGACGTACTGGAGAACTACTGGACACCGGAACGCAAGAGTGCCAAATATGCCTACCCCATCTATGGCGACAACTACTCCAACGGTTCCGCCAAGCCCATCTCCGACTGGGTGGAGAAAGGCGACTACCTGCGTCTGAAGAACATCTCGCTGGGCTATACGTTCAGCACGAAGAAGTGGCCGAAGAAGTTAGGCATCAGCTCGCTCCGCGTCTACGCACAGGCACAGAACCTGTTCGTCATCACCGGCTACAGCGGCCTGGACCCGGAAGCCCTGACCAACAATACGAATGCCAACCTGCGCGGCGGTACGGACAAGAACACCCTGCCCCAGGCCAAGGTCTATACATTCGGTATGAACGTCACCTTCTGACAATCCCCCTATATGTTTAACAATAAAAACAGGAAATATGAAAACAACATTGATATATGCCCTATCGCTCGGCCTGCTGGTGGCCGCAACCGGATGCAGTGACTTTCTGGAAAAAGAACCGCCGCTGAACATCACCGAACAAGACGTCTTCACCTCGCCCGAACGTCTCGACGGGGCCGTACTCGGCTTGTACGGCAAGATCAAGAACCCGTTCATGGGAGCCAAGACATACGTCTGCATCGAGAATATCGGCGACGACATGGTGAACGTCTCCGGCAACGGATACGAGGCGCTGGCCTCCTACGAGATGAACGTCGGCATGTCTACCCAAGACAACGTAGACACCTGGAACGCCGCCTACCAGGCCATCAACAGCGCGAACACCTTCCTCGCCAGCCTCGAAAAAGCCAAGGAAACGGCCGGAAGCAAGTACGACCAGTATGTGCAGGAAGCCAAATTCGTACGGGCTTTCTGCTACTACTACCTGAATATGCTGTATGCCCGGCCTTATAAGCTGGACAGCAATGCCAAGTCGGTCCCGCTCCGCCTGAAAGCGGAAAACGACCTGTCGGGCAACGATTGCCCGCAGTCGTCCGTCAAAGAGATATTCGAACAGGTGCTCAGCGACCTCAGCGACGTTTCCGCCCTTCCGGCTACGGGAAACACCTACGCCACCGTCACCCGCGCCTCGCAAGCAGCAGCCTGCATGCTCCGAATGCGCTGCTACATGGCTATGGAAGACTGGGACAAGGCGATCGCGGCCGGTGAGGCCATCAGCGGATATGCACTGAGCCCGGACGTTGCAACCGTCTTCTCGGCCCCTTACTATTGCGAAGAGACGATCTTCACCTTCCCGATGGCCAGCACCAACCAGGCCGGGATGCAGGCGGCCGTCCCCTATTTCCACTACAGCGGCTCGTCGTTAGTGCTTGACGTCAAGAGCGGCATACAGAGCAAGGCTTATTACCACCTGGAGAGCGATGCCCGTATCGCCAAGCTGACGGGTACGGCCAACTCGCAACCGATCCTCCGGAAATTCACCGACGGGGCGAGCTATCTGGACTGGGTGCCCATCTTCCGCTATGCGGAGACGCTGCTCAACCTGGCTGAATGCTACGCGATGGCAGGCAATGAGGAGAAAGCCAAAAGCGCACTTGCCCAGGTACGCCACCGCTCCGTTCCCGCCGCTTCCGATCCCCTGGATATCGCCTCCCTCGGCGGCGAACGCCTGAAAGAGGCGATCTACGACGAACGGCGGGCCGAGCTGATCGGCGAAGCGATCCGCGCCCTCGACATCCACCGCCGGGCCGAGAACTTCGTCAAAGGGCAAGGCACTCCCAAAGCCTTCACCGTAACGCCGTCCACCAACGGTTACGTCTGGCCGATCCCGACAATCGAACGGGCGGTGAACAAACTGATCACGGATTAATCCTCCGACCTACATCCATGCCGCCGCCTCCTTCCACACACACAAACCGGCGGCGTATGCCAGCAGCCCCCACCCTACAAAGGCGGGGAGCTGCCGGCTTCCTTTTTGCCTGGTGGCGAAGCCCCGTACCCCAAGAGTGTCAATAGGGCTCCCAAACACGCCACGACCACCTCCGAACGGCCCGCCCACAAAGCCGCCGCCCCCAACACCATCAGGTATAAGGCGAGGCAATGCCGGTTGCACAACCGCAGGAAACAACTCCTGCCCGCCATCAGGCACATCCTCCTGCCTCCCAGGCGCAGGTGGTTCCACCTCCTTCCCTTCATCTCTCCCATTCTTTCCTTTCTTTTTCAGGTTCAACAAAAAGCCCAGCAGGCTCATAACAAACTCAAGGATCTGTCTTACTTTGTTCATAATTGTTATTGTTTGATTGTTGTTTCCCAGTCTATTATCCGGGCGATTTCTTCTTCGATCTGGATGATGCTACGGCGGTATCGTTCACGGTTGTCGCCGTTCTGTTCGCTGATGTAGGGGCTGTAGGCGATCTCCTTGGCGTAGGCTTCGGGGATACGGCTGAAGCTCCAGGCACGGTGGTAGCCGGTATGGATCAGGCGGGCGAAATCGAAGAAAGACATCCGGGGCGAGGTGTAATGCCGGAAATAATGTACCAGGCCGCCGGCCGTCTCCAACTCCGCCCGCTCGCCGTGCCACCAAGCGTTGGCCGCCCCGTAGCCCATCACCCCGAAATAGTTGTGATGTTCCATCGCCAGGCAGGAGGTCCCCCACCCGCTTTCAAGCGCCCCCTGGGCCAAAATGACGCGCGGATTCATGTCGAAAGCACGCCCTGCCTCCTCTGCCGCTTTCCGGCATCCACGGAGGTATAATATCTTCTTATCCATCTCTATTTATATTGTTATTTATTTGTTTATCAACGAAATAATCACTAAATTAGCAATCTCTAAAACAAGAGTTCCAACACATTAAACACACTGCAATCATGGAAAATTCCTTCAATCAGAACAGGGTCTACGGCTGGGGCGAACTGGCCCAACTCTACTTCCCGAATATCTCCCAGAAAAGCGCCACCGGACAACTCCTCAAATGGATACGCGTCAGCGACAGACTGGTAAAAAACCTCGAGGAGGCGGGGTGGCATCCTGGTCTCAAATACCTGACACCCCGCCAGCGGGACTATATTGTGGGCCACCTGGGGGAACCCTGAGCATTCCCTAAAGTTCCCCGGGGCGTTCTTCCTCACCACCTCCGGACGGAGTGGACGGGGTTTCGGGGACGATCTTTTCGAACGTGTAGTTGTGGAGGGCATCGCGTAGCTGCTTGCCCGGCCGGAAGAGGATGCGTTTGCTTTTGATCAGGGTACTGTTGAACTCTTTCTCGGTCAGCGTGCCGGTACTGCCGAACAACAACTGGAAATTACCCAATTCGCCGACCTGCACCACCTCCCCTTTGCCGAGGCTGCGCCGCATGACGCGGATCAACTCGTCCAGAATCAACTTCACATCCCCCGGCGAGGCCGTCGAACCCTCTGCAATCAGGTCGCAGAGTTCCTTGATATCGACCGTCCCCACCGCCTTCGCATTGGCATAATACAGTTTGGCATCCTTTTCCGCTCCCTTACGCATGTCTCTACGCAACACTAATTTGTACTTTGCTGGCATAACTCTTCTTTGTTTTTAATTAAACACCTTGTTTCTAATCACATAACAAAGATACAACGCCCCCTCCCCAGCCCGGAGAACAACCCGTCCCCAGCAAGCGCAAGGAGGAAGAAAGGGGAGGAAAAGAGATCAAACAGGCTTTATTTTCTGCAGTAGCTCCTGTACATTGAGATGGATAAGCGAGAAGGCAAACCATTTCTTCCCTAAATCCTTTAAGGATGCCCCGAGGTGATAGACGTCTTTCTTGTCGATAATCAGGAAACGATCGTGCGATTGCCGGAACTGTTCGACATCGATCGGATCGTATTGGGCATTATGCTTTTGGATATCTAAGGTGAGCTGTTTTGAGATTTGGGCGGTATAGATCGTTGCTTTTACGCCGGGACTGCGCTTGGTAAGGAGTGTCAGGACAGTTTCGTCGACATAGTTGTCGATCAGGATAATGGAACTGCGGGCGGAACGGATCAGATCGGAAGCGAATTTATAGGCATCGAACAACTGGCCGTCATAAAAGATACCCTCTACGGGAGGCAGGGAGGTACGGACGAAGAAGTCGATCTTTTCGCTATGTTCGGTTACGACCTTTTCAAGCCTGTCTATACGTTGGTTGATAGTATAGCCTTTCAATAAATGTTCTTTCAATATTTGGCTGGCCCATTGTCGAAACTGTATACCTCTTTTTGTATTAACTCGATAACCGACAGATATAATTACATCAAGATTATAATAATCAAGATACCGAGCAACAAACCGTGCCCCTTCCAATCGAACTGTTCGGAATTTCCGAACAGTTCGATCTATTGAAAGTTCTTCTGATTCGAAAATATTCTTTAAATGCTCACTGATATTTGCCTTACTGGATTCAAACAATTCCATCATCTGTGCCTGTGTCAGCCATACAGTTTCGTCTTCTATGCGAACCTCGATACGGAGGGTTTCTGCGGAGTGGTAAATAATGATTTCATTCTTTTCTTCCATAGTCAGGATTATTAGTTGTTAATATAGAGAACAAAGATAAGAATGTTTTCTCAACAACAAATTTTGCAACAGGTTTAACATAGGATCTTTATCATTTCAGGCAAAGCTGGCGTCACGCGGGGCGCGGGAACGGGACACTTACAGCACCCCTGAAACCGTGTCGCCCTTAGCGTCGGGAGTAACTGTTTCCCCTCTCGAGAGGGGATAAGGGGTGTGTTATCTTCCTGTCTATCAAAGAAAATTCACACA
>OGZX01003552.1_pt1 | contig 10480 bp, 9 predicted proteins | sample 1576881 | NCBI WGS metagenome assembly OGZX01 (sample SAMEA3541542, study PRJEB24748) | human gut metagenome | biome: human gut; feature: human-associated habitat; material: faeces | place: China | collected 2012
AGTAAGAAAGCGCCGGATGATAAATCATAAAAGCACGGTCGGCACCGGGAGCGACGAGTTGCCGGCGGATGAGGCTGTCCGTGCGCTCTATCAGGTGACAGAGGCTGTCGTAACGTGCTCGGTAAAAATCTCCGTTCTCATTGTCGAGGGTGCAGAGGGCATTCAGCACGTTTCCGGCTATGATTTGGGCATTCTCGGTAGAGTTCCAGACGTGCGGTTCCACGCCGGTGGCGGGATGATGCTCTTCGCTTACCGGATGGAGTTCGCTGTCGGAAAGTTCTTCTCCATGTTCGCCGTGGTGATGGGCATGGGTGGTGTCGTATATCAGGTTGATACCTTCGGACATATCGAAGAATTGCAGATGGGGCGCGTTGTCCGTCAGCTTGTCTATCCACGTTTGTTCAAAGCCGATGTAGCCGATGCGGAAGTAGGCTTTGCTCTTGGCAAGGTCTATGAGCTGTTGCGGAGTAGGGTCGTAAGTCTCCGGGCTGGACCCCTTGGGAACCATGCTGGTGACGGTGAACCGGTCGCCCGCAATCGCCTCGGTAAAATAGCGCAGAGGCTCGATGGTGACGGTGATGACGGGTCTGTCGTCGTCCGTCCGGCTTTGCTGGCTCCCTTGCTTGCAAGAGAGTACCAGGATAGCTATGAGGAGTAATAAAACGTATTTCTTCATTCCTTTCATTCTTCAACTTTCATTTTTTAATTCTCAATTCTCATTTTTTAATTCCCCTCAGTATTTCCCGTTTTCCGCCCGGGGGGCCGGGGAGCCGTTCTACCTCGAATCCTACGGCTTGCAGCATACGGCGCACTACTCCTTTGGCACAGTAGGTGGTCAGCACTCCACCCGCGGTCATGGCGGCATGGAGATTGCGGAGTATGCTTTCTTCCCACATCTCCGGTTGCTTCTCGGGGGCAAAGGCATCGAAGTAGACTACGTCGAACGATGCGCCACCGTTCATCATTAACAAGTGGCCGGCGTCTATTGTTTGTAAGTCTGCCTGCACTTTCCGTAGTGTGAAGCAGGGGGTGATGGCTACCTCTTCCGCCCACGGTGCCCGGTGCAATGCCTCGAACAGCGGATGGTCGCTGTAATGCAGCGCATCCACCTCTTCCCACGCCAGCGGATAGAGTTCGATGCCGGTGTAGTGCACGTGGCGTTGTTCCTTCTCGGCAACTTCCAGCGTGAGCAGTGCATTCAGTCCCGTGCCAAAGCCTATTTCGAGAACGTGCGGCGTGGTGGCGGCAGCGGCTTTCAACCCCATGTCGATGAAGATATGCTGAGACTCCGTACGCGCTCCCTTTACCGAATGGTAATGCTCATTCAGTTCGGGCACATACAGCGTTGCGCTTCCGTCTTCGGTTTTTTCTATGATTCGCTTCATTTACAGTGATTTATGCTTCCATTGTTGAACACTGGCCTCTGTCTTGTCAGACACTGGTCTTTGTCCCGTCAGGCACTGGTGTCTGTCCTGCTGAACACTGGTGTCTGTCATCTCAAACACTGGTGTCTGACAGCGTGGACTATAAGTGACTGATTATTAGTTGCTGATTTCTATCCGCCAATTGCTGAAATAGCTCCTTGCATCATCCACAGCAATACGATGTATCGTATCAGCTTTCCTGTGAACATCGACGTCACCGTCAGCGGCAGGTTGCTGCGCATAAAGCCCAGGGCGATGGAGATGACACTGCCGATGATGGGCAGGAAGGCGAAGAAAGCCATCAGTGCGCCCTTTCCCTGAAGGAAGTGTTGCATCTTGTCTATCTTTTCCTTTTTCACATGGAAGTATTTCTCTATCCAGTCTATCCGCCCCAGGTGTCCCATATAGTAGCACGTCATGCCCCCCAGCACATTGCCCACCGTGGCGGCAAGCACACAGCCCATGGGGTGCAGCCCCAACTGTACCAGTCCTACCAATACCAACTCCGAGCTGAACGGAATGACACTGCCTGCCAGCAGTGCGGAGACGAACATGCCCCAATATCCCCAGTCTATCAGGAGTTGTGTCAGTGTATCTATAAAAGTGTCCATACGTTGAATCCGAATAAGGCAAATAGCCCGATGAGTGAAAGGATAAAGAATATATTGGAACTACGGCTGTTGGTGAGTACAAACAAATGCCCCGTCAGGATGCTGACGCCAATAAGCAGCAGTGACAGCAGATGGACACCCAATGCCGGTTGTAACGCAATGTAGGCAAAGATGCAGAAGTTAAGGAATATCAGGAAATGTAGATAACTCCGTGTGCGTATCTTGTCCTCATAACCCGCTACCAGGCAGTGTGCCGCGCTGACGATGAAGAGTAGGAACAGAAATCCCAGGGTTGCCAGTTCCCACGGCTGGAAATCGAACCGGATGGGGGCAAACGTTGCCAGCTCCCGGAAGGGCTGATAGAACAGTTCCATCTGCCCGTAGAAAAAGGCATGTCCCAGCAAGAACCAATAGGGTACGCTCCAGCCCACCAGCGAGGCAAAGAAACTCTTGGGGTGGAGCGACTGGAAACTGTAAGCGCCTATCCAGAAGATGGGCGCAAACAGCGTGAGTTGCGGGAAGAGGAGACTGCCCAGTCCGATGAATACAAAGGCATGGAAGAGGTTACCCGTGGGGCGTGCCTGCTGGTAACTCTTGAAGAGGAAGAACAGGGCTACCAGGAATGCCGCTGCCGCCATGTCTCCCGCATACAGCATGTGTATGCTGGGGCAGACTGCTATCAGCAGGAAGTAGACGGATGTCTGCACCGATGCCCGCATGCGGATGATGGCAAATGTATTGTTCAGCTCTATCAGGAAGTACCCGATGACGCTGTACAGCACGAAACTGCAAATACGGCTCGCCCAGGTGGGGATACAGAAGTCGCAGAATGTTTCCCACAGGGGATAACTGCTTTTCTGTGTCTCCATTTCGGGCAGCAGCACACTTGTCAGTATCCAGCAGGCTACTGATATCAGGATAGCGGCGGGCAGCGTAAAGCGCCCTGTTGTAATCCGGTTCTGGAATCTCTTGCTTCTCATTTATAGGTCGAATCCGATGTCTCTTCTGAAGTATTTCTTTTCGAAGTCTATCATATCGGCTACTTTATAGCTCTTGGCAAGGGCTTCTTCCTTTGTCTCTCCGTAGGAGCAGACGGCGATGACGCGCCCGCCGTTGGTCACTACCTGTCCGTCCTTCAGGGCGGTGCCGGCGTGGAAGAGGATGCTGTCCGTTTGGGCGGCTTGCTCGAAGCCGGTCATCGGTTTGCCCTTTTCGTAAGCTTCCGGGTATCCGCCGCTTACCAGCATGACGCAGGCTGCGGTACGCGGGTCGAGTTCCATCGTGCGCTGGTCGAGGTTGCCCTGGGCTACGCCTTGCAGCAGGTCTACGAGGTCGCTCTTGATGCGCAGCATCACGCTTTCGGTTTCGGGGTCGCCCATGCGGACGTTGTATTCGATGACCATCGGTTCGTTCTTCACGTTTATCAGGCCGAGGAAGATGAAGCCCTGGTAGGTGATTTCTTCTTCGAGCAGTCCGTTGATGGTGGGTTCGATGATGCGTGTGCGTACTTTCTCCATAAACACTTCATCGGCAAACGGTACGGGGGTGACGCTGCCCATGCCGCCGGTATTGAGGCCTTTGTCGCCTTCGCCGATGCGCTTGTAGTCTTTGGCTACGGGGAGAACCTTGTAGTGGCGTCCGTCTGTCAGTACGAATACGGAGCACTCTATGCCGCTGAGGAATTCTTCAATGACCACCGTGGCGCTGGCATCGCCGAACATACCGCCCAGCATCTCTTTCAGTTCCTTTTGGGCTTCTTCCAGGGTAGGGAGAATCAGTACGCCTTTGCCGGCACAGAGGCCGTCGGCTTTCAGTACGTAGGGGGCTTCCAGGGTTTCGAGGAAAGCCAGTCCTTCGTCGAGGGTCTGCGCCGTGACGCTTTTGTAGCGTGCGGTAGGGATGCCGTGGCGTTGCATGAATTCTTTGGCGAACTCTTTGCTGCCTTCCAGCGTAGCGCCTTTGGCAGAGGGGCCTATGATGGCAATGTGGCGGGTAGCAATGTCTTTCTTGAAGTAGTCGAAGATGCCTTCTACCAGCGGATCTTCGGGGCCTACTACAATCATGTCTATCTTTTGTTCAAGGGCAAAGGCCTTGATAGCGGGGAAGTCGGTGGCTTTGATGTTCACGTTCTCGCCTGCCGCACCTGTTCCGGCATTGCCGGGAGCGATGTACAGCTTCTCTACTTTCGGGCTTTGGGCTATCTTCCATGCCAAAGCGTGTTCGCGGCCTCCTGAGCCTAATAGTAATACTTTCATGACTTGTTATTTCTATGTTATTTATTCTTTATATTCTTTTGTATCAGTAGGTAAGGGGGGCTATTTCCCTAAATAATCCTCAAAATACCTTGTTATCTTCTCATGCAGATGCACACGGTCACGTCCCATGACGTTGTGCTTGTGTCCGGGATAGATGAACAAATCGGGATAGGTGCGGGCATCCACACACGCTTTCATGAAGGAAAGTGTATGCTGGGGCACGCAGGTATCGTCGTGGTCATCGTGGATGATGAGCAGATGTCCTTTCAGGTTGCCGGCAAGGTTCTTCAGGTTGGTGGCTTTGTAGCCTTCGGGGTTGGTTTGCGGGGTATCCATGTATCGTTCGCCGTACATGATTTCGTAGTATGCCCAGTCGATGACAGGGCCCCCGGCAACGCCTACCTTGAATATTTCGGGATAACGCAGCATCAGCGCTGTCGTCATGTGTCCGCCAAAGCTCCAGCCGTGTACGCCGATGCGGTTGGCATCTACGTATGGCAGGCTTGTGAGGAACTCTACTCCTTTCACCTGGTCTTTGCCTTCTTCGATGCCGAGGTGGCGGAAGGTGGCGTTCTCGAATTCCAGTCCGCGGTTGCTGCTGCCACGGTTGTCGAGGGTGAACATGATGTAACCCTTGTTTGCCATGTAGATGTCCCAGGAACGGGCTTTATTGAGCCAGCTGTTGTCTACCAGCTGGGTGTGCGGGCCGCCATATACATAGACGATGGCGGAATATTGCTTGTTCGGGTCGAAGTCGGCGGGCTTCATGATGCGGTAGTACAGGTCGGTCTTTCCGTCGGCTGCCTTGATGGTTCCTGTCTCGATGCTTGGCATGATGAAACCTTTGTAGGGGTTGGCGGCGGTCAGCAGGGTGTATTGCTGCTGCTTCTTCGGGTTGGTGGACATCAGTTTGATGATGCGCGGGCAATCGGGCGAAGAAGCCTTGTCGATGAGGCTAGTGCCCATAAAACCGGAAATCTCGGCAGAATGTACGCCTTGTGCATCTCCTATCAGGCTCCGTGCGCCGTTCTTCAGGCTGACGGCGTAGATGTTGCTTTGAAGTGGGGAGAGTTCTGTGCTTTGGATGAGGATGCTTCGGGTTTGTTGATTGAAGCCCAGTACTTTCTGCACCATCCATTCGCCTTGTGTGAGTTGCTTCAACAGTTCTCCCTCTACATTATATAGGTACAGGTGGTTGAAGCCGTCGCGCTGGCTCTGATAGATAAACTTGCTGCTGTCCCAGGGCAGGAAGAGGATGGGAGACTGCGGCTCTACGTATTTGGGGTGCGTTTCTTCTAAGAGGACTTTGGTCAGTTCGCCGGTTTCGGCGTTGTACTGGCAGAGTTTGGCGTGGTTTTGGTCACGGTTCAGTTCTATCAGGTAGAGGCTCTTCTCGTCCGGTGCCCAGCAGATGTTGGTGAAGTATCGGTCGGTGGGGTCGCCGGCATTCAGGTAGATAGTTTCTTGTGTTTCCGGGTTGTAGATGCCTACCTTCACTTGATGGCTGAGCATGCCTGCCATTGGGTAACGGACTTTCTCGACTAAAGCGATTCGTGGGGTGATGTCTACCAGAGGGTAGGGTGTCACCATACTTTCGTTCATGCGATAGAAGGCGAGTTTGTTTCCGCTGGGGCTCCAGTAGGTGCCTTTGGAGATGCCGAACTCGTTGCGGTGTACGCTTTGTCCACAGACGATGCCTTCAGGTTCGTTGGTTACTTGCCGGGTTTGTCCGTCGGCGGTCATCACGTAGAGGTTATTCTTGAGTGTGCAGGCGAGGTTGCGGCTTACTTCGTTCCAGTCTTCGTTTTCTGCCTGGGCGGGACAAGGCTGGCTCCACACCAGTTCTTTCTTTTTCCAGTTGATGAGGGCGCGATACTTGTCGGTTTGCAGCAACAGGAGCGGGTCTACCTGTATCTGTATTCCCAGGTTGACGCTTCGGGTTGCGTTGACGGCCTTTGCCGATTGGAAGTCGTGGAGTTTTCCCAGTTCTTTTTCTGCCAGCAGGTTGTTGGCTTCTTCCAGGGTGAGGGCGGTGAAGTTCTTCCCTGCTTTTATTCCCGGGCCGCTCACTGCCCAAGTGCCTTCTATGCGGTCGGTGCCCAATTCCAGGCAAGCAGCATCGCCATACCACTGGTATTCCTTGTTCTCAACCGTGCGATAGGTTTCACCTCCGGGATATAAGTCTTCCAGCGTCAGCATCTTTAACTCTTGCTTGGCATCATTCGACTCTTGTTTGCTGGTATTCGTTTCTTGTGCCATAACGTTTGTTGTAAACAGAGCAGGCATTGCCATCAGCAATGCCAGGATACCCTTATTTATCTTCTTCACATTCATTATCTTTGTTGTTATTTTCTTTTCTGAATCCTTTCACTTCTATTCTGCCGCATGGAGAGCTCTTTACTTGAACAGCTGCACTCAGTTTGGCAAAGGCGGAGAAGAGTTCATCGAACTGCTTCTCGTAGCTATCTCTATCCGAAGATACATCTTCTTCCAAATATTCTATTCTCTTTCTCAACTCCTCTAACTCCTGCTTCGGGGCATGGGAGAGGAGATATTGGCGCATGTGGACGAAAGCACGCATGATGTTGATGTTGACTTCAATGGCTTTCGGACTTCGCAGGATGCCGGAAAGCATGGCGACACCTTGCTCGGTGAAGGCGAAAGGGGCATAACGATTACCACCCCAACTTGAGGTTGCAATTTGCAACCTCAAGTTGTCTGTTAAGGAATTAACTTCTTCACTTGATAGCTGGAACATAAAGTCTGCAGGGAATCGCGCTGTATTTCTTCTGACCATTTGCTTAAGGTATTTAGTTCCTATCTCATACATCTCCGCCAAATCAAAGTCCAGCATCACCTTCTGTCCCCTAATCTCGTATATTTTGTTCTCAATAATAATTAGCTCATCCATTATTTACCGTATTTGAGGTGACAATTTGGCACCTCATCTTGTTTTTCAGTAAGTTAGTCCTTTATTTGAGGTCGCAAATTGCGACCTCAAGCTGATTCCCAACTACTTGGCTTTAAGGTCACATTTTGTGACCTTATACTGTCTCTCAGCCATTTAGCAAGTAACTCGTCACAAGTTGTGACCAGTTTACTCCTCTCCTTTCTCCTTGGATTCTCTTCTCTTTCTCTCCGGATAAGACTCCCCTCTCGGTTTGCGGTCTTCTCTATCCCGGAAGTTTCTGTCTCCACCGCGGAAGCTTCTTTCGCCGTCTGCCGGTTTGCGATACTCGCGGGGCTTGAAGTCGCGTCTTTCCCCGTCTTTGAAGTCGCGTCCTTCCCTTGGTCTGAATTCCCGTTTCTCTCCGGAATTGAATTCTCTCGGTCTGCGCTCCCCGTTGAATTCGCGTGGGCGGCGTTCTCCGCTATATTCACGTCTTTCTCCGCTGAACTCTCTTCTTTCCCGGGTTTTCACTTCCCTTCTTTCTCCCGAAGCAAGTTTCAGCTCTTTGGGTTCTTTGCTCAATTCGTCTCCACCTTCGCGGAACTCCTTGTACTTACCGTCGAATATCTCATACTGGCGGAACTCGCACTCCAACGCACCGTTGAACAATGGTATCTTGGTGGTAGGCTTCAGCCCGATCTGATCGAAACACTCTTCGCGATAAGACAGAATCCAGGCAGTATTGCCGGTAAACGCATGCTTCAGGCGTTCGCCAATCATGGAGTACAAGCCCAGCAAGTCATTGGTAGAAATACGCTCTCCGTAAGGCGGGTTGGTGATGATGATGGATTTCTCCGCCGGTTGCTCGAACTGCTGGAAAGGTTGCAGTTTCAGCGTTACGTCCTTGCTGACACCGGCAGCCTTTATGTTGCGTGTAGCAATTTCATTCGCTTGCGGACTATTATCGTAGCCATATATTTTATGCGTGAATTCACGCTCCTGGCTGTCGTCATTATAGATGGTATCGAACAAATCCTGGTCGAAGTCCACCCACTTCTCGAAGGCAAATTCCTTGCGGAACACACCCGGAGCAATGTTGCGGGCAATCAGAGCCGCCTCAATGGGGATGGTTCCCGAACCGCACATCGGGTCTATCAGGTCGCACTCGCCGTTCCAGCCGGTCATCAGAATCATACCGGCAGCCAGTACTTCGTTCAGCGGCGCTTCGGTCTGTTCCACGCGGTATCCGCGTTTGTGAAGGCTTTCGCCCGAACTGTCGATAGACAAGGTACAATCGTTGTGCGAGATATGTATATTGATGTATAAGTCGGGATTGTTCACACGTACGGAAGGACGTTTGTTGTGCTTCTCCATAAAGTAGTCAACGATCGCATCCTTTGTACGGTAAGCCACGAATTTAGAGTGATTGAAATCTTCTGAATAGATCACGGAGTCGATCGCGAACGTCTTGTCCAGTGACATATAGTTTTCCCATACGACCTTTTTCACTTCCTTATAAACCGTATCGGCATCTTTTGCCTTGAAATGATAGATCGGTTTCAGGATGCGTAAGGCGGTGCGGCAACAGAAGTTGGCTCTGTAAAGCACTTCTTTGTCTCCTGTGAAGGATACCATCCGGCGGCCAATTTCTATATCGTTGGCGCCTATAGCTAATAACTCACCGGCCAGTATTTCTTCTAACCCGTACAGGGTTTTGGCCACCATTTCAAATGTCTCGTTATTCATTTGTGTGCGTTGTAAGAAAAGATATTTATTTAGTTACTTTATTTTGTGTAATGACAGCACCGGGGGGAACATCTCCGGTGATCCAGACGTTGCCACATATCGTGGCGCCTTTGCCGACGCGTATTTTCCCCAATAGCGTCGCGTTGGAGTAGACGGTCACATTGTCTTCCAGGATGGGATGGCGGGGGACACCGCGGATCGCGTTCCCGTTCTCATCGGGCGGCAGCTTTTCTCCGGCAAGGCTGACACCCTGGAAGATGCGTACGTTATTCCCGATCACACTGGTTTCGCCGATCACGGTACCCGTACCGTGGTCGATAGAGAAATAATGTCCTATCTGAGCTCCCGGATGAATGTCGATACCGGTTTCGGAATGAGCCATTTCGGTGATCATCCGGGGTATAAAAGGAACGCCCAACTTATAAAGCTGGTGCGCTATACGATAATTGCCTATTGCCCGGAAGCCCGGGTAACAGAAGATAACTTCATTGATGTTTTGTGCTGCCGGGTCACCGTTGTAGGCGGCTTCGGCATCGGTGGCAAGCAGACAGCGCATTTCCGGCAGTGTGGAAATGAACGCTTCGGAAAGTTTTTTTGCCTGGCTGAAGATCAGCTCTTCCGCACAGGAAGTACAACTGGTGTCGGCCAGGCAAAGGCCCGCATAGATTTGACGGCTGAGCAGCTCGTGCAACTTTTCAATATTGACCCCGGTATGGAAACGGATCGTCTGCGTACTGATCCGCGCATTCCCGTAATAGCCTGGAAACAGGATTGCACGACACAAGTCAATGATCTCCTCCAGTACTTCACCTGAAGGCAATGCCTCTTCATCGCGGTAGGCATGAAACAGTTGTTTGTATGAACATTCGTCCGACAGCTTTTCTACTGTTTCATTCAATACCTTGCTATGCTTTTGCAATCCCATTATTTCGAAAGTCTTATTTTGGGCAAAAGTACATTAAATATCTGATATATGTGTACTTTTAATAGGTTAAAGCTATTCTGAAATGTGTTTCCAGCGGTCGTTGTTCGACAAAGAAATCCGACATTGTCACTTTAAAGATGATAAATCCGTCAATAGTATACTCGGCTGCGTATGTGTCCGTCCAGGTATTGTTGTCCTTGTCTCTCCTGTTAACAGGATTAGGCAATGCCGTTTGGGCTTCTCTATTAGTTCCATAATCCAGATACATATAGCCGGTAATCAATCCTTCAGCGTACGCATCTTCATATAAACTCAGATCCTGGTCTTTGATCCTGTATTCATACATAAAGAAGGGATTGCCGTATTGGTCGTCTACCAGTTTCCAGTCACTAGGGTAAACAGGTATGTCTTTTTCAATCAGCCACTCGGTAGTAACTCCGTCTTTCCCGTCATTCCCCGGAGGGCCCATCGGTCCTATTTCCCCTTCGCACGAAACGAACAGGATTGCCATTAAAAATATCGCTAATAAATTCTTCATATACTCATTCTATTAAATGTTTAGTATTTCTTGTGCGGTGCCCCGAACTCTTTGCATGTTACTTCATCGAGGTCTACCAGCCATATTTTTA
>OGZX01003554.1_pt1 | contig 10475 bp, 10 predicted proteins | sample 1576881 | NCBI WGS metagenome assembly OGZX01 (sample SAMEA3541542, study PRJEB24748) | human gut metagenome | biome: human gut; feature: human-associated habitat; material: faeces | place: China | collected 2012
GATGGAACGCTATATATGTAGTATCGTTGTTTTTTATGTGGGGATGATTATGATGACTATAGTCAAAGATATTGAACGTTCGTTTTATATTCAATTGAAAGACAGTTATCATTATCAAGCTTTTTATTCACCACAGACAAAGAAAATTTATCAAAATACAACTGTAGTATTCATGATAATCACTTTCTCATGTGTATATTCAGAATTATGTGAATTAATCGCTTTGCGGCAAAATCATTCTTCTTCTCTTGCCAGTCAAGTTGAACAATTGGTAGGAGATCAATGGTATAGTCGTAATCAAATGGACTTATCACGTTATTTAGTTATTGCTTCTAATCAAAATCAGCAAGTATCTCAATACCAGTTAAGTTATACGATGAAATATTTCTTATACGCACCTTATGTAGATACATTATCCTATTTAAATGAGGATATAGATATAGAAAGCTATGATTATGTGATTATTTTTAATCGGGGATATGTTGATGAAGCAGTGATAAAAAAGTATCCAGTCTTTTGTGAAGAAGGAATTTATAAGATAAAGAGATGAAATGATGGAAAAAAATCAATTGGAACAATATGTCACAGTTGTAGAAGCAGGAAGTATCAGTAAAGCAGCGAAAATACTTTATTTAGCTCAGCCTAATTTAAGTAAAACTATTCAAATGATGGAAGAAGAAATGGGGCAAAAGCTCTTATTAAGAAGTCATAGAGGGGTGGAAACAACACCACTTGGCAAAGAACTTTATTACCACGCTAAAAATATTCTAGAACGTTTTGGTATGATTGATGAGTGGAAGACTATGCATCAAAAGACATTACCTTGTTATTTGAATGTTTCTATATCTTCATTATTTTTAGCAATTTTTGTGGGCAAAGATGGATTCGAACCACCGAAGGCGTAAGCCAGCAGATTTACAGTCTGCCCCATTTGGCCACTCTGGTATTTGCCCTTTTTTGCTTTTGAGGAGGTTTGTTTCTCAATTGCGGTGCAAAGATACAACTATTTATTTAAACTCCAAACAAAATCGATCATTTTTATTGCAGTAATTGCACATTCGTCTCCTTTGTTACCCAGTTTGCCACCGGCACGATCCTCTGCTTGCTCCATTGTATTTGTGGTAATTAATCCGTAAATAACTGGTATATCGCCAGTTGCGTTTAATTCGGTAATTCCCTGGGTTGCTCCCATACAAACATAATCAAAATGTGGAGTATCTCCTTTAATTACGCAACCAATTGCAATAATTGCATCCACATCGCAATTTTCCATCATTTGATTGGCGCCGAAAGTTAGTTCGAAACTTCCCGGTACAGTTTTCACCAGAATATTTTCGTCTTTCACTCCATGTTTTTTTAATGTATTGACTGCGCCGTTCAGTAAGGCTCCGGTAATATTGAAATTCCATTCGGATACGACGATGCCGAATTTCATGTTTTCAGCGTTTGGTACAGAGTTGAAATCGTATTCGGATAAGTTATGGTATGCTGTTGCCATAATTGTAGTAATTAAAGTGGGTTATAAATACATGATTTTAAAAAGGCACGGATTACACGGATTTCACGGTAGCTTCGCATAATTGCATTAGTACATATTGTGCGTACTAAAAACCGTGAAATCCGTGTAATCCGTGCCTAACCTTCTATTATATATAATAAGGTATATTATTTCTTCATCAATTTAGCCTGTTCGATGTACTTGTCGATGTCCATAGCCTGGTAAGACTGGAAGTATTTGTCCTTGATCTTAGTGTAGGCATTAACGGCATCATCATACTTTCCTTGTTTCACCAGGATTTCACCGGCTTGCATCAGGAAGATAGGGCTTAATGAGTTATTGTCAGCTTTGTCTGCTGCAGAGAGCAGGGTAGAAGCGGCTTTGTCCAGCTGACCCAGTTGTGCGTAGCAGTTTCCTGTTGCGCCGAGGATAGCGGGAGCTACCATCTGGTCGCCTCCGTTGAAGCCGTCGAGCATCTTTACTGCTTCGTCATATTTACCCAGTTGTGCGTAGCAGATTCCTGCATATGCTTTTGCCAGATTAGCGGCTTTTGTTCCGCTATATTCGTCGGCAACTTTGAGGAAACCTACATAACCAATACTATCACCGTTCAGTGCTTGTTCATAAGCATCTTGTTCAAAGTATTCCTGTCCTTTGAAAAGAGCAGCCTGTGCCTTTTCTTCACGTGGCTCAGCATAGAGGTTCTTGTACATGATAAAACCTGCTACGATGATAATCACGGCTACAACACCGCCGATGATTGCGTTTTTGTACTTAACAAGAAATGCTTCCGATTGTGTCAGTGCATCTTCTACGTTCAGATGTTCGTTCTGATTCTTTTGTTCTGCCATTTTTATATGATTCTTTTTGTTATTATTCATCGTTTGATAATTCGACTCGCAAAAGTAGTTTTTTTATATCTACAAACGAAATTTAGAGGCATCTTTTTTTGTTTTACGCTCGAAAACCTCGAAAAACTTGCTACTTTTGTGAACAAATTAACGCGTATACAATGATACTGAAACGGATATCCATATTAAACTATAAGAATCTGGAACAGGTAGAGATCGGATTCTCCGCCAAACTGAATTGTTTCTTCGGACAGAACGGGATGGGAAAGACGAATCTGCTGGATGCAGTGTACTTTTTATCTTTCTGCAAGAGTTCGGGTAATCCGATTGATTCGCAGAACATTCGGCACGAACAGGATTTCTTTGTTATTCAGGGCTTTTATGAGGCGGAAGATGGCACACCAGAGGAGATTTACTGCGGAATGAAGCGTCGTTCGAAAAAGCAATTCAAACGGAATAAAAAGGAGTATAGCCGCTTTTCCGATCATATCGGCTTTCTGCCGTTAGTGATGGTTTCGCCTGCCGATTCGGAGTTGATAGCCGGAGGAAGTGACGAACGGCGCCGCTTTATGGACGTCGTGATCTCTCAGTATGATAAGGAATATCTGGAAGCATTGATACGCTATAATAAGGCATTGGCACAGCGTAATACCTTATTAAAAAGTGAATTTCCGGTAGAAGAGGAATTGTTCCTGGTTTGGGAGGAGATGATGGCGCAAGCGGGTGAAATTGTTTTTCGCAAGCGGGAGGCGTTTATCGAAGAGTTTATTCCTATTTTCCAGTCGTTCTATTCTTTTATTTCCCAGGATAAAGAGCAGGTGGGGCTGTCTTATGATTCGCATGCACGGGATGCTTCTTTGCTGGAAGTACTGAAGCAAAGCCGGGAACGGGATAAAATTATGGGATTCTCTTTGCGGGGGATTCATAAAGATGAACTGAATATGCTGTTGGGCGACTTTCCGATCAAGAAGGAAGGTTCGCAGGGACAGAATAAAACGTATCTGGTAGCGTTGAAGCTGGCGCAGTTCGACTTCTTGAAACGTACGGGGCAGACCGTCCCTTTATTGCTGTTGGATGATATCTTTGATAAACTGGATGCTTCGCGGGTAGAGCAGATTGTCAAGCTGGTGGCTGGTGACAACTTCGGACAGATATTTATAACGGATACCAACCGTGAACATCTGGATCGTATTCTGCAGAAGGTAGGCAGCGATTATAAAGTATTCCGCGTAGATCAGGGTGTAATTAATGAAATGGGAGCAGAACAATGAAACGTAACGATGCCGAGCAGATAGGAAAACTGATTCAGCAATACCTGCGTCAGGAGAGTCTGGAGTCTCCTCTCAATGAGCAGCGGTTGCTGGATGCCTGGCCGCAGGTGTTGGGACCGGCGGCAAGCTATACCAGTAATCTCTATATCCGTAACCAGACGCTGTATGTACATCTCACTTCCGCCGCCCTTCGTCAGGAACTGATGATGGGACGGGAACTTCTGGTGCGTACTCTGAATCAGAGAGTAGGGGCTACGGTTATCACAAACATTATTTTTCGTTGAGGAAAGGAATTCTGTCTGTCACTTTCATCCCCAGCTTTTGGAGTGTCCCATTTGCCCGGTCATAGTAGAACGGAGTTTCAAGATATTGGTTGTTGTGGGCATCCACTCCGATAATGGCGGTGCAGCCTTCGTGTGCTGCTATTTCCCAAAAAGCAGGGTGGGGAATGGTTGTTATTCCATGTTCATCGTTGTAGTCTTCGTAACCTATATTATATTCCAGGGGCAGGTTCAAGCGGGCTGCTGTCCGGCAGATGTGTCTGCTGACAAGTTTACAATGACGGTCGAATTCAGGATATGAACGCATGAACAGGTCGGGATGTGCCAGATAGGCAAACAAGCCGCTTTCCATCCCTTCAATCGCACTCTCTTCATAAAGTTCAAGCATATCTACCGTATGGGTATTTCGCCCGAAATAAGGAAACTTCTCATCTGTATGGAAATGGTGGTTGCCGAAGATGATGTAATCCAGCTGATACTCCTTGATAACTCCTTTCAGCCAGGGAATATACTCCGGAAAATATTCACATTCCAAGCCGATTTTAATGCTGATTTGATCTTTATATTTCTTTTGTAGCGAGCGGAGGCTTTCTACATACTCCGGCAGTTCTTCGGGAGTCATCCGGATGTCGGATACATAATCGGTATGGTATTTCCATGGTGTGTGGTCAGAGAAACCAAGTTCCTGATAGCCGCCTTTGATGGCGCTTAAAACAAATTCTTCGTCACTCCCTGTCGCATGGAGGCAGCGGGTGGTGTGGGTGTGATAATTCGTCCTCATTACTTGTTATAATTATGTCCATGCAGATGTCGAATGCTTCTGCCGGAACTTCTTCTACTATTTGAAATGGGAAGCAGATGCCTGCTTTATAAGCTGCGGGGATACGTGGCAGCAAACGGTCATAATAGCCTTTTCCCCTCCCCAGCCGGTTTCCTTTCCGGTCGAAAGCTACACCGGGAACGGCAATAAAGTCTATGTCTGCATAGTCCGTAAATGTTTCTCCAACAGGCTCTTCAATACCGTAAGTGCCGGTTGCCATATCCTCGGGACCGGTATAGAGGCGTAATTCCAATTCATCACCGACAACTACCGGAAGCAATATCCGTTTCTCATTGCTCCATTTCCGGATAAACGCATGCGTGTCTACTTCATCTTTGAGCGAATGGTAGAGCAATACAGTAGTTGCCGCCCTGAAAGCCGGGTGGGCTTCGAGGGCGGCAAGTATTTTAGCTGATTGAAGCTTCTGCAAAGTCGAAGATGCGTGTCGGATCTTCAGTGATGCCATAAGCTTGCGCAGTTCTTTTTTTCTTTCCATCTTTATTATCTTTCGTCACTTCCTCTTCTGTCTCGGCGGGTGCTTTTGGGAAAGCTTCTCCCTTTTCGAGCAGTTCTATACCTTGTTGTACTGTAGCATCCGATTTATTGAAGTATTTCAGATAAGCTTCCAGTCCCAGCATATTATAGATAATGTTGCCGTATATATTCGCTTCCAGTCGTTTATACGATTTCTGGATCAGAATATTCCTTCTCTTTACACCTTTCGAGTCGGCAAAGCGGATGAACTGCTCTACCAGACCTTGGTGACGGAGATAATTCAGCAGGTCTTCTTCCGTTTCATACTGGCTCAGCTTCTTCCGATTATTGTCCGTGTACTGGAAAGTAAACTGAAGAGTTAGTCCGCGGTTGATTACTGATGAGAGATAAGAAGTGACTCCGGTAGTATCTTGTGGTACAAATACGTCCGGCATGATACCGCCACCACCATAAACAGTGCGTCCCAGGCTGGTGAGATAGCGTTCGTTTTCGTTCAGCTTGATGCTGTCGCGTGAGAAGAACTCACCGTGTTCGTAGCGGTTGTATATGTCTAGTTCATAATTCTTGTCTTTACCACTTTCGTAAGGACGTTGGATGCAACGCCCTGAAGGAGTATAATAGCGGGCGATAGTCAGGCGGATAGCAGAGCCGTCGCTGAAGTCAATCGGTTGTTGTACCAGTCCTTTTCCGAAGGAACGGCGTCCTACCACTGTACCGCGATCATTATCCTGAATTGCTCCGGTAAAGATTTCGCTGGCAGAAGCAGAACCCTCGTCAATCAATACAACGAGTGGCATTTTCTGGCAACTGCCCGTACCGTTGGCAAATTCTTCCGCACGGGGATATTTACGTCCTTGTGTATATACAATCAGTTTACCTTCGGGCAGGAATTCATTCACCATGCGGATGGCAGCTTCCATGTATCCTCCTGTATTGCCGCGAAGGTCAATAATCAGTCCTTTACATTTCTTATGATTGAGCTGAGCCAAGGCGTTAAGCAATTCTACGTGGCTTGTCCGTCCGAATTTGCTGACTTTTACATAACCGATATCATCGTTCAGCATATAGGCAGCGTCTACTGTATTTTGAGGAATGTCTCCGCGGGTGATGGTAAAGTCCAGCAATTTCGGTTCTCCTACGCGTTTGACACCCAGTTTCACCTGCGATCCCTTAGGACCTTTCAGTGTGCGCATGGCTAGTTCGTTGTTCAGCTTTTTGCCTACAAATAAACTGTCGTCTACATTAACGATGCGGTCGCCCGCCATGAGTCCCACTTTTTCAGATGGGCCTCCCTGGATAACGGCATTCACATGAATCGTATCATTCTGTATCGTAAACTGGATACCGATTCCGCTGAAACTGCCTTCCAGTTCCGAATTGACTTCTTCGAGATTCTGTGCAGGGATGTAAGTGGAGTGCGGGTCCAGTTCTGCCAGGATCTGTGGCATAGCCTTCTCCACGAGGTCGGTCATGTTTACGGTGTCTACATATTGATCATCTACGATTCTCAACAGCGCATTCAGCTTGTTGGAAGAACCGTTGATGATACCCAGACGGTTGCCGGCGAAGTGCTTGGCATAAAATGTACCGATAAGAATACCGGCCACCACGCTGATAGCTATGATGATAGGCGTAAAACGTGAAGAGTTTCTTGTACTCATGTCTATTCCTTTTTTTTAAAACGTTCGTTTTATTATTTGTTTGGAGAAGAATCTTCGTTCATTTCTGTATAGATAACTTCGATTCCTGCCCGTTTTAATAGTTCTATTCCATCTTCGAGGCGGTAATGTTCGGAGTAGACTACCCGTTTGATTCCTGCCTGTATGATTAACTTTGCACATTCGATACAAGGTGAGGCGGTGACGTACATCGTGGCACCGTCGCTGCTGTTGTTCGAGCGTGCTATCTTGGTGATAGCGTTTGCTTCCGCATGGAGAACATAAGGTTTTGTCAGGTTATTCTCGTCCTCGCATACGTTTTCGAAGCCCGAAGGAGTACCATTGTATCCGTCGGAGATAATCATTTTGTCTTTGACGATCAACGCTCCTACCTTACGGCGCTGGCAATAAGAGTTTTCCGCCCAAATGCTTGCCATACGTATGTAACGTTTGTCCAGTTCCAATTGTTTCTTTTCCGTGTCCATGAGAGTGTCTTTTATTTTACAACGTGAAAAACTAAAGAAAGTGTCTGCTGGCTACCGGAAGGTTTATAGTAAAGGTATAGATTTCGCTCATCTCCTCCGTAAGAGGTTGCGTTGTTCAGCCCTTCTATAAAATTCTTTGCTAATATATCTGATGATTCATTACCTCCTTGGATAGATGCATTGAATTGGTTGTCCTTTCCATTGGCGGACCATGATCCAGTGAAAGTAGAGGTTATCACTGTGCCACTTAAGGTCCCGATGATGATATTGCTTTCTTCCATTCCATTAAAGGTAATTACATACCTACCTGTTTCGTCAAGCAATTTCATGCTTTGTTCGCGGGCTTTGTTGTCGTTTCCCCAAAAATTAAACATTTGATGGCTATCTTTGACTGTGATATAAGTCAGTTTCCATGTCTTGCCGGTGAAGATGCCGGCTACATCATCCGTATCATTACATCCGGAAAACATCGGAAGCAATAACAGCAATCCTAATACTTTAAGTATCAATCTCTTCTTCATGTCCAATTCTCTCCTTTTTTAATTTTATTGTTTCTTTATGCCGTTTCGGATCAGCAATGCGTCAATGGTAGGCTCCTGCCCGCGGAAGCGTTTGTAAAGTATCATCGGGTGTTCTGTTCCTCCTTTCGACAGGATATTGTTGCGGAACGAATCTGCTACTTCACGGTTGAAGATTCCTTGCTGTTTGAACAGTGAGAACGCATCCGCATCCAGCACTTCTGCCCATTTATAACTGTAATATCCTGCGGAATATCCTCCGGCAAAGATATGGGAGAATTGTGTACTCATGCAGGCTTCTTTGACTATCGGCAATACTTGTGCGTCTTTCCAAGCTTCCTGTTCATAGGCTTTTACATCGCCCTCGAAAGGAGTGCTGCGGGTGTACCATGCCATATCGAGCAGACCGAAGCTCACTTGTCTCAGGCAGGCATAGGCTGCATTGAAGTTCGAAGCATCCACGAGTCTCTGTATCAGTTCGTCCGGAAGCACTTCTCCGGTTTCATAATGACGGGCAAAGGTATTGAGAAATTCTTTCTCGATGGCAAAGTTTTCCATGATCTGTGAAGGAAGTTCCACAAAGTCCCAATATACGTTTGTTCCGCTTAGACTCTGATAGGTTGAGTTGGCAAACATACCATGCAGGCTGTGCCCGAACTCATGCAGGAATGTCTCCACTTCGTTGAAAGTTAGCAAAGCAGGTTTGCTTTCGGTCGGCTTGGTGAAGTTCATCACTACAGATATATGCGGTCGGCTGTCTTCACCGGTTACGGGATCTATCCATTGTTCCTTGTAACTGGTCATCCAGGCTCCGGCGCGTTTTCCGGGACGGGGATGAAAGTCAGTGTACAGTACGGACAGGAACTTGCCGTCTTTGTCGAATACCTCGTAGGCTTCAACATCTTTGTGATAAACCGGGATTTCCGTATTTTTCCGGAAAGTGATTCCGTAGAGTCTTTCTGCCAGTCCGAATACTCCTTTTTTTACTTGTTCCAGTTCGAAGTAAGGACGGAGCATTTCTTCATTGATATTGAATTTCTTGTTTTTCAGCTTATTGGAATAGTAGCTCCAGTCCCAGGGCATGACAATGAAGTCATCACCTTGTTCCTCACGTGCCAGTTCCTGTACTTCGAGATATTCTTTCTGTGCGGTGGGAGTGTAGGCTTCCAATAACTGGTTGAGCAGCTTATATACGGCATCGCTGTTTTCAGCCATTCGTTTTTTGAGGGTATATTCCGCATAATCTTTATATCCTAGTAGCTGGGCTATTTTCATGCGTGTATTAACCAGCTTCTTTACGATTTCGATATTGTTGAATTCGTTATCGTGCGTACACTTTGTATTATATGCGATGTAGAGCTTATGACGCAGCTCGCGGTTGTCGGCATAAGTCATGAAAGGCACATAACTTGGAGCGTGCAGGGTGAAAGCCCATCCTTCTTTATCCTCACTTCTGGCTGTTTCGGCAGCAGCTTCTACAATGATTTCCGGCAGTCCGGCAATGCTGGCTTTGTCTGTCAGAAACATCTGATACCTGTTTGTCTCTTTCAGGTTGTTTTCGCTGAAGTCGAGTGTCAGTTTGCTCAGTTCGTTGGTTAGTTGGCGGTATTGTTCGCGGGCCTCCCCTTCGAGGTTGGCGCCGTGGCGTACAAAACTGTCGTATATATCGTCTAGCAGGCGATTCTGTTCCTGAGTCAGTTGCAGAGATTGTTTTTGTCCGTACACTTCTTTCACACGGGCAAACAACTTCTCATTCAGTGTGATGTTGTTGCTGTGTTCGCTGAGTAGCGGCATGATTTTCTGAGCCAATGCCTGTAAGTCGTCATTGGTTTCAGCACTAAGCATATTGCCGAATACGGCAGTTACTTTGTCCAGCAGCCTTCCGGATTGTTCGTAGGCTTCTATTGTATTTGTAAATGTCGCCTTCTCCGGGTTTTGTATGATCGCATCAAGTTCCGCATTCTGTTGTTTGATTCCTTCGAGGATGGCAGGCTCATAATGCTCTGTTTTAATCCGGTCAAAGGGTACAGTACCATGCGGTGTTTGATACTGACCGAAGAAAGGATTCTGAGCGTTCAGTATATTGTTCATGGTGTAAACTAGTATCAATGTTATTAATATTCTCTTCATAATTCTCTTCATAGAAGTACAAAACTACTAAAATTGTAGGTTATACCACGGATAATACCTTGCTTTTTAACAATATATAAAATGAAGACAAAAAAACCGCTACGGTTTCCCGCAGCGGTTTCCTATATGTTTAGACTTCTAATTAAGCGTTAACTGATGCCATGTGAGCGATCAAGTCAAGAACTTTGTTAGAGTAACCGATTTCGTTGTCATACCAAGATACAACTTTTACGAAAGTATCAGTCAAAGCGATACCAGCTTTTGCATCGAAGATAGAAGTACGAGCGTCACCCAAGAAGTCAGAAGAAACTACTGCATCTTCAGTGTAACCCAGGATACCCTTCAATTCGCCTTCTGAAGCTTCTTTCATAGCAGCACAGATTTCAGCGTAAGTAGCCGGTTTAGCCAAGTTAACTGTCAAGTCAACTACAGATACGTCCAAAGTCGGAACACGCATAGACATACCAG
>OGZX01003555.1_pt1 | contig 10473 bp, 7 predicted proteins | sample 1576881 | NCBI WGS metagenome assembly OGZX01 (sample SAMEA3541542, study PRJEB24748) | human gut metagenome | biome: human gut; feature: human-associated habitat; material: faeces | place: China | collected 2012
GCTTGAAGAATACTTCGTACCGCATAGATATTCAAACTATTACTGAAGATGGTCTCCAATCGTTAATGGAAACCAATTATGGCCGACCTTATTCACTTGACCATGAAATAGTACGCACTTTTTCGCAAGGAATCACGAAATATTTTCGAATTGGTTCGAATGCATTAATTTACTTTGTTGGACAAAAAGATGAAGAGCATGTATTGGAGATGAAACTTCATTATACCAATACTGCGGGCAACAAAGTAACTCAAGATGTGTGGCCGGATGATGCTACCGCTAATGTGAATTCTTGCTATATTGTAAAAGATATACGAATGAATGAGGGAGATTCTGTTTACATATCAAGAGTCGGATTATTACCTAATTGTGAAGATATAATTCATTTCGAACCGGTTGTTCTAAAGGTGAACGAACGCGTTTTCACTTCTGATTTCAAAACTAATATTCAACGACATTATGGTTTTACAGACCAGACTGACGTGGAGAAAATAGAATTTGAACACTTCATAGATACTGTTCGCACTTTGGAGTTTGATTTTGATATAGCTTCTTTAGAAGATATCCTATATTGTCCAAAGTTAGAAAAAATCGTATTAGGGAAAAACCGGTATTATTGGGAAAATCAAGGTCAGGTGATGAAAGGAGAGACCACTCTCTATGAAGTAGAGCGAAGTGTAAATGTTCTAAAGATGGTACGTGAATTGAATAAAAACTTTACCATTGAACGATATAATGAACATTTTCCACAATTGCCGAAAGAATTAGCCTATATGACTATTTCCAAGGAAAACCAGCAAGAATCTGATTTAGGCTTAAACTATTTGGATGTTGCGTTAATTGATAAGTACGAGTGTTCGGAAAAAGATCCACAGGGGTATAACTCTCATTTGGATTGGTTGTTCGATAATATGCCGACTACGAAATGGCAAACTTATACGCAAGCGGATTTACGTACATATTAATTAACGCTTTTCCTGAAATTTTCACATTTGATTAAGGGAATTGTAGTTCGTCAATCACGAAATACAGATAAAAATAGTACTTCTTATTATCCGGATCAAATTAAGATCGAAGTATCGGAAAATCTATTCGCATGGGAAAATGTCAATGGTGAGAATGGTATTGAAGAAACTTTACTGGGACGAGCACCGGGCGAAACGAATATCGTGTATTTGAAAAAACCGGGAAAATACCAGTACGTGAGAATAACAATGACCGATAAAACCTATATTACAAATAGTTCTTTGGCTTTGGCGGATATTGTGCTGTTCCAATAAATGAAGATTTGCAGGGGGGGATGTGTCAAAAGTCCATTTTACAATGACTATCATTCCTAACCCTTTTTTGCACAGGAGGAGAAAACGTTTGCAATCAACTTTTCCCCTGTGCATTTCAAAGGGGAGTTGGTAAATAGAACTTTTGTCACACCCTCTTGTTATTAGAGATGATCTTTTAATTGAAAATCGTATGGAAAGAAAAGTATTACTGATATTTCTAATTGTGGTGAATTCCGTTCGTGTTTATGCCCAAGGAAATTATCAAATTAGCGGGAAAATAAGTGATGTATCTGATGGAACACTTTTGCTTGTGCGGAATGATGGCATGGAATTAGATACGGTGGCAACCACTCCTGTGAAAAATGGAACTTTTATGTTCAAAGGGGAAATTGGAAGTCCATTTGGCGCTTACCTGATGACGAGTGATGGTAAGCTGAATATCCCATTTATTGTTGAAGCAACTAATATCATGATTAACGTGACGGCAAGGGGTGCTTTGATTCAAGGCGGTGTACAACAGCAACTTTTTTCTGCTTATAATCGTATTGGGCAAGATTTTGCCTTCGAACAAGCCAAGATACGGCAGGAAGTGCAACAACCGGGGGCTGATTTGAAAGTCTTGCAAGATAGAATAGATAAAGCTTATGCTGTTTCTATAAATAAGAATCTTGAATTAATTAAGGCTAATCCGGATGCTTATGCCACGGTTTACGTTATTGCTCTTGGAGTATTGAACGAGACGGAAGAAAGTTTACAAGCTAAGTATGATTTGTTGGGAGAGAAGGTTAAAAATAGTATTCCCGGAAAACAGCTTGCTGCTGCTCTTGACCGTTTTGCGAAATTAGCGATCGGGCAGCAGGCACCAAATTTCACAACGACACGTCCCAATGGAAATGCGCTCACGCTGTGTGATGTACCTGCCAAAATCAAGTTGTTGGTATTTTGGGCATCCGATGTTCCGGCTTGTCGTCAGTTCAATCCTAATTTGATAAAACTTTACCGGCAATACCGTCCGAAGGGGTTTGAAATTGTTAGTGTTTCTCTAGATCGTAATCGCTTTGATTGGGAAAGGGCGATTGAACAAGACGGACTTGTTTGGCCCAATGGCAGTGATTTGCAAGGGAAAAAATCTCCCGTGGCACATCTCTATATGGTAGGAAACATGGTTTTGCCTTACACGATTCTTATTGATAGCGAGAATAAAATAGTTGCAAAAGGCTTGTTGGGTAAAGAGTTAGAGGATAGTATCCGTCAGTTGACTAAAAAGAAAATTAATTAAGTATGAGGCATTATATGGAAAAGATAAACTGTTTTAAAGGTATGTTAATATGTGCGTTGGCTGTATGCCAGACGGCGTGTGTAAATAACGAAAGTCTTGTCGGGACATGGGTGCACCCCGTTCCTGGAATGCCGGACATCAAACAAGGCTTTGTGCTTGAAGAGGGCGGCAAGGCATCGTCCGTCAATATGGCAACGCTCTTTTACGAAGCATGGAAACAGGAAGGGGCTTCGCTTATCCTTTCCGGGAAGAGCATGGGTAATCGCCAAGTTATTTCGTTCTCGGACACGTTGCGCATCGAACGTTTAACGTGGGACAGCCTTGTACTGAAAAAAGGAATCCTTACCATTCGGTATGCAAGAGAAGCGGGAGAAAAAACGTCGGGAAGTAACTCGTCTTTGTCTGCGGCTATGGACCGAAAGGTATTGAGCGTAAAGGGGGTGCTTGTGATCGGTCCGGAGGTGCGTTCCTTTAAACCGGAGGGAAGTTCCGAGGTTTATTGGCTGATTGACAATACCGGCGAGCTTTACCGGGAATATGACAGGATAACAGGGGGAATCAAGAACGGGGTTCCTGTTCAAGCCGAATTAGAGGTAGAGGACACTGGAAAATCGACGGAGGGTTTTGCAGCCAGTTACAAGAGTGTGTATCATGTGCATAAGGTTAAGCGTATCTATAATAGGGATACATTATGAAAAAATCTTCCCTAAAGCACGGTAACGGGCATTATAATGCGTTATTCGTCTGGAGACGAGAGAGATGATTCAATAGGGGAATTAGGATGTTTATTTTTTGTTTCGACTATGCAAAATTTACGCTTAAATATAAAAAAACACAGATTTTCCAGTTGGTCCGTAAAACATAGTTAAAACAAATACTCAAAATCTTATATTTTACTCATCAAATTTAGGTGCAAATAAAAAAGCAGTTACATTTTTGATTCTGTAACTGCTTCATTTTTAGGTGGTCCCACTTGGGCTTGAACCAAGGACCCCCTGATTATGAGTCAGGTGCTCTAACCAGCTGAGCTATAGGACCTACACTTGCGTGTGTTAAAGTGGTTAGCCTTTAACGGGTGCAAATATAGTGTTTTATTGAAATTCGGGCAAATATTGGAGGGCTTTTTTTTGATGGTTCATGGGAGATACCGTAAATTTATTTACATTTGCGTGTAGATGAACTTATTAGTATAATTGATAAAATTCGTGGTGTGAAAATTTGTTTGTTAGTGATAGGAAAGACAGATGCGGAGTTTGTACGGGCAGGGATTGCCGAGTACGAGAAACGTTTGAAATATTATATCCCTTACGAAATGAAGGTGATTCCGGATGTGCGGAACACGAAAAACATGAGTGAGATACAACAAAAAGAACGTGAGGGAGAATTGTTGTTGGGGCAGTTGGAGGCGGCGGATTACGTGATTTTGTTGGATGAGAAAGGAAACGAGTATACTTCGAAGGCTTTTGCGGACTTTTTGGCACAGAAGATGCTGACAAGTATGAAACGACTTGTATTTATTATCGGGGGGCCTTACGGTTTTTCGGAAGAAGTATATAAACGTGCAAACATGAAAATATCACTATCCAAGATGACTTTTTCTCACCAAATGGTGAGAATGATTTTCACGGAGCAATTATATAGGGCAATGACTATATTGAAAGGAGAACCTTATCATCATGAATAAAGCGAGGGTGAAAAGCATGAAGAAGTTTTGGCTTGTACTATCACTTGCCATGTTCTGTTTGATCGTGGGCTCTTTGTGGGAGTTTTCTCTGAATGATTGGTCTGCGGACAAGAAAATATTTCTTTTTCAAGAACGGTTGAAATTCGAGGAGAAACGGCTTGACGAGCAGTTGCGGAAACTGGATCACGAGGCAGAGCGGAAAAAGCCGGAATGGAAAGGTAAGCAGTCAGTGCTGGTTGGCTTTAAGGGGAGTAAGTTAGTTTACTGGAGTAACGAGAGAGTGGGGTCGCCTCGTTTGTACGAGATATTGTCTGCGGGGAGTGACTTCGTGAAAATTAATAATCTTTATTTTGATGTTCGTAAACATGCCGTCGGGGATACGGTTTATTATGCGCTCCTGTTTATAAAGGAGGATTACCCGTATTCGAGTAATTACGTGAAAAGTCATTTTAACCCGTCGTTAGGTGAGAACTTGGATGATGCGAGTAAGGTGATTATTCGGGAAACGTGGGAAAAAGGAGGACAGCTCGTGTACAACCGGGACGGGAGGCCGTTGTTCAAGATCGAGAGTCAGGTGGAGCGTGGGGATGTTGTACCCACTTATTTTCTGTTGATTCCTTACATCATGTTCCTTCTCCTGCTGTTCTATGCTTACGAAATATCCTTGGACCGGGCCCGGTCGTTCCGGATGCAATTATTCCACGTGTTCGGTTTCTTTTTTCTCATTGTGTTGTTGCGTTCCTTGATGGTTGATTACAAGGTTCCGCAAGTGCTTTATTCTCTGCCTATTTTCACGACGAGTCAGATTGGGGGACGGTTAATTGTGTCGGTGGGGGATTTGTTTGTCACAATGTTCTGTCTGGCACATTATTTTTTTATTACCTTTAACAAGCTGAAAATAAAGTATGACGAGCCTCGTTTGGTGCGTTATAAATATATATTCCTTGTGGGATTCGTGATAGGCGTGTTTTTCTACACGAATTTGTTACACTTTTCGATTAACGCATTAATCGAGAGTACGCAGGTCAGCTTGAATATAGCCCGTCTTATTAATGTCGATTTCTCGTCGATCGTGGCTTTTATCACGTTGATTATTGCCGGGATGGGATTTATCGTGCTGATCAACAGTTCTGTGCGTTATTTTCAGAATTTATTCTCTATCAGTCAAGCGTTTTTGGGAGTAACTGGTGTACTTGTTTTTTGTGCGGCTCTTTGTTATTTCTTTAATTTCTCTCTGTCCCCGTTGGAGTGTCTTTTTCCGTTATCGCTTTACTTGTTGTTTATTTTGGGGGTGTATTTGATGAAACAGGATGCCCAAAAGAGTATTTTCATGATTGCGCTTGTGGTGGTCTGTGTTTATATCATTTTCTTGGCAAAAAGTAGCGAGATCCATCGGGAACAAGGGGTGAGGGCAAGTTTTGCGAACGAGATTATCAAGGAAAGAGATCCGATTTTTGAGCATAAATTACTAGAAGTCAATGATGAGATAAAGCAAAGCCAGAAGGCGGATTCGCTGGTGAAGGTGGGAGATGTGGATTTGTTGTCGGCTTATATTTCAAGCGAGTTGCTGGATATGACGGGATTCTACTATACTTGTAAGGCGATAATATGTGATCCTCGGGATTCGATATTGTTGACGCCTATCTCCGAAAAGTATGGTTGTGACGAGTATTACGATAAGCTGATTGATAGTTTGGGAACTCGTATCGGTTACACGTCGTTTTTTTACATAAAGGATTTTGACGGGGTAGTTGAGTATCTCGGTCGTTTTTCTTTCTCTACACCTCGGGGTGGTAGTTGCGTATATATCCGTTTCGAGTCGAAAAATCGGCATGAAGGGATAGGGTATGCCCAAATTTTATCGAGGGAGATCGGTGTGGAGAAAGAGGTGCGTTATCCTTATTCTTATGCGAAGTACAAGAATGGGATACTGGTGGATTCCAAAGGGGACTTTAGTTACCCACGTAATTTGGAGCGTTTCGGGAAGATCGAACACGCCCGTATTATGAATAAAGACGGGTTTTCGCACATGGTGATTCCCGTGGAGAATGATGGGGTTTGTATTGTGAGTTTGGGGGATGACGTGTTTGCACTCTACTACCTGAACCTGTTGTACGCTATTTTTGTCAGTGGTATCTTGACTTCTTACGGGATGTTTTTCCGATTTGACGGGGGATGGGGAAGTTTTCGGCAGACGAGTCTCACGTTGAGAATTAAAAAGAATATTATCACGTTGATTGGTGCGTTGTTCTTGATCATGACAATCATGAGTATTATCGTGAATGCCGAGAGTTTCGAACGTCGGCATAGTTCGAAGGTGATAGAGTTATCTCGGTATATAACAGATGAATTGGAGCATAATGATTGTGTGGATGCTGCGAAGTGTCCCCAGATATTGAAGAAGTTGAAAGATATGTCCGAGGTTCTTTGGGTAGATATTAATATCTATAACTGGGATGGAGTTCTCGTGGCGACTTCTCGTCCCGTGATATTTGAGAAGGGGTTTGACGGGGCTTTGTTGAACCCAAAGGCTTTTGAACAGATTGTTAAAAAAGAACAAATTAATTTTGTTCAAGATGAGAAAATCGTGGAGTTGACATATATGGCCGTGTATATGCCATTGGTGCTGGAAAATGGGGAGAGGTATGTGTTGAGTATCCCGTATTTTACCCGTGGGGAGGAGCTGAATAAGGATATTTTGCTGATCGTGATTATTGCGGTGAATATTGCCATGATTGTGATGGTGCTTGCTTTTATCCTGTCGAGTATCGTAGCCGAGCGGATCACGAAACCGCTACAAGTGGTGAATGAGAAACTGCGTCAGATGAGGGTGGGGGGAAAGAACGAGAAGATCGTGTACCACGAGCGGGATGAAATCGGTATGCTGGTGAAGGAGTATAACGAGATGGTTGATAAGCTGGAGGCGAACGTGAAGAAGTTAGCGAAGTCGGAACGGGAGAGTGCTTGGCGGGAAATGGCCCGGCAGATTGCTCACGAAATCAAAAACCCGTTGACCCCGATGAAGTTAAATTTGCAGTTCATGCAACGCACGTTGCAGAAAGGGGATATGGAGGAAGTGCGCCAGCGGTTTAAGGATATTTCAGCTGTGTTGATCGAACAGATTGATCATATGGCATCGATTGCCTCGGCATTCTCTGATTTTGCCAAGTTACAGGAGGCGAATAACGAGTGGTTCGACCTGAGTGAACTGGTAAACGGCTGTGCAAAATTGTTCCATGAGAACGTGGATTCCATGGAATGTGATATTGAGCCGAATGTTTCCGTGTATGGTGATCGAGATCAAGTGAACCGGGTGATCGTGAATTTATTAAAGAATGCGGAGCAGAGTATCCCGGAAGGACGGGAAGGGCACGTGTTGGTACGACTGAAAACGGTGTTAGGCAAGATCATATTGCTTGTTAAAGATAACGGTTGTGGGATATCGGAAAGTATCCGGGATCGAATTTCCGAGCCTAATTTCACGACTAAGTCCGGAGGTACGGGACTAGGATTAGCGATGTCTTACAAGATTATAGAAGCGATGGGAGGTTCGATCACTTTTGAGAGTGTGGAGAATGAAGGGACAACGTTCTATGTAGTGCTGAAACAAAGCAATTGAAAATGGAGAATTGAAAGTTGAAAATGAATATATACGGTTAAAAGAGTGTTTGATTGTGGGATGAAATCTAAAATTCTTAAGGCGGTGTCGACTACTCGTTTGGGGAGGATGTCGACCATGCATTTCTGCCAGGTGGATTGCTTGCATTTGCCGTGACCGTCTTTGGTACAAGGGCGGCAAGGAAGGTCGACTTCGATGACTTCGGCTTGTTTGCCCGTGGGGTAACCGAAGGCAGTCGGACCTATCAAGGCGATTGCTTTCGTGTGGAACAGGTCTGCGGCGTGAAGAAAACCGGTATCCCCGCTGATCACGAGGTTGGATTGCTTCACGAGGTAACAGGATTCCAATAGACTGGTTTTTCCTGCTAGGTTGTTAACTCTTTCGGGTGCGATGGCCTTGATGGTCTCGCAGAACGTGTCGGTCGGGCCTGCCAGTATGATGAAGCGATGATCCGGCATAAGTTGGATCACTTGTTGCCAGTTACTTACCGGCCATCGTTTCATTTCCCAGTTGGCGGAAGGTACAAGTGTGATGGTTTTCGGGGTGATGGTGTGTTGGAAACGTTCCTCGAATTCTGCGGGGAAGTTCCAATCGTTGTAATGAGATTCGAAGTTGGTAATACCCCAGGCAGCCAACGGTTTCCGGTAGGATATGATTCCTCGGAACGGTTTGTCGAATTTGTTAATCCCCAATTTGAACAGCAAGAAACGTTTCCAACGATCCTTGCGTCTCAGCGTGTAGTGGGGCCCTCTCGGGAAAAGGTGATAGAACGGTGGGAGCAACACGGCTTTTAATATGTTGGAACGAATATTACTGTGAGCGTCGTAGATATAGTCGAACTTCTCGGCTTTCAGTTGTCGGGCCATTTGTAATAACCCTTTGAATCCTGTTTTTTTATCAAATCCCCAGACTCGATCAATACGTTTGTCCATGTTAAGAAAGGAACCCATGTCTTTGCGGGCTATCCAGTGAATTTCAGCATCGGGGAAGTGGTTTTTGATACCATTTATAACGTTCATACATTGAATGATATCTCCGATAGAGCTGAATCTGATAATGAGAAATTTAGCCATGTCTCTAACTATTTTACAACAAAAGTAATAAAAATGTAGTTTATCTATCGTAAAAAGAACTATTTTCGTGTTCAGATCATAAAAAGTAATATCATGAAGAAACACATACCTAACTTGATTACCTGTATGAACGTTACGTCCGGTACGGTGGCCATTTATGCCGCTTTTCACGGGCATTTGTATCTTGCTGCCTGGCTCGTGATTCTGGCGATGGTATTCGATTTCTTTGATGGTTTCGCTGCTCGTTTGTTGCACGTGAAGTCGGAAATGGGCAAGGAACTGGATTCCTTGGCCGACATGGTTAGTTTCGGGGTGATGCCTTCCGTGATGGCTTTTTTCTTGATTCGCGATCTGGGGTATAGTGGTGGTGGATTGTTTACCGTAAATTCTTGGCAGGGAGCGTTTATGTACGTGCCGTTTCTGGTTCCGGCTTTCTCGGCTTATCGCTTGGCTAAGTTCAATCTGGATGTGCGACAAACTCATTCGTTTATCGGTTTGCCGACCCCGTCGAACGCATTGTTTTGGGTGATGTTGGTATTTACCCGTTATTATCAGGAAGAGTTTTTCACGGCGATGTGGGGTAAGCCGTGGTTGTTGGCTCTTTTCGCCTTAGTGCTGGCCATTTTGCTGATCAGTGAAATCCCGATGTTCTCGTTGAAGTTAACCAGCTTTTCGTGGAACGGGAATGCTCTTTTATATTGTTTCTTGGGAGCTGTAATAATCGGTTTTGTCGTTTGGGGTGTGAAAGCGTTATCTTGTATGATACCCGTTTATATCTTGATTTCTTGTTATGATTTCAAGAGGGTGTGGAATTGGAGATTTTGGGGGATACTTGTGGTGCTTTTCCTGTTACTGAAATGGGCGGCAGCGTTTATCGTTTTACCGGCTTATTTGATTGTGCTTATCGTGAAATTGACAGCCCGGGCAGATCAATAGCCGGGTCATAATCCACGAAGTCATAGTTCGGAGAGATCACGGCAGGGGCTTCCACGATGATTGTTTTGTTTTTCACCGGGGAGGGTTGTATGTTTGTCATGTTCGTCATTCCGTCTCCTTGGAATATGTCCTGTTGGGAGATCACCACGATTCCGGCCACGACGGCTGCCGATAAACCGAATTTGAATAAACGGGTAACGAGGTTACCGGATTCGGTGTTAATCAGTTCATCTTGAGTTTTACGGATCTTTTTCCCGTTGATAGTTACCAAAGGCAAGGATTCCATACCGATCACGTCCGGCAGGAAGTTGTGGTTCTTGGATTCGAAGAGAACGTTGAACCGGCGGTCGACCGAAGAGGTTCCGATTGTTCCGAAGTCTACTTTTTGTTTCTGGTTCAAGCGTACCTTGATTTCTTCACAAAATAGAGCCAGACGTCGTTGCGCTTTCTCGTAATCAATCTGTTCTTTACGTGCGATCCAATCAATCAGAAGACCGTCATTTTGTTTCAGGTGTTTGTTGAACATGACTTTTTTAGACGGGGGAACGATGGTTCCCGTTTTCTCGTTGATGCTTGCGGACGTGTAGTCACAAATGAACCCT
>OGZX01003556.1_pt1 | contig 10471 bp, 9 predicted proteins | sample 1576881 | NCBI WGS metagenome assembly OGZX01 (sample SAMEA3541542, study PRJEB24748) | human gut metagenome | biome: human gut; feature: human-associated habitat; material: faeces | place: China | collected 2012
GCAATTGCCGTCAGCAAGACGACTACTAACAAAGTAAAGTTCATAAATCTAATTATCTTTTAGATGTATATAATAGGATAGTTGGCCGAAAGGAGCAATCCCTCTGAATCGCCTTCGACGGACTTTGGCAAACTTTGCAGTCTGCCCGACTTATTTTATCAAATGATTATCTTTCTCAGCCCGAAGACATAGTAAGAGAGCGGATCGGGCACAGGATAGAAAGAGGCATGCAACAATGAACCACAGGCTGGAGACTCCGCCAGCCAACGCATCCGGAAGTAATTCAGTAATAGCAGGACGCTCTTGTTGCCGGGCACTTGCGTACTGTCCACATTATCTATATAAAGAGATGTGGAAAGGAAACGGTTATAGATGTTACGGATGTTCTGTTGATGTGAAGTAGGGGCTTGAGACAAGATACAGCGCTCATCGTCATTGTTGCGTATGAAAGTGCATGATATACCCGCCGCTTGCGCTGCACCGTCGTACAGCAATACGCCGAGTAAGAGGATCATGAGGTATTTTATACACTGTTTCATACAACTACTTTTTCATTCGGCTGCAAATGTATAACAATTATTGGCTATTTTGTTATACAGAGATGTCAAAATGTTCAGTTTTTAGCACTTTTTGACCTTCCATCAACTCCTCTTCCAGAATTCGGGGGTGAAAAGCAGCAATACGGTGAACAGTTCGAGGCGTCCCAGGAGCATGAGGAAAGCCAGCAGCCATTTCGCCATATCGGGCAATGCATTCCATGAAAAAGCAGGACCTGTTTCTCCCAGACCGGGACCCATATTGCCGATACTGGAAACCACGCAGCCCACGGATTCTACAAATCCGATGCCCAGTCCCATCATAATCAGTACGCTGATAATGATGATTACCGCATATATAAAGCAGAAAGCCAGCACGGTAGATTGCACGGAAGGTGAAATCACCTGTTTGTTGAGCCGTACCGGCAATATCGCATTCGGGTGAAGGATATGCTTGAACTCATTGCGGGCCACTTTGCCGAGGATAACCATACGGATACATTTTAAACCGCCCGTCGTACTGCCCGCACAGGCACCCATCAGCATGACGATGGTCAGCAGTCCCCACGTCACAGCAGGCCATAGCATATAGTCGGCAGTAGCAAATCCGGTGGAGGTATGCAGTGAAATCACTTGGAACAGTGATTGGCGGAACGACTCTTCCATTCCCATAGGTTTGGAATAATAAAGTATCACGGCGATTACTCCGGTGAACAGCACCACCGACCAGAAGTACCATTTCAATTCGGCATCATTGATGACCTTCTTGAATTTTCGGTTGACGAAGAACAGCAGCAATGTGAAGTTGATGCCCGAAATAAACATGAAGATGGATATGACGTATTCGATATACGGAGAGTTATAATAGGCTACACTGGCCTGTTTGGTTGAAAATCCACCCGTTCCGGTAGTGGCGAAGGCGTGGCAAACACTATCGAACCAATTCATTCCGCCCAGCATCAACAGGGCAACGAGAATACAGGTGATACCTGCGTAGATACTCCAAATCCATTTGGCGGTGATGCCGATGCGCGGGTGTACCTTGTCGTGTGTCGGGCCACTGGCTTCGGCGGCGAATACCTGCAAACCGCTGACACCGAATATCGGAAGTATGGCGATGGTGAACATGATAATTCCCAAACCACCTATCCATTGCGTCATGCTGCGCCAGAAGAGCAGTCCGTGAGGCAATGCTTCAATGTCGTCCAGTATCGTGGCACCTGTGCTGCTGAAACCGGACATGGTTTCAAAGAAAGCGTTGGTAATGCTGGGGATATATCCGCTGATATAGAACGGCAGCATGCCGAAAAGAGAAAATGCCACCCAGGCGAAGCTGACAAGTACATAGCCATCTCTGCGTGTCAATTGGCGGTTACCGCCCTTGCCCATGATTGCCAGAAGCAGCCCGACACCTGCTGTAATACCTGCCGACACCCAAAAGTCCACCAGAGCTTCATCCTGATAATAGAATGAAACCCCCGAGCAAATCAACAGCATCACTGTCTCCAGCAACAGGAGGATGCCGATAATCCGTATAACCGTTTTGAAATTAATCAACTCTCAACTAATTAAAGTATTTCTCAATCTTTTTAATCATCATATTCAGGCAGAATACCACCACATGGTCGCCCGGCAATATCTGTGTATTACCCATCACCACGACACCTTCGCCCTGGCGGATTAATCCTCCGATAGTGGTTCCCTTTGGCAGTCCGAGGTCTTTCACCTGATGTTTGGTGATTTTGGAACCGGCTTTCACGGTGAATTCCGCAACGTCGGCATTGGCAAATGTCAGGCACTTCACGTTGCTGACGTCAGCATCCAGCATCATCTGATAGATGTGGCTGGCGGTAATCATTTTCTTGTTGATTACCGTACCGATGTCGAGGCTTTCCGCCATACCTATATAATCTATGTTTTCCACTTCCGCCACCGTCTTGCTGACGCCCATACGCTTGGCGGCAAGACAGGAGAGAATGTTAGTTTCCGAATTGTCCGTCAGGGCAACAAAAGCCTCCGTATTTTTCAGACCTTCTTCGATTAGTAAGTCCATGTCCCGTCCGTCGCCGTTGATAATCATTACTTTGTCGTCAAGAATTTCCGTCAGACGGTTGCAACGGTTCAGGTCGTTATCTATAATCTTCACCTGCATATAGTCGGGCACATATTGTGCGGTGCGCACGGCAATGCGGCTTCCGCCCATAATCATCACGTTGCGCACGTCGGCATAATCTTCTTTACCGGCTATCTTACGTATATAAGGTACGTACTTGCGGGTGGTGGTGAAGTAAACAATGTCGTGCAGTTTGATAACATCGTCACCCCGGGGGATGAGTGTTTCATTGCCGCGTTTGATGGCTACCACGTGGTAGGGCTTGTCCGTTCCGGCGAGCTGGTACAGGGGAATATCCAGTATCTCCGCCTTTTCGCGCATCTTGGTACCGATCAGTATCAGTGACCCGCCGCAGAACTCCCACCACTGGCGCACCCAACTCATGCGTATGGAAGATACGATTTCTTTGGCGGCAAGCATTTCGGGATAAATCAGCGAGTCAACGCCCAGTTTCTGGAAGAACTCCTTATTCTTGGGCAGGAGATATTCATAATTGTCGATGCGGGCAACGGTTTTCTTCGCACCCAGATTGGTGGCGAGCATACAGGCAGTTATGTTACGGCTTTCATCAGGAGTGACGGCTATGAACAAGTCCGCCTCTTTAGCCCCTACCTCCTTCAATCCCTGAATGGAAGTGGGTGATGCCGTAACCGTCATCAAGTCAAAGTTGGAACTGAGCGTACTCAACCTTTCCTCGTTGTCGTCCATCAGTATGATGTCCTGTTTCTCGCGGGACAGCAATTTTGCCAAGTGTGTGCCTACTGCGCCGGCACCGGCAATAATAATCTTCATTGCTTTTCTATTACTCTTTCAACTGGCAACAAATTGTAGCCATTTTATGTTCTTTTTACTTACTGATCGTAGCCATTATCCCTTCTTCATCCATTCCGCACACGTGATATAATTGCTGTACCGTTCCGTGCTCGATGAATTGGTCCGGTACACCTATGCGTTCCACATGTGGTGTATATCCATTATCCGACATAAATTCCAGAATGGCAGTCCCCATGCCGCCTTTTCGTATGCCGTCTTCAATGGTGACGATGCGGGAAAATGAGCGTCCTATTTCGTGCAGCATCTCCTCATCCAAAGGCTTGAGGAAACGCAGGTCATAATGTGCTATTGAGATATTCTTTTCTTTTTCTGCCTGTTCTATGGCCTTTGAGGCTACATTACCTATTGGGCCGAGGGTGATGACAGCAAGGTCTTTACCCTCTTTCAGCTTGCGTCCTTTGCCTACGGGTATTTCTTCCAGCGGGCATTGCCAGTCCGTCAGCACACCCCGTCCACGCGGGTAACGGATGACGAACGGACCCTTGTCCGGCAGTTGCGCCGTGTACATCAGGCGGCGCAACTCGTGCTCGTTCATGGGTGAGGATATGGTCAGGTTGGGTACGGGGCGGAAGTATGCCAGGTCGAACACACCGTGGTGTGTCGGTCCGTCTTCACCTACCAGTCCGGCGCGGTCAAGGCAGAGCACGACGGGAAGTTTGAGAATGGCAATATCGTGAATTACATTGTCGTAAGCGCGCTGCATGAACGAGGAATAGATGTTGCAGAACGGTTGCATTCCTTCCTTCGCCATACCACCCGAGAAGGTGGCGGCATGTCCTTCGGCAATGCCTACGTCGAAAGCGCGGTCGGGCATTGCTTGCATCAGCATGTTCATGGAGCAGCCTGTAGGCATGGCAGGGGTGACACCGACAATGCGTGGATTCTGTTTGGCGAGTTCCACAAGGGTTTCGCCGAACACGTCCTGAAAGAGTGGGGGCAGGTTGTGTGTATCTGCCATGAAGCGTTCGCCGGTTTCGGGATCGAACTTGCCCGGTGCATGCCAGATGCCCGGTGCTATCTCGGCGGGTTTGAAACCTTTTCCTTTGATGGTGTGCAGATGCAGGATTTTCGGGCCTTTCATATCCTTTATATCCCGCAGAATCCGTGCGATATTTACTACATCGTGTCCGTTGATAGGACCGAAGTAGCGGATATTCATTCCTTCGAAAATATTCTGTTGTTGGGCAGCTATCGATTTCAGGCTATTGCCAAAGCGAATCAGTGCCTTGCGGCGGTTCTCGTTGAGGATGCCTACCTTGAAGAGCATTTTTGATATTCTGAAACGCAACTGGTTATAGCGGTTGGAAGTCGTCAGATTGAACAAATACTGTTTCATGCCACCTACACTGCGGTCAATCGCCATGTCATTATCGTTGAGGATAATGAGGAGATTGTTTGATGTGGTGGAGGCGTTGTTCAAACCCTCGAAAGCCAGACCGCCGCTCATCGAACCATCGCCGATTATGGCGACCACATGGCGGTCTTCTTCGCCCTTTTCGGCGGCGGCCACTGCCATGCCCAGCGCAGCTGAAATGGAATTGGATGCATGTCCGCAAGTGAAAGTGTCATAGTCACTTTCGTCGGGAGAGGGGAATGGACGTATACCTTTGAATTTCCGGTTTGTAGAGAATGTTTCCCTGCGTCCGGTAAGTATCTTGTGTCCATAAGCCTGATGGCCTACGTCCCACACAATGCGGTCGTAGGGGGTATTGAACACATAGTGCAGGGCGACGGTCAGTTCTACCGTCCCCAGACTGGCTGCAAAGTGTCCCGGGTTGCACGAAACTTCTTTTATAATGTCTTGCCGCAATTCTTTGCAAACTTCCGGAAGTTGCTCAACACTAAGTTTACGCAGGTCTTCGGGGTTGAAAATGGAATTCAGCAAGTTATATGTTGTTGTCTCTGTCTTCATCTCTGTTCTGAGGATTACAAATTGCAAAATTAGTAAAAGAAAACGGAAGGTATTTCCTTTTTCTCCAAAAAAAACTCAATCCCCGGCTCTTTAACTTCTTCGGAGTTTTGCAGATGAGGACATTTATGCCGATTTTCTTCTATTCTGATTGGGCAATGAAAGAAGTTCATACTGCTTTTTCGTAACTTTCATACTTTTGTTTGTTTGTTTAGAAACAAATTGATTAGTTTTGCTGCGGCAAATATAAATTGGATTTTCGTATAGAAAACGCATGCCTTTAGAACTTGATTTAAAATGGAAAAAGAAAAAGATCTCTTGTTTAATGTAGCAGACATTGTGAAGCGCGCCAAACGTGTATTGAACTTTAAAACCGATGCTGACCTGGCTGCTTATCTGGGGGTGTCGCGTTCTACACTTAGTAACTGGGTTGCGCGAAATAGTATAGACTTTCCGTTGTTACTGAGTAAATTGAAAGATGTGGACTATAACTGGCTATTGCTGGGAAAGAAGCCCCTCATCCCTCAGTCGGAAACTTCCGATGCGCTGAAAGACCGCACTGTGATGCTGTATGATATCGCCGCTGCCGCTAACCTGCGGACCTTGCTTGCCAACAAGCAGCAGTACGTGGTAGGTAAAATACAAATTCCCAGTATTCCCGTGTGCGACGGTGCGGTCTACATCAGCGGAGACAGCATGTATCCCATCCTGAAGTCGGGAGACATCGTAGGTTTCAAGGAAATCAACAGCTTCGGAAATGTCATTTATGGTGAAATGTATCTGGTTTCATTCTGTATTGATGGCGACGAGTATCTGACAGTGAAATACGTGAATCGTTCCGACATAGAAGGGTATATCAGGCTGGTGAGTTACAATCCGCACCACGAACCGATGGATGTTCCTTTCTCTTCCATTCAGGCAATGGCTATTGTGAAATTCTCTATCCGGAAAAATATGATGATGTAAACAGAGAATTATGAACTTTTTTACTTCCGTTGAATTACCTTCCGGCCTGCCCCGTTTCGTCCAGTCGGACGAACTTCTGCTGATGGGGTCTTGCTTTGCCACCCATATCGGTGCATTGCTGGCAGACGCCAAGTTTCGTCCGGATGTGAATCCTTTTGGAGTCCTTTACAATCCACTGTCGGTTTCGGCAGCTTTGCGCGAGGTGGTGTCGGGCCGGATTTATACGGAAGAAGATTTGTTCTTCTTCCGTGAATGCTGGCACAGTCCGATGCATCACGGAGATTTCTCTTCCACTTCGGCAGAAGAAACTTTGCGGCGCATCAACACCCGTTTGCAAGCGGCGCATACCCGCATCCACCAACTGAACTGTCTGCTGCTGACTTTCGGCACATCGTGGGTGTACGAACAAACAGGACGCGTTGTGGCAAACTGTCATAAACAACCGGAGTCTGTCTTTACCCGTCGCCGCCTTAGCGTGCAAGAAATAGTATCGGACTATACTTCCCTGTTCTCCGGCCTGATAGTCCGGAATCCGAAGCTGAAAGTCATCCTTACCGTCAGCCCTATCCGGCATGTACGCGACGGAATGCATGCCAACCAACTGAGCAAAGCTGCGCTTCTGCTTGCCATAGACCAGCTGCACGCTGTTTTTCCCGAACATGTCTTTTATTTTCCGGCCTACGAACTCTTGCTCGACGAGCTGCGCGACTACCGTTTTTATGCCGACGACATGGTGCATCCATCCCCCCAAGCGGTGCGCTACGTATGGGATAAGTTTGTGCAGACCTGCCTCTCTGAGGATGCGTTAGAGATTATGCAGGAAAGTGAAAATATCAATAAAGCGTTATCTCACAAGCCCTTTCATCCGGAGTCAGACGAGCATAAGCGTTTTTTAGGACAAATTGTGTTAAAAATAGACCGACTTAACAAAAAATACCCGTACTTAGATTTCCAAAACGAGAAAGAAATATGTCATATACAATTGAAACAATAGCCGAACGCATCGGTGCACGGCGTGTGGGGGACGCGCCGGCAACCATAGACTGGTTACTGACCGACAGCCGTTCCTTGAGTTTCCCCGAAGAAACGCTGTTTTTTGCTCTGGCCACCAAACGCAACGACGGCGCCCGCTATATCCCTGATTTATACTCCCGAGGCGTCCGCAACTTTGTGGTCACCCAAGAAACCCTTAAAGCAATTGACAATGGACAATTGACAATTGACAATTCTATACAGCGTGACGGCACGCAGCCCATTGTCAATTGTCAATTGTCAATGGTCAATTTTTTAGTGGTTTCCGATCCCCTAAAGGCCTTGCAGAAGTTGGCAGAGCAACATCGGGAGCAGTTCCAGATACCGGTAATCGGCATTACGGGCAGCAACGGAAAAACCATTGTGAAAGAGTGGCTTCATCAATTGCTCAGTCCTGAACGGGTGATTGTCCGTTCACCACGCAGTTATAACTCGCAGATTGGCGTTCCTTTGTCTGTTTGGCAGATGAACGAACAATCCGAACTTGCTATCTTTGAAGCAGGCATTTCGGAAATGGGAGAGATGCGTGCCTTACAGAATATCATCAAGCCTACTATTGGCATACTGACCAATATTGGTGGTGCTCATCAGGAGAATTTCTTCTCTCTACAAGAGAAATGTATGGAGAAACTGACGTTGTTCAAAAACTGTGATGTGGTTATTTATAACGGAGACGATGAATTCATCAGTAACTGCGTGGCGAAATCCATGCTCAGTGCCCGTGAGATAGCGTGGAGCCGGAAGGATATGGAGCGTCCTCTATTTATTAGTAAGGTGGAGAAGAAGGAGGATTGCACGGTCATCTCTTACCGCTATCTGGAGATGGACAATACGTTTATGCTGCCTTTCATTGACGATGCTTCTATTGAGAACTCTCTGAACTGTCTGGCGGCCTGCCTCTATCTGATGCTTCCTGCCGGGAAGATTACGGAGCGTATGACGACTCTGGAGCCGGTGGCTATGCGTCTAGAAGTGAAGGAAGGCAAAAATGGTTGCCTGCTGATAAATGATAGCTATAACAGCGACCTTGCTTCGCTGGACATTGCGCTCGATTTTCTGTACCGCCGTTCGCAGAGCAACGGATTGAAACGTACACTGATCCTTTCAGATATACTGGAGACAGGGCAGAATGCACCGACGCTTTACCGGAAGGTTTCGCAACTGGTGGGCAGCCGTGGTATCGAGCGTATCATAGGGGTGGGGAGTGAGATTTCTTCGTGTGCTGCACGGTTTGATATCGAAAAGGCTTTCTATCCTGATACGGAGGCATTGTTGCGCGCCATTTCGCGTGGAGACTTGCGACTGGAAAATGAGATTATATTGATAAAAGGCGCCCGTCAGTTCGGCTTCGACACTTTGACGGAAGAACTGGAGAAGAAGGTGCACGAGACGATTCTTGAGGTGAATCTTGGTGCCATGGTAGCCAACCTGAACTATTATCGCAGCCGGTTGAGGCCGGAGACAAAGATGGTATGTATGGTGAAAGCCTCTGCCTATGGTGCCGGTTCGTATGAGATTGCCAAAACGTTGCAGGAACATCATGTCGATTATCTGGCGGTGGCTGTGGCGGACGAAGGTTCCGAACTGCGTAAGGCGGGCATCACGGCAAGCATCATCATCATGAATCCCGAGATGACGGCGTTCAAGACCATGTTTGACTATAAACTGGAGCCGGAAGTGTATAGCTTTCATCTGCTGGATGCGCTGATCAAGGAAGCGGAGAAGGAAGGTATCACTAATTTCCCTATTCATATCAAACTGGATACGGGTATGCATCGCCTGGGATTCGCTGCCGACGATATGCCACGGCTTATTGAGCGTTTGAAAAGCCAGAATGCGGTGATCGCGCGTTCGGTGTTCTCTCACTTTGTGGGTAGTGATGCGGCACAGTTTGATGCGTTTACACGTGGGCAGATCGAGGCGTTTGAAGCGGCATCCATGCAATTGCAGGAGGCGTTTCCGCATAAGATATTGCGGCATATTTGCAACTCGGCAGGTATCGAGCGTTTCCCGGGGGCGCAGTTTGATATGGTGCGTCTGGGCATCGGTCTGTATGGTATCAGCCCGATTGACAACAGTATTATAAATAATGTGAGTACGCTGAAAACGACCATCCTGCAAATACGTGAAGTGCCCGAAGAAGATACGGTGGGATATAGCCGCAAGGGACACCTGACGCGTAATTCGCGCATTGCCGCATTGCCTATCGGGTATGCCGACGGGCTGAACCGCCATCTTGGTAACGGTCATGCTTATTGCCTGGTGAACGGGCAGCGTGCGCCTTATGTTGGCAATATCTGTATGGATGTCTGCATGATCGACGTGACGGATATAGACTGTAAGGAGGGCGATACGGTAGAGATATTCGGTGACCATCTGCCCATTACGGTGCTTTCTGATATACTCGAAACCATCCCTTACGAAGTGTTGACGAGTGTCTCGACGCGGGTGAAACGGGTGTATTATCAGGATTAGCAGTCCATCCGTGAGTTGTATGCTCTTCCCGGATATTCGGCTTGGCGCAGAAAGTTTTCGTTTTAATCAGTGTAAATCTGTGTAATCTGTAGTGAAACCATTATATTTGCATCAAATTAAAAAATACTACGGATATGACAAACTTACTCTTATTAGGCTTTTTGCCCAGTGGGTCCGAATGGGTCATCATTGCTTTGCTAATCCTGTTGTTGTTTGGTGGTAAGAAAATCCCCGAACTGATGAAGGGACTCGGAAAAGGCGTGAAGAGCTTCAAGGAAGGTGTGAACGAAGCAAAAGAAGAAATCAATAAAACCAAGGAAGATATAGACGAGCCGGTTTCAAAGGAGAAATGATAATTTAGTGTTCTGCTTTTGATAGTCGGTAGTATCTGTCATCCTTCGACAAGCTCAGGATGACAGATAGTCCGTATATCTAAACCATACACCCCTCTGAATTATCTTTTCCTTATAGTATAAACTAAGTTATGCGAATCAGGAGTTGAATTTAGCTCTTGATTATTAGGATATGAAACAAATGGGTACGCGGACGATGCGGATAAGGCGGATGAACGCGGACTTTAATTTCTTAATAGTATAGCGCAGCTTA
>OGZX01003560.1_pt1 | contig 10462 bp, 10 predicted proteins | sample 1576881 | NCBI WGS metagenome assembly OGZX01 (sample SAMEA3541542, study PRJEB24748) | human gut metagenome | biome: human gut; feature: human-associated habitat; material: faeces | place: China | collected 2012
AATTTCACCTTACACTTTGAACACTGCAAATACTTCACGTTCTCCCCGAACAACAAATTCTCAATAATTTCCATGACATCACGTTTTATTTCCATTTCCTTGACAACAAACTCTCTGTCACCTTCTCCCCGCTTCTTCCGATCACGTAACCACCCAACCCGATCTCCAACAAATCCCATAAACGAGAATTATCAGACAACAACGTCGACTCCATGAACATCCCCGACAAAATAACCAACGCGAATGCTAGCATCACGATCGGCCGCCAAGACCTCTGCAACCAATTTCCCCGAGTTTCTTCCCCGACTGCAGCCGCCTGCTCTCGCACCAGTTCACTTTTGTAACGATACACCAAAGACTGAATTTCCTCTTGAATCTTCTGCTTCTCTTTTGAAGAAACCGACAACCGATTCACGATGTCACCGATCTCCCCAATCACGTTCTGTAATACTCCCATAATCTTTTGTTTTTAAATTTGATATACCAAAAGTACATCCCAGAATGCCCGTTACCAACCATAATATCCGAACACACCCATTTATCATCCGAATAACACGAAGATACATCTGAACAGACTTCTCTCTTCTCGTAAGAGGCCATCCCACAAGAATAGTTAACAACGAATTTCTCTACATTTCCTTATCCTCTTGCCCCCTTTTTCCCCTCCCTATATCCCAAAAATCAAAACACCCGAATACCTCCGTCCGGTAAGGAGGACTAACCGGAAGCACATTCTTGCCGATACAGATCGTTTTTCCGATAAAACCATCCACCTCACAAAGATTCACAATATAACTTCGATGCACCCGTTTAAACATCTCCTCCGGCAAAAAAGGCTCCAACATCAAAAGTGGATGAGCGATCAACAGCCGGGGTTTATCCCGCCGATAGATATAACAATAACATCCCGAAGCTTCCACATACAATATCTCCGAGTAAAAACATCTTTCCCTACGTTCTCCCTGACGCACAAAAAAACAGTCTCGCACGAGACGTTTTGTCTGATCATTTGCTTTTTCCATAACAATTATTTTTACATCCCGCAAGATGACCTTAACAACAAAAACACCTCATAACAAAACTATCCGAAAACGAAAAGGGTATAACAAAAGCACAAACCACTTTCGTTATACCCCTCCCAAATAATTCGATCTTTACAATCTTCAGTAAGCATCGGAAGTATATCTTCTAAATTCATAAGAACATGGAACTCTTTTTGCCAACAAATATAAAGTTGATAAGAAGAACTTTTTCTTTCATTAGATTCTCATGAAACTTCAATCGAATTTTCGTTGGATTTCTTCAACTTCCAGACATCTAGAAGTAAATAACGAATATTTTTATAGAATTCTTTTTCCTAATAGAATGGAGGTTTAGCATGACATCGTTCAACCATTCTCTGCGCTTAGTCATTCTGAGCCTTACAGGTAACTAGCAGAGAACAGATATTACTGTATTCTCTACGGCTTCATGATTTTACAGAACAAGAAGTTCTTTCCCTATAATATTAAAGAGCAGATCGCATTCTCTGCTAGGTTGTCTATCTTTATATTTCCGTCATTCAAACAAGTCACTCATCTTAGACCATGACCGTTCCGCAGTCCCCCGTAAAAGACTCACCGCAATCCTCATTCGGACACAAGTCACAGAACACCACATCCAAACTCCCTTGCAGACATACCGTTGTCTCCGACGTCTCCAAATGCCTATAAATAGACACCTTTACTCCTACCTCCAGTGCATTCAACATCCGTTGCGCCCCATCCTCAGCCGTAGTTTTGAGGTCATAATTCATCTTTTTCGCTCAAATTCCGCAGCCTGAAAATGTAATACTGCCAATAAATTATCATTGATTTCGATTATTTTCATAACATTCGATTTATTTCTTCAGTGAAGCCCAATATGCTTCGTGTAAGTGATAATATTTCTTTATAAAAAAAACATAGGTCAATGCAAGTAACGTTGATGTCACCAACAAATACCCCCAATGCGCCAAAACCATATTAGGACAGATGTACACAAACCCCAGCGACACCACCAACTGCAACCCCATATAAAGCAAGGATACCTTCACATGTCCAATCTTCAACTCGTTCGCCATCAATTGATACGCATGTTTCCGATGCGCTTCTCCTAAATTCTCATGCAGCATGATACGATGCACGATAGTCAGACAACCATCCACACCATATACCAACAGAAAGATAAGGTAAGTCACATCCCCCGTCTTCATCACCAATTGCCCAATCAGAAACAATAAGATAAAAGCAATCCCTATAGACCCCACATCCCCGGCAAAGCACTTCGCCCTACCCTTCGGACGGAAGTTAAACAGACAGAACACAATATCCGCCAATATCACTGTTACAATCAAAGATTCCTCAATAAAGCCCAATTCCCTATTCAATATATATATAGGTATAAGCGAAGCCAAAGCATTGCCACCCGTAATACCATTGATACCATCCATGAAATTAATGATGTTTGATGCACCTACGCACACCACGAGAGCCAATAGCACCACCCACCACATCTCCCAATGCAGCATATTCAGTTGCCAAAACATCAGTCCCATCGCCACAAACTGTGCTACCAACCGTACTGAATCAGGTAGCGAACGGATGTCATCCACAAAACTCACACCAGCTATTAGCGTAACAGCAGCCAAGAACCACGGATAGGCAAAACCGAAGAACACAGACCATATCCACAGCCCCAACATAAAGATAATTCCACCACCACGCAACACTATCGTAGAATGCGACGACCGCTCATTCGGTTTGTCGATGATATTATACGTGTCCGCAATACGGAAATAAAACAACTCCAGTAAAAGCAGAACCACGAAGATGATTCCGTAAGTTAAGTATATGTTCATAATTTATTGGAAATATTTATTATTTCATTACTATTCTTTATCATTCATACTCTCAATATATTCTAGTTCTCAATTTTATATGTTGTAGACCAAATACACCCCATAAGTGACAATAAGAACATCGTGCAATTTCATCAACTAATTAGTTCAAGCTCTAACATCAATGAAATGAGAGTTGTGATTATATCTTATAAACACAATGGTACTATGTGATGACCTATCATTCGGTTCGTCCATAATATTACTCCCGCCCACAATGCAAAAAGACATCCATCCCAACAGAAGCAGAATCACGAAGATGATTCCGCAAATTAAAATCGAATCCTTTGTCTGTCAATATTCATTTCTTCGCAAAACACTCATCCATTCTCTTCAACGACTCCTCGAAACTCACCAACTGATACTCAAAATCCATCCGACTCATTTCCGGATCATAATAGTAGGTGGCAAACATCTTATTGATAGGCTGAAATACAAAGCTGCCGAGCCACACCAAAGGATTGAACAGACGACTAATCCACACTTTATGACCTGCCTCCTTGGCAAAGAAACGGATGATCTCTACAGTGTCGGCCAGCTCTCGGTTCTGAGGATAGAATGTACCACTCAACTGACGTTCGATTGCCTGCTTCACAAACTCAGCAAGATTATCAATATAGAGCATTGATCGATTATTATGCCAAGCCGGAAATACAGGACTCTTCTGTGCCAATTTCACCAATCTCGGAAAATTGCCCTTAGAATTCGGACCATATATCATCGGCGGACAGAGAATACATAACTTGAACGTATCGCATTCCAACTCATGCAGCCCCTTCTCTGCCTGTAGCTTACTATCCCCATAGAACCCATTCGGATTTTTCTTAGTTTCCTTTGTCAACACCTCTCCCTTCAAGCTCTGGCTCTCGTGAAACACTATCTGGCTCGACATGAAGATGAACTGCTTCACGCCTGCAGTCTTGGCATGCTTTGCCACCTCGATGGTCAGATCGCGATTCACTTTGTAGTACAATGGCTTCATTTTAGGGTCAGCATTCACGTGCGCAATGCCAGCCACATGAAACACCACATCATACTTGGTGTAATCTACTTTCTTCCAGTTATCATCCATTGTATCAACTGCATTAAACTCAAAATTCTTTGATTTAGCCAAAATATATTTGCGCACGCTCTCACCTACATACGAGCCTGCTCCGGTTATCAATACACGTATCATATATACTTCTGTTTAACCCTTTATTGTTTCAATTCGTCTCAATTTGTTCCATAGCAGAGTCTGGAACATTGGTAATAGCCATTCGTTGTACACCAGCGGATGCCCCCAACGGTTATACTACCAACGCTTGGCTTTGAACCACAGCACCGGCAATAACTTTTTAGGTATCTCTTCCGAAAACTCAAGGCATAACACATCATCCAAAATTCTTTTCTCCAACGTTTTGTTCTTTCCAATCAGCTTCCAATCCCGAAACACCCCATCGATCTTGACCTCCAATTTATCTATGCATATTGCGGTCACCATATTCATGAACGACCAAATACCCATTTCTTTTAAGAAAGGTGCATTTCATCCCAATGTACATTATGTACCTCTGTCTTAAGGGACAATCCCCAATCCAACAGCGGCCTCAAAGTAACAGCCCTCCTGTAAAACGCTGATCGAGATGACGAATCAGAAAGATAACGATGAAATCTGCAGATGACAGAAGTATCGAAGGTTCAGAATGTATATAGGCATAGAAAGATCTGAGACAAGCTTTTTGAGTTTGTCTTCAATGTGCTTTACATTCCCATACGCCTTCACATTGACCTCATAGCAGGTTTTCATATACTCAACCTAATCGAGCCAATTGATTCGTCCAATATTTTTTCCATTCAACAACATCAGGTGTACGCGACAATCCATCCCGTACACCCGATGCAATCTGTATTAATCCTAAGTATATTCACTACTTCATTCTTCCTGTTTCCTGAGCTTAGTTTACACAGAAGTTCTCGAAGAGAAGGACTTTTTACTCTTCTCCTAAAAGCCTATCCACCAACTCTACATATTTCTTTGTTACGATTTCCTTGGTGTATTCCGACAAAATCACTTTCTCGCCCATCTTACCCATTTCACGGAGTTTCTCGCAAGTCATGGTCTTCAGCCACTCCGCCATTTCCGTGGTCTTGGTCTCCAGATCATGGTCCGTCACTAGCTTGGCACACCCCACAGGCTTCAGGAAGTTCACGATAGGCGTATTCTCCCCACTGCACACTATCAACGGACGACTACAAGCCATAATCGTATAAACCTTCGAAGGGAATCCCATACCCTCCTGTTCCGGAGTCATGAAGATGTACTGCAAATCGCTATAAGCCAGAATTGCAGGCATTAGGCGTCTGAGCTGATAATCCAGAATATGCAGCTTATTCAGTCCTAGAGCCACTTTCTGCTCCTCAACCCAACTCTTCATCTTGCCCATACCTATTAGGAAGTACTCCACGTTCATGTCCCTCGTCTTCTCTGCCAGACGCACCAGCGGCGCCCAATCCTGAGCCCAACCAATGTTGCCTGCATACAGCAGTTTGATACTGTCCGTCTCGGGGAACAACGACTTGTCTAAACCTTCTGTGCTTATTCCCTCGTGATATAGTTCCGTATCCACGAAGTTAGGGATGATGTGCAACTTCCTACGATCCTCGAATCTATCCACAATCGTATCGTAGAACACTTGATCTATCGTAGTCACAGCATCCGAATTGTTATACACCCTCTTTTCCATACCACGCAGATAACGATGCACCACACTCGTCTTAGGCTTGTTCAAAATATCCGGATATATCTCCTGCACATTATACACCACTTTGCAGCTCTTCAGCTTACCTAACCAGTTGTTCAGACGACCGATAGTCAATGGAGGAGAAGGCGACATAATCACATCAATATTCCTCAAGAACAGCCCCATCAGGAACGACACTAGGTGCCAATATACAAAACCAATCAACCTCAGCAGCGTACTCTTGAACTTCTTCTGCGGAACGTGATACACTGGTATGCCGTGAAACAGACTCTTCTTATACAGGCCCCACACACCCCACCTCATAGGCTGCTCGGCTAACTGCTCCTCAACCACATTAAAGTGCGGAGTCGTACTCAACACCACCACATTATATCCCGCTTTTTGGAATGCCAATGCAATGTCGTTGTACAGATACGCCGTGCTCACCCCGTCCGGGCTGAAAATCAGTGTATGAATCAAAATACGTTTCTTTTTATTATCGCTCATACCTAATTTCGATTATCGATTACAACTGTATTCCGTAATACTCCCTAATATACTCTTTCAACTTTTCTGGCTTAGGATTCTCACCCAAGCGCACCTTTATCTCATGCAACTTACTGTCTATTAAGAAGCGATACCAATAAGCCTGCAAAGTTGCCCAAATGAAACCAGCCTTACCGTCCAGGAAACCAAGGAAGCAAACATAGCGGATAAAGAAGTATAGCGAAGCCCTCAGAAATGGAGGCAAAGCATAGTACTTACCCTTCGAAGCGTTACGCAAAGCATTCTTCTCGTCCGAACCACTCAAACCCAATTCCTGACTGAAATATACCATTACCTCACGGTTCGAGTATCCATTATGCTTGTTCGTAAAGAACGTCAAACCATTCAGGTTGTGGTCAATAAACATGTGCTTGAACGTAACGGCTTCTCCCACCTTCAACACACAACGCTCGTCCATCCACCTCTGCTCCATGTAAGCAGTACCAGTACGCCACAAACGCAGAATCGTCACAGGCTTGATGTAACCATGCTTCAGTAGGTGCTCCATAAAAATCACACCCAGTCGCAGATACACCCCCGTCACATTCTTATCCAACTGAAGTAGCCGCTCCTCCATCTCCTTCTCCAGTTCCTCACTCAGATACTCATCCGCATCCAATCGCATTGTCCACTCCGTATTAATCTTACAATTGTCCAACGCCCACTGGAATTGTTGTGCCTGATTCACATACTTATTTTGCAGTACCACAGCACCACATACCTCCGCTATCTCGCAAGTTTTATCTATGCTGAACGAATCAATCACATAGATCCGCTTTGCAGTTCTCTTGGCGTGATCTATACACCTTTTAATGTGTTTCTCCTCGTTATATGTAAGGATTATCGTTGTTATGTCTAACATATATTGTTGAAATTTGTTTCGTCAAAAACTATATAATGATAAATGCCCCCAAACAGCAGGCAAAAAATCCAAATTCCAGCACCACGCCCTTTGCCTAAAATCCATATATTATTTAGAGAAATACTTCTTCCAATCAAGCACATTTGCATACCATCGTGCTCCAGCCTGAGTTAAGTGACGACAATCTTGACTAAAGTAAAAATTATCATCTGTAAAAACTCTTACATGTTTATCATCAAGAAGTACAGGAGTCAATAAATCAATGTAATCATCACCCCATGATATTTTCCATTCATCATTTAACGCTTTATAACCGTTTTCCATCTGTGCTGATTGTGAGAAATAATCACTTTCATATCTATTTTTGTAGATAATACCGTTACATGATCCATAATTCTTTGTTCCGATACCAAATATTTTTTGTTTTTCAGATAAAGAATTAATAAGATTTTTTGGAACATCTTCTTTTGCTCTAAATGTAAAGATGTAGTCTGCATTTTTTGCCTTTTCTAATACACCTTCATCTTCTAATAAGAAAGCGTAACAGAGATTTATACTATCTCGATAATTTGATTCAAGCAAAATATTAGCAAAATCACGCCCAAAGCTATATCCTTCAACCAATACATTATACTTCCTATTCTTTTCAGATGGAAATTCCTTGTATGAATACACTCTATCGCAATACTCACCAAACATGCCTCTATGTTCGGTACCTTTCACAACGCCCAATTCTGGTACATCGCGAACAACACCTGCATGAACAAACAAATAACCAGAAGGTAATATTACAAGTAATGCAGCTACAGCCCAACTGGCAAATGATAAGTGCGAAGTCGTTATTTTTTTTTCAACTAAATAATAACTAATTGTGGAAACTATCAATGTGACTAACAAGAATAATATAACAGCTACAACATCCATGTCGTATGATATACTATATCTATAGAAAGCTAACAAAACTTGATGCCAAATAAATATACTATAACTCATCTTGCCTAACCAAGCAAGAATTGTTGAATTTAAGATATTATTTTTTTCTACTTTAAAACTAACAACGATAGCACTTAAGACTACAGTTAACAGAAGTGCAATTTGAGGTGAAAATGGCATACCATTAGAACCTGTATAAACCTTACCAATTACCTTATTCGATTGAATATTATTACCCGTTAAAACATTAACTATCGAACAACAAATAACAACGAACAATAGACAAGTAATAATATTTTGTACAACTGAAGAACTAGTGATTTTTAAGCCTGCTCTATTATTAATTGCAATTGCTATCAGGCCTCCAATACCTAATTCAAAAAAACGATAATGTAGGAAATAAAATTTGTCTGTAATAGAAACAAAAGGCAATACATATAAAATAAGAGAGCAAACTGTAAAAATAGACAATGAAGCGACCATCCCTTTCTTCCTGTCTTGTTTCAACAAAATTGCACACTTGTTAGCAACCAACATTAGTATCGGGAATACAATATAAAACTCAAATAGAATTCCAACATACCACAAGTGCATCAACGGTTTATATTCATTAACAACATCCCAATAGTTTTTTGTTGTTATAGCTGATAGGATGTTTTCTGACATAAAATTTCCTGCAATCACAGATTGAGCCAGATTCTCATAATGATCAGGTAGCATCAAAAAATAGCCCAACCCTAACGATATAGCAGAGGCTAGTACAATGAGAGGTAATAAACGAATAATACGTTTCTCCATAAAACCGAAGAAAGAGTAATCCGAATGCTCTATCTTTTTGATGACTGACGGAATTACTAAAAATCCATTAATTACAAAGAAGACATCAACACCCAAGTAGCCTGATTTCAGAAGCCCCATGTGGAAAAGTACAACAGTTACTATCGCAAAACCTTTCAATGCATCAAGATCTTTTCTATACATTTTCATATTATATAAAGTTGATGTTCTAAATATTATAACTGATTCCAGTTAATAATCTCATGCTTACCACTTGCACGCAATTTGGTGGCAAATTCAATGATATCGTCATACTCATGCTGACGCCACTCTTGTTTGTGTCCTGGGTGAACGCCAATTTCAATAACCGCATCCTGTGGCAGCTTATTCATCTGCACCAATATACAATCTGCCCAACCAGTATCCATGTTATTTGCACTCATGTAGAAGTACTCCGGATTCTTGAATGTGTGTTTTAGAAACCAGTTGAAGTACTTGTTCAAGCAATATACAGGAGACTTCCACGAAGGCTTCACCACATACACATTCTGTGAGGCTCGTACTTTCTGCACAGGCTTTCCGCCTACCTTCAGATACTTTATGCTCCATAGAATGCTCAGGAACTTATGCAGATGACCATGGCTATCCAAATGGCTCACTTTCACACCAGCCTTTTCGATCTTGTCTATCTGCGCCTGACTCTCTGCAATCACCTCTCTTTTTGGCAACTTCAGCATCATTGCACGTTTGCGTACGATATTCGATAACAGGAACAAACCGTTCTCATCCACCAACGAAGGAATCTCTTTGGCAGACAGAACAGGCTTCAAGCCATCAACGTATGTCAGGTGTACTCCATAGCTAAACTCCGGGTGTTTCCTTGCGTATGCAAAAGCCTCCTCGGCTGCCTCACAGTTCACCATAACGGTACAACTTGTCAAAGCTCCTTTCTCGAAGCAATCTATTGTTGCTTCGAGCGTATCTTTATCGTATCCGAAATCATCGGCATGTAATATCACTTTCATACTTTAATTCATGAGGGTGTCACAACCTGCGATTCTAATGCGCCAATTTTTCATTTCCTTAATAGCAGGATCCTTTATGGATTTCATACGAATTCCAACATTAGCAGTACCAATAGGCACAAAAATGTATTTTTTTAGTGTTCTTGCAAGAGATTCATCAGTTGTAGCAACCTGTATTCCATCTACATTATCATCAAAATGATGAATTGCCATCAGATTAATATCTTTTTCTGTAAGTTGTGAGCCGATACCTATTCCCCATTCCATAATAGAACCGAGATAGACGTTCTTAAAACCTCTACTGCTTGCCTGCTTAAAGAATTGCTGTTTTGTGACAAAAAAGCCTTCTATTTTTCCTCGCTTCTTAATAAGAAACAACCTCTTCATGCGAGGCTCATCTGTAAGGCTATAATTGAGATTCCATTCGATCCAATCCTTTCCATGATATTCTGCATAAGGGTGAGGATCATTAAGGATTATGTCTTCCACCTCTTGCGGAACTTCCTTCGATTCAACTACTTCATAGCCATTACGACCTTCTTTACTAAATAACTTCAAAATGGTACGGTGTAACAACAAAGTGAAGTCTGCACACCATATTACCGGAGATAGAATTTTGCTTTCAGTTTTAAATATCGAGTGAATGATGCTTCTGCTCTTTCTTAAATAGATCAATCTT
>OGZX01003572.1_pt1 | contig 10413 bp, 9 predicted proteins | sample 1576881 | NCBI WGS metagenome assembly OGZX01 (sample SAMEA3541542, study PRJEB24748) | human gut metagenome | biome: human gut; feature: human-associated habitat; material: faeces | place: China | collected 2012
AACAACGCCGGTATCACGAAAGACGGTCTGATGATGCGTATGAGCGAAGGCCAGTGGGATGCCGTTATCGGCGTCAACCTGAAGTCTGCTTTCAACTTCATCCACGCTTGTACTCCGGTGATGATGAAACAGCGTTCAGGCAGCATCATCAATATGGCATCCGTTGTCGGTGTACACGGTAATGCCGGTCAGAGCAACTATTCCGCTTCCAAAGCAGGTATGATCGGTCTGGCTAAGTCTGTTGCACAGGAATTAGGTTCACGCGGCATCCGTGCCAACGCAATCGCTCCGGGCTTCATTATGACAGATATGACGGCTGCCCTGCCGGAAGAGGTTAAGACCGAGTGGGCAAAGAAGATCCCTCTGCGTCGTGGCGGTACGCCTGAAGATGTGGCTAACATCGCTACATTCCTGGCTTCCGATATGTCTTCTTACGTATCCGGCCAGGTGATCCAGGTTGACGGTGGCATGAACATGTAATATATGGAAGTTATCTACGAAGACAATCATATTATTGCGGTAAACAAGACGTGCCGCGAGATTGTACAAGGAGATAAAACCGGTGATACTCCTCTTTCGGACATGCTTAAGGCGTGGCTGAAAGAGAAGTATTGTAAACCCGGCAATGTCTTTGTAGGCGTTACGCACCGGCTGGACCGCCCGGTCAGCGGTGTCGTTCTGTTTGCCAAGACAAGCAAGGCGCTTTCCCGTCTGAATGAAATGTTTCGTGTAGGTGAGGTGAAGAAGACCTATTGGGCGATCGTCAAGAACTGTCCGCCGGCAGAAGAAGGCGAACTGGTGAACTGGCTTGTCCGCAATGAGAAGCAAAACAAGAGTTATGCTTACGACACGGAACGGGCGGATGCCAAGAAAGCAATCCTGCACTATAAAGTAATTGCCCGCTCGGACAATTATTATCTATTGGCCATAGACCTGAAAACCGGCCGTCATCATCAGATCCGTTGCCAGCTGGCCAAAATGGGCTGTCCCATCAAAGGCGACTTGAAATACGGTTTCCCCCGTTCCAACCCTGACGGCGGCATCAGCCTGCATTCCCGCAGCGCCGAATTTATCCATCCTGTCTCAAAAGAACCGGTCAGCATTATTGCTCCTGTTCCAGGGGATGCGCTTTGGAAAGCGCTTACAGCTGGAATAGTTGAAAATTGAAAGTTATTTCAGCTTTCACCTTTCAACTGTTTCAACTGCTCTCTTGACTTACTCCGCGTCACAATATAAACGCCCAGGAATACCAGGGCAATCGCTATGCTTTTCATCAGTCCGAACGTATCCAGTCCCACTATCACTGTTATGATAGAAGCAATGATCGGTTGCACATAGTTATACATGGTCGCGACGGTCGGCCGCAGAATCCGCTGTCCGATCGGAACCAGCAGGTAAGCGAAGAAAGTACCGCCCAGTACGACCACTGCAAGGTTCAGATAAATAGTTGGCGGCAGATTGACAAAGTCGATGCCTGCAACACTGTTGTAGGAGAACGGAATCGTGCAGATAGCCGAATAGGTAAACATCCATTTCATCAGTGTGACCGGCGAGTACCGCCCGATTAATCCTTTATAAACAACCACATAAATGGAGAAACAACATTGCGCGATCAGGCAGAGAAGATCTCCCCACATATTGCTTCCGCCTCCCGTCGCCGTCTGTTGTCCGCTCAGGATAAGCGTCAGTGCACCTGCCGCCCCGACAAATATACCGAGTACCTTCGTTCCCGTAATCGGCTCTTTCAGATAGAACGCCGCGATAACCATGGTGATGATAGGTGTGGAAGTGGCAACGATCGTAGCGTCTATCGGTGAAGTCAGCGACACGCCGAAGACGTATGTCCCCTGGTTGAACACAATCCCAAAGAGGGCGGCAAAGAACAATTGCTTCATGTCTTCATGCGAAACATGTTCTCTGCGGGTAAAGATCGAAGCAATCCAGAACACGATCGCCGCACCCAGCATACGGAAGGTTGTCAGCGAGATTGCATTCACCATACCACTGGATAAAACAATCTTGGAAGAGGGAGACATACATCCCCATAACATATTGGCAGCCAGCATGGCTAAATGCCCTTTGTAAGCCTCTGATTTCATGATAGCCCGTTTGTTTTGTAGCAGCAAAGGTAATGGTAATCCGTCATTTTGCCGTCACAAAACAGTATTTCCTTGTAAAAACAATTCTTTCCCATATTATAAACTAATTCATATATAGTGATAAACTAATCCAAACCTAACGATGAACTAATTCCTAAGTAGTGAAGAAGTAAGAATAGGGTGTACACCGTATTGCTAATACCATGTACACCCTATTGGCAATACCCTGTAGACCGTATTCCAAATACCCTCTACATGGTATTATTACTCTCTTGCTATATATGAATTAGTTCATAAGGAGGTATGAATTAGTTCCTCCTTATGTTTGATGTACTTTATCTAATTTATTCCTACCTTTGTTGTAAACAATAATAATGATAAGATATTTATGAAACCGACTCGTATTATCGAAATTTGTGCGAACTCCGCCCAGAGCTGCGTGGAAGCGGAAGCCGGCGGAGCGAAACGTGTGGAACTTTGTGCCGGTATCCCGGAAGGGGGAACGACACCCAGCTATGGGGAGATCCGGACGGCGCAGGCACTGACTTCGTCTATCGATATAAATGTGATTATCCGCCCGCGCGGAGGAGATTTCCTCTATACATCGGCCGAGGTGCAGTCGATGCTGCTGGATATCGAGCTATGCAAGCAATTGAAAGTGCACGGCGTTGTCTTCGGCTGCCTGACGAAAGAGGGAGATATCGACGTGCCCTTGATGCGCCGGCTGATCGAGGCTGCCAAGCCGCTGTCCGTCACCTGCCACCGCGCCTTCGACGTGTGCCGCGATCCGTTTGAAGCCCTGGAGCAACTGATCGGATTGGGTTGCGACCGCATCCTGACATCCGGCCAGCAGTCTGATGCCGTGAAAGGCATTCCGCTCATCGCCGAACTGGTCAAACGGGCGGCAGGCCGTATCATCATCATGCCTGGCTGCGGCGTGCGCGAGAATAACATCGCCCGGATCGAGGAAGAAACCGGAGCAAAGGAGTTTCATACTTCCGCCCGCAGCATTGTTTACAGCCGGATGGAATACCGCAATGAAAATGTTCCGATGGGCAGTAGCATCGTCTCTTCCGAATTCGAGACCGTGGAAACAGACCGGCGGAAAGTGGCGGCTTATTTATAATGTATATTAACAACTAAAATAAAGAAGACAATGGAAGAACCTAAGAAAAGGCTTTATCGTTCCAACAAGGGAATGATTGCAGGTATTTGCGGCGGGATCGCCGACTATTTTGGCTGGGACCCGACGTTAGTGCGTATCGGGTATATATTATTGAGTATCTTTACGGTGTTTTCCGGGGTGATCGCTTATCTGATCCTCTGGATGGTTATACCTAAACAACCTTATTAATAAAGAATGAATTTTGAATTATCTTCTCCATTCAGTCCGACGGGCGATCAGCCGGAAGCGATTGCGGCTCTGTCCGACGGTATAAAGAGTGGTGTGCCTTTCCAGACCCTGTTAGGGGTAACGGGGTCCGGAAAGACGTTTACAATTGCCAATGTGATCAAGGAGGTAAGGAAACCGACCCTGATCCTGAGTCATAACAAGACGCTTGCGGCACAGCTGTACAGCGAGTTTAAGGCGTTCTTCCCGAATAATGCCGTCGAGTATTTCGTCTCTTACTACGATTATTACCAGCCGGAGGCCTATCTGCCGAGCACGGATACTTACATCGAAAAGGATTTGCAGATCAATGACGAGATCGACAAGTTACGCTTGCGGGCTACCGCATCGCTGCTCTCCGGGCGGAAAGATGTCATTGTCGTCTCTTCCGTCTCCTGCCTCTATGGTATGGCGGATCCGACTGCTTTTGCCGAGAAGGTGACGCATCTGGAACGGGGCATGCGCATCGACCGCGACAAGCTGTTGCGCCGCTTCGTGGATGCCCTTTATGTCAATAATAAAATAGAGTTTAACCGGGGATGCTTCCGGGTAAACGGGGACACGGTCGACATCTTTCCGGCAATCGAAACCTTTGACGGGGCGGCATACCGCATCGAGTTCTGGGACGATGAGATAGACCGCATCTCTTCGTTCGACCCGCAGACCGGACAGGAGATAGACGAGCAGGACGAACTGAATATCTATCCGACAAACCTTTTCGTCACTACGCAGGAACGTATCAACATGGCTATCGGGCAGATCGACGTGGACCTGGGTACGCAGGTGAAGTTCCTGCAAGAGATCGGTAAGCCCTACGAGGCAAAGCGTTTGTATGAACGGGTCACTTTCGACCTGGAGATGATACGCGAACTGGGACACTGTTCCGGTATCGAGAACTATTCCCGCTATTTCGACGGCCGCCAGGCGGGTGAACGTCCTTTCTGCCTCCTGGACTATTTCCCGAAAGATTTTCTGCTGGTCGTAGACGAGAGCCATGTGACGATCCCGCAGATACGGGCCATGTACGGGGGCGATTATTCCCGAAAGAAGAATCTGGTGGAATATGGGTTCCGGCTACCGGCGGCGATGGATAACCGTCCGCTCACGTTCGACGAGTTCGAATCGCTGACCCCGCTGGCTATCTATGTCAGTGCGACGCCGGCCGATTACGAGTTGGAGAAGAGCGAAGGGATCGTGGTCGACCAGGTGATCCGTCCGACCGGCCTGCTTGATCCGGTGATTGAAGTGCGTCCGACACTGAACCAGATCGACGACTTGATGGAAGAGATCACGAAACGCTCTGCCGTGGACGAACGTGTCCTGGTGACGACACTGACGAAGCGTATGGCGGAAGAGTTGACCACCTATCTGATGCGGATGGGCGTTCGCTGCAACTATATCCACAGTGATGTCGATACGTTGGAACGTATCCAGATCATGGATGATCTCAGGAAAGGATTGTTCGACGTCCTGATCGGTGTCAATCTGCTTCGTGAAGGGCTCGACTTGCCGGAAGTTTCGCTGGTCGCCATTCTGGATGCCGACAAAGAAGGCTTCCTCCGCTCGCACCGCTCCCTGACGCAGACTGCCGGACGTGCGGCCCGAAACGTGAACGGAAAGGTGATCTTCTATGCCGACAAGATAACCGACAGTATGCGCCTGACAATGGACGAAACGGCACGCCGCCGTGAGAAGCAGCTTGCCTACAACGAGAAACATGGCATCACGCCTCGCCAGGTGATCCGGAACAGCGTCTCCCTGATGGCGGAAAAACAGCAACCTGTTACGGGCGAACCGTATGCATACGTGGAGCCGGAACCAAGTCTGGTCGCAGATCCGGTGGTTCAGTATATGAACCGTTCGCAGCTTGAAAAGGCTATCGAACGGACGAAGAAGCAGATGATGGAAGCCGCTAAGAAGCTGGAATTTATCGAAGCTGCCCAGTTCCGTGACGAATTGGTGAAGTTGGAAGATCTGTTGGGGACAAAAAAGGAATAATAAAGATCATGATGAAACTGAAGTATCTGATATTACTACTGTCGCTTCTCTCTTTCCCTGCCGGAAACGCACAGTCTGTCGAAGACAGGGCGGTCTATGATCGCTATTGCCAGGCAATGGAATCGAAGAAGGCTTTGCCGACGGGTGAACTGATGGTGGAAACGGCCCGTTTCTTCTTAGGGACTCCATACGTGGCCGGTACATTGGAAAAGGAACCGGAAGGGCTGGTTGTCAACCTGCAGGGGCTGGATTGTATGACGCTGGTCGAGAATACGGCTGCGCTGGTCCGCTCTCTGAAGGAGCAGCAGCATCCGTCATTCGATCTCTATATGTCCTCCCTGAAAGGTATGCGCTACCGGAACCCGGATAAGGCTACGCTGGAGTATACTGACCGCCTCCATTACACATCCGACTGGATTTATGAGAACGAGCGGAGGGGTTACCTGAAAGATGTAACGAAAGAGGCAGGAGGGAAGCCGCTTGAGCTGGATATCTTTTTTATGTCTACGCATCCGGATAGCTATAAGCAGTTGAAAGGGCATCCGGAACGTGTGGCGATAATGGCGGCGAAGGAGCGGGAGATCAGTGCCCGTCCGTACTATTACATCCCGCAGGATGAGATCAACGCGCATGCCGGAGAGATACGGAACGGCGATATCGTCTGCTTTGTAACGACCGTAAAGGGATTGGATATCTCCCATGTCGGCATTATCTGCCGGGAAGGGGAGAAGCTGACCTTTATCCATGCCTCGACTACTAAGAAACAGGTGATCGTGAATGAAGAACCGTTGCAGGAGTATGTACAGGGCATCAAGCGTAACAGCGGCATAATGATTGTCCGTCCGCAATTCTGACGGTTACTGGAAGAGTTCGAATGCAAACTTGAACCCGATACCGTCATATTTCAATTTGTCGAACCCGACAAAGGCGGCGACGTTGAATATATGGTTACCGAAGCCGTATCCTATTTCCGTATAGCTGGGCTTGACCGGCATCCACAACTGGCTGAGGTAGAAACGTTCCGAAATGATATGTTTGGTTGCTTCCGGTTTGATTAATTGGAAGAGCATAAACGGGCTTTCATACATAATGTGAGCTTGTGCATATTTGTCGGAGGCGTTGAACCATACACTTCTCAGCTGATGGAAGACACCTCCGAAATCATCTCCTCCCCACGACTCGGGGAAGTTATGCCGGGTGAAATAGCGGTAATCGGCAAAATAGGTTGATTTCTGGTCTGTATATATACCTCCGCTGACGTGGTAGTTAAACCGGCGCGACAGACCGAGGTAGATACTTTGGTGGATGTCTGCTTCTATACGTCCGTAATTCCCGCTGCTATTCCATACGCCGGGTATGGCTTTCCCATATTCCAGGGAGATCGTCGGATAGTAGGAGTAGAGGTACTCTTTACGATGACCGTCCATCCAGTAATACTGCCGGGGGGTATAGGAGATGCCGATAGTCGGGATAAAGTCGTCATAGTTGTCATTGATAATTTCCGTTACACCGTCTCCCGGATCAATGGCGCTTTTCCGGGTCGGGGTGCGGTGGTGATACGAGACGCCGGTTGTTAGCTGGAAGCCGTTGAACAGTTCGATCTGGTTTCGAAGCTCGATATAGTAATGCTTGAAGTATTGCAAGTCCAGATTGTCAAAATTGAATGCGGAATCTTTTAGCTGTTCGTTGATTTCATTCATGATCTTGGAGGAATATCCCTGGTTGGTGTTTCCGAGGCTCAGGCTTAAGGCTCCCCGCTTCTCAGGAAGATATTCCCAGTCTCCCCCGAACTTAAAGAACAGTTCTTTCCGTTTAAACACGAAACCGACCTCAGGGTGGAAACGTAGCTGGCGATCCCGTTTGAATGTCTTGCTGAAACGGATCTGCTGCTTATATGTGATACCGTTTCGTCCCGAATAGCCTAACTGGAAAGGATTCAGTATGCCGGAGTACTTCAGACGAGTGGTTTTGTAATCCAGGTTGATCGTATTGGTCAGCTTTTCCGTTATTTTCAGATACCTTTGGATATTGCCGGTATCGCTTTTTTGCAGGATTGCAATGTTTTTCTTTTCGTATTTCTTTTCTTCTTCTCCGGTTAGCGGAATATCCCGTTTCCTGTTCCAGTAACTGCTGTCGCTTATGATCGGGATCGTGTCGGACGATAGTCTGTAATATCCCGTCAGGTCGAGCGACTTGTGTTTTTTGCTCTCGTAGTCTTCTTCCACCCATTCGACTGCATCGTATTTAAAAGAGGTGTGATAAGAACTGGCAATAGCATTTCCCAATACGTGATACCGGAGAAAGAGGTCGGCTTTTTGCGGCAAAATGAAGTGGCGGTAATCACGTCCGAATGTCATGACGAGGTTGAACTCGGCGAAGGAGAAGCGTCCGTTTACGTCGATCTTGTCGATGCGCCAGTCTTTATCCGTGATATAGAGGTCTCCGCAGATTAGTTTCTGGCTCCATAGCTTGGGCATGAAACGTATCTTGTATATTTTCAGGTTATCGGCAATTTCAATACTTTCCAGATTGAAGTTGTAGAACTTGAACGCTTCCCGGGCGACCGGCATGATGATTCCTTCGTTATAGATGGTAGGCGAGTAGACGTTCAGGTTCAGGAATGCCAGGACCTCCTGTTGCTTAGCCCCGTTTGGTATACTGTTTCCGTATAACGCCTTGAAGTTATGCTGATAGTTATTGGGGGCGTTGAATTTGGAATGACTCACCATTTCGAAGATCATGTCCTTGTTCTTCCGGTCTACCGGGAAAAGGTGATGGGCAAAGCGCATTAAAGCGTTTCGCTTAAGGATTTCGGTTTTACCTTTAATATAGATTTCCGCTTCATATTGGTTAACGGCAGTCCTGTATTTATCTGCATATTCGATTACTTTATTCATAATAGAATCCCCTTGCAGAGACGACACCGTTTTTTTTGTTCGTCCCAACAATAAAAGATCTCCATAACTACCGTCAGGATTAGCTAAGGCAGCTGCTGCGATAAAAAGCAGAATGATTATATTAATATACTTTTTCAACAAATTATCGTCCCTTTCTTTACAAACGTAATTAATAAAATCGAATTACCAGGCTAAAGAGTGTAAAATGTTTATGAATTTAGTAAATTATCAGATTAAACATATTATGCTTTTAAAAGAAAAGTATTACATTTGTGCTTCACAAGTATGTTATATAGCAGTCGTGGTTAAACAACAAAAAGAAGAGGTCGATCTATCGGCCAGTTTGGCAGAAGTATGGAGAGTCCTGACCGAAAAGGAACGGGATGTGCTCCGTAATAATTCGACGATCCAGCATTTCAAACGTAATGAGTTGATATATTGCGAGGGCGACGAACCGAGGGATATGATGTGCTTATTAAAAGGCAAGGTGAAAATCTTTAAGGAAGGTGTAGGCGGCCGAAGCCAGATCATCCGGATGATTAAGCCTGTGCAGTACTTTGGTTACCGGGCGAATTTTGCCCAGGAAAACTATCTGACGAATGCCTCTGCTTTTGAGGCTTCGACAGTATGCCTGATTCCGATGACCATCGTTACTGACCTCTTAATGGGAAATGCGAATCTTGCAATGTTCTTTATCCGCCAACTTTCTCTCGATTTAGGAATCGCTGATGAACGTACGGTCAACCTTACCCAGAAACATATCCGGGGTCGTTTGGCAGAATCGTTGTTGTTCCTGAAAGACAGTTACGGCTTGGAAGAAGATGGGGCAACGCTGAGTATTTACCTGTCTCGCGAAGATTTGGCAAATCTCTCCAACATGACAACATCCAATGCTATCCGTACATTGTCTACTTTTGTCGCTGAGCGTATTATTGCAATCGACGGTCGAAAGATCAAGTTGATAGACGAAGACAAGCTCAGAAAGATAAGTAAGATGGGATAAGGGAATAAATTGAAAGTTGAGAATTGAAAATTAAAGGACTACGAGGTCTCTGTAATAATTTTCAATTCTCAATTTTCAATTATAGAGCTTTTCTGATACGAACCAGTCGTGTCAATAATCCTTCCAGTAAATCGAGTTGCAACATGTTGGCCCCATCTGATTTGGCCTTGGAGGGTTCCGGATGGGTCTCGATAAATAATCCGTCGGTTCCGACAGCAATGGCTGCTTTGGCTATTGTTTCGATCAATGCCGGAAGCCCGCCTGTTACGCCGGATGTCTGGTTCGGTTGCTGCAAGGAGTGGGTTACATCCATGATAACCGGATACCCGAACTGCTGCATTTGAGGAATCCCGCGATAATCCACTACCAAGTCGGTATAACCGAATGTTGTGCCTCTTTCCGTAACCATAATGTTGTTATTTCCGGCATCGGTTACCTTTTGTACCGCGAATTTCATAGCTTCGGGTGAGAGGAATTGTCCTTTTTTGATATTGACGATCTTGCCTGTCTTGGCTGCGGCGACCAGCAAGTCTGTCTGGCGGCAAAGGAAAGCCGGGATTTGCAGGACTTCGACATATTCGGCTGCCATCGCGGCTTCTGTCGTTTCGTGGATATCTGTTACTGTCGGGATATCGAATGTCTCACTGACTTTGCGCAGTATCTTGAGGGCTTTCTCGTCTCCTATGCCGGTAAAAGAATCCAGGCGGGAACGATTGGCTTTCCGGTATGATCCTTTGAATACATACGGGATGTTCAGTTTATTCGTAATGCCGACTATTTTTTCAGCAATTCTTAAAGCCATATCTTCTCCCTCTATCACGCAAGGACCTGCCATCAGGAAGAAATTATCGTTGTTCTTTAAATCGTTTATTGTTATCATAATCGTTATATGTTGTTTTGTCTCAATAATTCCAATGTCCTCTCGATCTTTTCTTCTGTCGGCAATGTTGCGTCTATCCAATGGATGGTACTTCCCCGGCGTTCCATGCCGCGGAACCAGGTCATTTGCCGTTTGGCAAACTGGTG
>OGZX01003574.1_pt1 | contig 10402 bp, 10 predicted proteins | sample 1576881 | NCBI WGS metagenome assembly OGZX01 (sample SAMEA3541542, study PRJEB24748) | human gut metagenome | biome: human gut; feature: human-associated habitat; material: faeces | place: China | collected 2012
CATAGACTTTGGCGCCGGAGCCGTTGACACGGGTTTGTATCAGGTAGTTGCTGCCGTTAGGGTCTGCCACCGGAGGAGTCAGCACAAACGGGTCGGAGAGTTTGGTGTAAAAGCCTTCGACAAGCAGATTTGCCTGGAAGTCGCCGAAGTAGTGGTACCAGTCCACCGAGGCATTGACGCTGCGCGAACGCTCTTCCTTCAGCCCTTTGGAGCGGACGATGGAGACGAGCTCACCGCCTACGTTGCTGATGTGCAAGTCTTCGTCGAAGGCTTGCGGGGCACGGAATCCCTCGGCATAGCTGAGGCGGATATTGACGTCCTGCGTAGGATTGTAGCGGACATTGGCACGGGGACTGAAGATAGCTTTGTCCATAATACTGTTCTTATCCACACGACCGCCCAGCAGGAAGCTCCACCGCTCGTTCTTCCACTCGTTCTGCGCGTAGGCGCTGGCTACGTTCACCACTTGATTGAGGGGGACGGGGGTGTACTTGTCTATCAGTTGTTGCAGACGGTCGCCCGTGGCAGTGGGGTCTTCTGCCAGGGCGGCGTCGCGATACTTCTGCGCGTCGGTGGCCTTGTCGTGCAGGTTGTCGTGATTGAACTCAATGCCGCCGGTCAGGTCGGCAGGCATGAAGAGGCAGTTGTCGAAGTGATAGATGTACTGCGCGCCCAGCACGCCGGTGAAGTCGGTGGTTTGCCCGTAGGCGCTGTAATAGCTCTTGCGCTCGATGTGCTGGGCGGAAGCGTAGAGGCTATAAGTATGCTTCTGATTGGGGGAGAAGCCGGAGAACTTGATGCCGCCGGTGTTGATGGAGTGTTCTATCTGCTCCACCAGTCCGGGTTTGCCGGAGCCGTTGAGGTCGGCATCTTCGGCAATGTGGGGCGGCAGATCCATGCGGTTACCACCCCGGCGGAACTCTTCCATATGATGATATTCCAGGCTTAGTTTGGAGTAGGCGCTCGTGCGGTAATAGGCGTTGAAGCCTACGGTTTGGTTCTTCAACTTGGGCAGTTCGGAAAATCCGTCGCCGTTGGAGTCCCAGGCGGAGCGATGGCGGTTCTGCCCGTAGATGTAGGCACCCATCTTGTTGTCCGGAGAGACGAGGGAGAGATTGAGCGTGGTATTGTTGTCGAACGAGCCGGAGCCGTCGAAATTGGAGATGCTATGAGAGAACGAACCGGAGTTGCGTAGCGGTTCCTTGGTGATGATATTTACCGTGCCGGCAATGGCGGACGAGCCGAACAGGGCGGAGCCGCCGCCACGCACCACTTCCACGCGTTCTATCATATTGGCGGGAATCTGCTCCAGCCCGTAGACACCTGCCAGAGCAGAGAAGATGGGGCGGGAGTCGATGAGTATCTGCGTGTACTTGCCGTCCATGCCGTTGATGCGCACTTGCGAGTAGCCGCAGTTCTGGCAATCGGTTTCCACACGCACGCCCGGCTGAAAGACGAGCCCTTGTGAGAGGGTGTGGGAGTTGGTGAGGTCGAACAGCTTCGGCGTGACCACCTTGACCAGCGTCGGCGCCAGCCGGCGGGCGGTTTCGTTGCGGTTGGCGGTGACCACGACACCGTCCAGCGCCACCATATCTTCTTCCAGTTCGAAGTTTTCTTCCAGCGTCGCGCCGCGTTTCAGCGACACTTGCCGCCCTTGCGACTTATAGCCCACGGCACTGACGTAGAGCGTGAATTCACCTTCGGGCAGGTTCTTGAGGAAGAAGTGTCCGGTGGCATCGGTCATCGTGCCGATGGTGGTGCCCTTCAGCGACACGGTGATATAAGGAAGGTGTTCTCCGGTTGATTTCTCTACTACGTGACCGACGATATTGGCGTCCGTACCCTTCAAGTCCTCGGCACGGAGCGTGGTGGAGAGCAGTAGACACACTACTCCCACCATGAAACAGATATACTTTTTCATGTACTTTTCTTTTTATAATTGTGTAAATAAACGGGGGCGCAAACCCTTTCGGGGGATTGCGTAAAGATGGTTCCTGACGAATAGACAGGCTTCCGGCTTATGCTGCACAGGCAAGGGCAGGAGGTGCGCGCAAACTGATGCTGCCGCGAGACTTCTCACACTTGATGCGCTCTGTACGAAGTACCCTCAGCACGCACAGCAAGACCAGCAGAGCCGGTGCAACAGCAAGCAACTCCGGCAGCGACGAAGAAAGGAAAGAGGTGAGGTAAAAGACTGTTTCGAGTTGTACTTCCGTATGTTCGTGCGCTCCCTTGAAGGGGTGCGAGTGTACAATAATCACACCATTCACCACGTGCGAGTGGGTAAACAGCGTGATTCCCCCCAGGTAAGTTATGAACAACAGGGGAAGAAACCATTTCATCATTTGGCGTAGCTTCTTCAAAACAAATCTTCTTTTCTAATTTTCAATACGCGAAGATAGTAGTATTCGGCATGGCGGGCAACCTTTCACCGAAGAATTATACGCTCTCCCCCTCAAAATACCTACTTATTGCCATACGAGGCAAAGTGACAAAATGTATTTTTAAACGCGGATGCTTGCCGCGTTTCCATACGCCGGAGCAGACGGAATGAAAGAAGGGATTCTCGCGGATTAAGGAAATAACAAAGAGAAAGAATATTTAGAGAAAGGATAACCATTCTGAAACACGTACGCTATATTTAATGCTCATACTAACACAAGATGATCCATACAGGCGCAATCAGATACTTGAGCGCATTCATTCTACATCTTCCAAGTAGCGCAACATACTCTTCCCTTCCGCTCCATCTATACTTCCCCGGTGCCGAATCTATAGTTCCCCGGTGCCGAACATATAGTCTTTCGGTGCCGAACATATAGTCTGTTTACCCAAAACATACCATCTATTCACCCAAAACATACCATCTGTTCCGACGGAACTGACTTTCTTTGCCCGAAAACCGTATATTGTCTGCATATTATTCAGTATTTCCGCATATCTATCCCGCTATTTATACAGCGATTCTCTATTTACTCCGCCACGGGGAAACTATCGTGATAGCGAAACGGCCGTTTTACTATCTTATTGGCAAAGATATTGCTCTACCGAGCACATCCTACTAAATACCCATCTGCCCCAAATACTTTCCCCTTCTTGTAGCTTTTTTCAAAAATATTTCTTCTCTTTGCAACTTTATAGCGACCAAGCTACGTCTAACAGACAAAGAAACAAAACTTAAAAAACAATAGATTATGAAACGTATCATTTTGGGACTAATGCTTGCCATGCTGTGCTGCACATTGTTGCAAGGCAAGAACCGCACCGTAACAGAAAACGACAGCCAGGGGAACAAGAAAAGAGTTATCGAGCTCTGCGATACCGTCATCAACGGAAAGACCGTGACCGACACCCTCAGCGTAATGACGTACGAAAGCCCGGGAGACAGCAGGAAAGAAGAACACCAGAGCGGCCTGCAATGGGTGGGATTCAACCTTGACGACCAAGCCTCTGAAACTCTTATCGCCGTCACAGCGATTGTATTCGTCTTCGGCTTGCCGCTACTCATTGTCTTCACCGTCTTCTTCTTCCGCTACAAGAACCGGAAAGCGAAATACCGCCTGGTGGAACAAGCCCTTGCCAGCGGACAGCCGTTGCCCGAGAACTTCTTCAAAGAAGTCGGCAACAACAACGATATTCGCAACAAAGGCATCAACAACATCTTCGTCGGCATCGGATTGTTCATCTTCCTTTGGGCTATTACCGGAGAGTTCAGCATCGGCTGCATCGGGCTGCTCATCATGTTCACTGGCTTCGGGCAACTGGTTATCCACTACAGCACGCAGAACAATAAGGAAGACAAATGAGTCAACTCAACGACATATCGTTAGTCGCACAGGTCGTGGTGTTTCGCAACACCAGGGCCTTCGACCAGTTGGTCAGGAAGTATCAGTCGCCCGTGCGGCGCTTCTTCCTGCACCAAACCTGCGGCGACAGCGAACTGAGTGACGACCTGGCGCAAGACACTTTTATCAAGGCATACACCAACCTGGCTTCGTTCAAAAACCTGTCCAGTTTCTCAACCTGGCTCTACCGTATTGCATATAACGTATTTTATGATTATATTCGCAGCAGAAAAGAAACGGACGACCTGGATGCCTATCGGGTAGACGCTCAATGCAGCACGCTACAAAAGGACGTAGGCCAGCACATGGACATCTACCGTGCACTGGCTTCCCTGAAAGAAATGGAACGCACCTGCATCACCCTCTTCTATATGGAAGACCAAAGCATCGAAAAGATTGCAGGCATCACCGGATGCCCGGCGGGAACCGTAAAAAGCCATCTCTCGCGGGCGAAAGACAAAATGGCTACCTACTTAAAACAAAATGGTTATGATGGAAAATAATGATAAACTCCTTGACTCCTTCTTCGCCGAACACCGGCAGGAGATAGCCGACAACGGCTTCAGCCACCGCGTCATGCGCCACTTGCCCGACCGCACCCGCCGGTTGTCGCAAATATGGACAACGTTCTGCTTCACGCTCGCCCTGGTTCTGTTCATCGCCTTCGACGGACTGCAACTGGTGCTCGATACCTTGCGCGAAACCTTCAATACCGCCGTAGAGAGCGGAGCAACGCAACTCGATCCCAAGTCGCTGGTAATTGCCGTCGTGGTACTGCTCTACTTCGGTTATCGCAAGATTTCAACGCTGGCGTAAACCCGGCCGATACGCATTTGCCCTTAAGATAATCCGATTAGCCCTTGCTTTATTCTAATAAAGCAAGGGCTAATTTTTTTTAAACAACCGAACAAATCTCAATGATAAATTGTATCTTTGTCAGCTCATAAAACGAAATAAGAAGAGAGAGTTTTGAGACAAGTTTTATTCATCATATTATTAATCTGTTCCATTGGTAATGCACGGGCACAAGTAGAAAGCGACTCAATCGTAATGAACTACTTGCAACAAATGGGAGCCCCCGTCACTTACAACAACGAAGTAAAATTGCTGATGACCGGTCGCGAGAAGTTCGTCGACCTCTTTGAGAATATCCGCCAAGCCAAGCATCACATCCACCTGGAATACTTCAACTTCCGCAACGACTCCATTGCCAACGCTCTCTTCGACCTGCTGGCGGAGAAGGTGAAGGAAGGTGTGGAAGTGCGCGCCATGTTCGATGCCTTCGGCAACTGGTCCAACAACCAACCGCTGAAGAACCATCACCTGAAAGCCATCCGCGACCGCGGCATCGAGATTGTGAAGTTCGACCCCATCACCTTCCCCTGGGTGAACCACGCCGTGCACCGCGACCACCGCAAGATAGTAGTGATAGACGGCAAAATAGGCTACACCGGCGGCATGAACATCGCCGATTACTACATCAACGGCCTGCCCAAGATAGGACAATGGCACGATATGCACATCCACCTCGAAGGCGATGCCGTGCGCTATCTGCAAGGAATCTTCCTGACCATGTGGAACCGTGAAACGGGGCAGCACGTCGGCGGTCCGGTCTACTTCCCGGACATTCCCCAGTTCCCGGACAGCATAGCAGAAGAGATAGCCATCGTAGACCGCACCCCGCGCGAAACGCCGCGCTCCATCAGCCACGCTTACGCAGCTTCCATCAAGGCGGCAGAGAAGAATATACGAATCGTAAACCCTTACTTCGTCCCCACCAAGTCCATCCGCAAGGCGATAAAAAGCGCCCTGAAGAAGGGAACGGAAGTGGAAATCATGATACCCGCCGTATCTGATATCTACTTTACTCCCGAAGCTTCCTTCTACGTGGTGCACAAGCTGATGAAGCAGGGAGCCAAGATTTATCTCTTCAACGGCGGATTCCATCACTCCAAGATTATGATGGTGGACAGCACTTTCTGTACCGTGGGCACCGCCAACCTCAACAGCCGCAGCCTGCGCTACGACTACGAGACGAATGCTTTCATCTTCGACCCCGAAACCACCAACCAACTGAACGCCATGTTCGATCGCGACAAGCAGAACAGTACGCTGCTCACACCCGAAGTGTGGAAGAAGCGGTCCAAATGGAAAAAGTTTGTAGGCTGGGTGGGAAACCTGATGACGTCCTTCCTCTAATTTTTAATTTTTAATTATTAGTTTTTAATTTATTCCCCTACCTTTGCGTTCGTATAAATTAAAGCACCACCATGAAACAATATTTAGACTTGCTCAACCGCGTGTTGGCAGAGGGTGTAGAGAAGAGCGACCGCACCGGCACCGGCACCATCAGCGTATTCGGACATCAGATGCGCTTCAATATGGACGAGGGCTTCCCCTGCCTGACCACCAAGAAACTGCACTTGAAATCCATCATATACGAACTGCTGTGGTTCCTCAAAGGCGATACCAATGTAAAGTATCTACAGGACAACGGCGTGCGCATCTGGAACGAGTGGGCGGACGAGAACGGTGACCTGGGGCATATCTATGGTTATCAGTGGCGCTCGTGGCCCGACTATAAAGGCGGGTTCATCGACCAGATCAGCGAAGCCGTGGAAACAATCAGGCACAATCCCGATTCGCGCCGCATCATCGTCAGCGCCTGGAACGTGGGCGACCTGGACAATATGAATCTTCCCCCGTGCCATGCCTTCTTCCAGTTCTATGTGGCAAACGGACGGTTGAGCCTGCAACTGTATCAGCGGAGCGCGGACATCTTCCTCGGAGTGCCCTTCAACATCGCTTCCTATGCCTTGCTCCTGCAAATGATGGCGCAAGTGACGGGACTGAAAGCCGGTGACTTTATCCATACCCTCGGAGATGCCCACATCTACCTGAACCATCTGGAACAGGTTAAACTCCAGCTCTCCCGCGAACCGCGAGCATTGCCGCAGATGAAAATCAACCCGGACGTGAAAAGTATCTTTGATTTTCAGTTCGAAGACTTTGAATTAGTAGATTATAACCCGCATCCGCATATTGCCGGAAAAGTAGCTGTGTAGACTATGATAAATATTATTGCTGCCGTAGACCGGCACATGGGCATCGGCTATGAAAACAAACTCCTGTTCTGGCTGCCCAATGACTTGAAGCGCTTCAAAGCCCTGACCACCGGAAACACCATCATCATGGGCCGGAAGACTTTTGAATCCTTGCCCAAAGGGGCGCTGCCCAATCGGCGCAACGTAGTTCTGTCCTCTCGTAGCGGGGTTACTTATCCCGGCGCGGAAGTCTTTCCCAGTCTGGAAGCGGCATTGGAGAGTTGCCGCCCGGACGAACAGGTGTATATTATCGGCGGGGCAAGCGTATATCGCCAGGCACTCCCGCTGGCGGACACCCTCTGCCTGACGGAAGTGGATGCGGAAGCGCCCCAGGTGGACGCTTATTTCCCGGACGTAGACCAGGCTGTGTGGCAAGAAAAAAGCAGGGAATCTCATTCTGTCGATGAGAAACATCCCTGCCCTTATGCATTCGTTGATTATATTCGTCGATAAAAATTCGCTTCTTCCTTTATTGCTCTTCTTCCTCTTCTACCGTAATCGGCATCTGCCGCTTGATGGCTTCATGGAAGGAGATCAGAGTTTCTGTACGAGCAAGCCCCAGCGGTTGCAGTTTGTCGTGGATAATGCTCAGCAAGTGGTGGTTGTTGCGGGCATAAAGTTTGATGAACATATCGTACTTGCCCGTCGTGAAATGACACTCCACAATCTCAGGAATGGCCTCGAGGGCTTTTGTCACAGCATCAAAAGTAGCGGGATCTTTCAGATAGATGCCTATGTAAGCGCATGTTTCATAGCCTATCTTCTCCGGGTCGATGACATATTCCGACCCCTTCAATATACCTAAGTTAGTCAGTTTCTGGATGCGTTGGTGGATGGCTGCTCCCGATACGTTACAGGCTCTGGCCACTTCAAGGAAAGGAATACGTGCGTTGTCGGCAATGAGCTTCAATATCTGCTCGTCTAAAGTATCCAATTGATGATGTCCCATTTCAAATTCTAATGATTAATAAATTATTCTATTTCCCGTATCTGCATACGGCAATATGCAAAGTTAGCTATTTTTTCGCCAATAAAAATACGGTTTATTACTTTTATTGCAAAAATAAGAATAAAACCTCATCATAAGATGCATAGCCATACAAATAAAAAGCTTCCTTCACTTTCAAAAGAATATTGCAGATGAATCCGAAAGATAGTATCTTTGTGGAAAGATATTAAATAATAAACGGTTATGAAGAAGTACTCGTTGTTTCTATTGTGCCTGGTGGCAGTGCTGACGCTGCACGCACAGAATTTCACTGATTATTTTGCAGACAAAACCCTGCGCGTGGATTACATCTTTACCGGGAACGCTGCCAAGCAGGAAATATGCCTGGATGAACTGTCGTCCTTACCTTCCTGGGCAGGAAGAAAACATCATCTGTCGGAATTGCCCTTGCAAGGGAACGGACAGATTACCATGCGGGATGTAGCCAGCGGCAACATTATCTATAAAACATCCTTCTCTGCCCTCTTTCAGGAATGGCTGGAAACGGACGAGGCAAAAGTCGTGACCAAGGGATTTGAGAACACTTACCTGCTCCCCTATCCGCTTCAGCCGGCAGAAATAGAAATCACTCTGCTCGATCCGCGCAGAAACGTTCGTGCCAGCATGAAACACGTGGTCGATCCCAATGATATCCTGATACATCAGAAAGGAACACAGCATATCACTCCCCACAAGTATCTCCTGAAAAGCGGGGATGCGGAAAAATGCATCGACGTAGCCATCCTTGCCGAAGGCTATACTCCCCAAGAAATGAAAACATTCTATAAGGATGCCGCCATTGCCTGTGAGAGTCTGCTGGCGCACGAACCTTTCCGTTCTATGAAAAACCGGTTCAACATCGTAGCCGTAGCAAGTCCCTCGGAAGATAGCGGAGTAAGTGTGCCGCGCCTAGGCGAGTGGAAACGTACGGCATTCGGTTCGCATTTCAGCACCTTCTATTCCGACCGGTATCTGACGACTTCACGCGTCAAATCCATACACGATGCCTTGGCAGGGATACCGTATGAGCACATCATCATCCTGGCAAACACGGACGAATATGGTGGTGGCGGCATCTACAATTCCTATACATTGACCACTGCCCATCACCCGAAATTCCGCCCCGTCGTGGTACACGAATTTGGCCATAGCTTCGGCGGTCTTGCCGACGAATACTTCTACGACAACGATGTAATGACCGATACTTATCCGTTGGATGTAGAGCCGTGGGAACAGAATATCAGTACACGCGTCAACTTCGCCGCCAAATGGGAAGATATGCTTGTAGAAGGAACTCCCATCCCTACCCCAACCACCGAAAGTGAGAAATATCCCGTTGGTGTATACGAAGGTGGCGGCTACTCAGCCAAAGGAATATACCGCCCGGCAGACGACTGCCGTATGCGTACCAACGAATGTGCCGCATTCTGCCCCGTTTGTCAACGAGCCATCCGCCGGGTTATTGAATTTTATACCGAAGAATAAAGACAGAACACAAAGACACAGAGGTACAGAGAATATTAATTCCTAATTAATGGAAGGAAATCTCTGTCCCTCTGCTTCTCTCTGTGTTCTTTAAAATAAGATAAACTAACAAGAAACCAAACGACCAATGATTAAACTAAAACGTATTACCACCGCCGACACTGCTTTATACGATTATATGGAGCAGCTAATGATCTCCTCTTTCCCTTCGGAAGAATACCGGGAACTGGAAGAATTGCGCAAATATACAGATACCAAACCCCACTTCCACAACAACATCATCTTCCATGACAATACCCCGGTGGGCTTTATCACCTACTGGGACTTCGGCCATTTCTATTACGTGGAACACTTTGCCGTCGACCCCGCCCAACGCAACGGCGGACATGGAAAGAATGTGCTAAACCATCTGTGCCAACTTCTGGAACATCCCATCATCCTGGAAGTGGAAGTCCCCAATGAAGAAATGGCCCAACGCCGCATTAACTTCTATCAACGCCACGGATTCTCATTATGGGAAGCCCCCTACCAACAACCACCCTACAAAGCCGGAGACGGTTATCTCCCCATGCTCCTCATGGCTTATGGAGATATCCAATGCGAGAACGATTTTGATAAGGTAAAGGAACATATCTATCGCGAAGTATATAACGTAAAATAGAATATTTTTTCCCAGTTAGGAAAAAATATCTTCCTTACTGGGAAAAAATTGCTCCTCTTATTCTTATTTCTTCATTCTCATTTAATTGCCAGGCCCATATTCAGGAGTTGAATCACTTCCCTATAATCACAAAATGATAAGTCAGATAAGATGAAATTATAAAAAAATGAAGGTCGTTTGCTTGGCAAACGACCTTCATTTTAATATAGCTTATTAACTTCTTACTGACGCGGTTGCGCAGAATAGTTAATCTTCAATGCATAAGCCTTACGAAGAGCTTCTTTGATATCTGTTACGATACCCATTTTCGTATCTTGGT
>OGZX01003577.1_pt1 | contig 10384 bp, 16 predicted proteins | sample 1576881 | NCBI WGS metagenome assembly OGZX01 (sample SAMEA3541542, study PRJEB24748) | human gut metagenome | biome: human gut; feature: human-associated habitat; material: faeces | place: China | collected 2012
TTGCTTGTGGCATTGCTTGTGGCATTGCTTGTGGCATTGCTTGGAGCATTGCTTGTGGCATTGCTTGTGGCATTGCTTGTGGCATTGCTTGGAGCATTGCTTGTGGCATTGCTTGTGGCATTGCTTGTGGCATTGCTTGGAGCATTGCTTGGAGCATTGCTTGTGGCATTGCTTGGGGATGCTGTCTTCCATCGAGCATTTGCTGCCAATTTGCTTTTTTTGCTGCGCTTGTCGGCTAAGCCTAATTCCAATCGATGTTCTATATCTTCGTTCTTCAATATGGATTCAAACAATTCCGAACACCAAAAACCATCTTGGACAGTAAAGAATCGTTTTAGGATTAATTCGAGTCCTCTCTTTTCTTCCTCGCAAGTTACTGGGCATAAACCCCTGATATCCAATTCATCCAACGGTGACCGCTTGATGAGATAACCGGTTCGAAGGGCAAAATAAATTCCTCGGTGCAAAATCGGCAGAGGAACAAAGTCCCTCAAAAACTCCTCTTGAGTTATCGGACTTATTACTCCCTGAAAAGTTTTCGGTTTAGTTGCTGTCATTTTTTTTCTCCCCGGATAGTTCGCAGTTTTTAAAGCAAACACCCAGTTTTTCAGAAGGTCGGTAAAGTTCGTCCTCTTGGATGAAGTACCAATCAAGAATCTTTTCAAGTTCAGCAGCCGTGCTTAAATCCTCGTCAACACTGATTTGAGAAAGCGCCTGGGAAAAAGAAAACGGAATCCCGAACAAGCAATACAAATTAAGAAGTCGAGAGAGAATTCCGCTCTGCACCAATGTCAAATCTAGGTGCACCGATGCATTTTCGAGAGGATCAATACAATATTGGATCATTTAGACTCTCCTTGGGATAGAGATATGCGTAAATGAGATCGGTTCTATCTAAACTTCCGGAACTTCCGTTTCCGGAGGCTCTTTGGGGGAAAGATTTTTAGCTTTTCCCTGTCTAAAATCCTGCAATAGTTTTTCGTAGTCTGTGTTGACCCACTTGTCTCCTCTCTTGCAGTAGTAAACTTCAAGAATCTCTTGCAGAGCTCTTTCTTCTTCAGGAGAAGAAACGGGACACCAAGATTTGATTACCTGCGGCGTTAATGGGTTTTCCGTGAGGAAGTACGCTTCACGCAAACTTGTGAAGATGCCGCGCTGAATAATGTTTAGATTTGCGAAAATTGCAAATTCGTTTGGGATGTTTACAGTGATTGCTCTCATGTTTTTCTCGATTTAAATGCTACTATTTAAATAGTAGCTTTATAATACTATTCATGCAAGAAAACTAGAGTAGCACTAACGTTAATTGGAATAATTATGAGAACTAAAATTTTAGCCTTTGTTCTTCCGGTTGTTTTTTTTGCTGCGTTGCAAGCAAATGCAACAGAAAAATACTCCTATGAGTATCTTGATAAAAAGTTGTCCTCTTTCGAAATTAATGCTGCGAATTGCGAGGGCGAGAACTATTTTAATTTCATGCACACTCTCAGCAGCGGAATTACCTATTCTGCATTTGACAGGCACATACCGGGAGAAGAGCCCACGATCAGTCTTTCAGAAGAAAGCAAACTACGCGATAAACTCCTGAAGATTCAGAAAGCCTGTAGGAGCTTGTGGAAAAAAGGAAATAAATAGTGGGTTGACTTATGCTTGGATCAAGATTAACACGTGACAAAGTTCAATCGGTCGTAATTTTGATATTTAATCTATTCCAAGGTTGTGTTGCACATTACCATCAGACAGCTAGAGTGGTAATCCTATCCAAGCAAAAACGATTTTTGCCTCTATAGTTACGAAATCCAAGTTCTCAACGAACTGCGGACCCGCATCTCCAGATTCAATCTTAAATCCGCCTCTAAAATCATAGAAAATCCGCCTTAACGTTTTGAAGCCCTGAACATTTACTAGGTACCATCCGTCTCCCTCAAACTTCTTAATTGAAGTATTGAGAATGACGAAATTTCCTTTTGCGATAGTAGGCATACCCGAATTATCCGGTACAGCAAATGTCCGAAGATATCTTTTAGGAACACCCGGGAAATATTGCTCGATCATAAGATCTGACATATTGACTCCTTTAATAGAATCATCCAAATTTGAAATATCAGAATCAACCGGAATTTCATCTAATAAAGGAATAAGCACCGCCTTATTTTGTTTAAATACCTTATTATTTATTTCTTTGATAGCTAGTTTTTCTGGATGCTCTTCATCCATCCACCCCAATTCGAGGTTCAATTTTTTCTCTATTTCTCTAGCAAGAACATTTCCCATATTCCTTTTTGCTCCACTAGCAGAGTTAATGGCTCTATTTTTTATCTGACTTAACGTCCCATCCTTTCTTCCCCTTCCTAGGACTAAATTTAACTTAGCTATTGAGCCATACATTTCTATCAAAAAAACAAGATTCTCTCTTCTTATTTCTGAAACAGTTTTCATAACTCGCCCCTTAGCTGTGTTTTAAGAACACCTCAATATCTATAGGAGCAGTAAAACAGAAAATATTTAAACGTATAGATAAATATGCTACTATTATGTAGTATGTTTTTAATACTAAATAGATGATTAAAAATGCCGTATTACTTAAAAAATGAACGAGGCTTCAAGGCTAGATTAGCTAAGTTTTTAAATATTGGCCCATCCGTCATCTATAGCTGGGCAAACAAGCAGTCTCTCCCGCCCTGGAAACGTTGTATTCAAATTGAACGCCTTTCCAACGGTCGTATCAGCGTTGAAGATTTACGCCCCGATTTATTTGATGGTTTGAACACTGAACTTCCGAATCCGTTTAACAGCGGCATTACAGCAACGAACAAAACGAGCTGCGAGATTCAAGGAGTACAAGGATGACAAAACCTGAATTTGAAATAATCTCGTCAGAATTAAGAGGTCTCCGTTTACTTCGTCCGGAAGAAGCCATGAATAAGGTCGGACTGAAGAAATCTGCTTTTTGGGATTTGGTCAACAATGATCCCGACTTCCCAAAAGCATATAAGCGCGGTCGAATGACAGTTTTTATCGAATGTCAGGTAGACCTGTGGATACTCCGAGATTTAGCAAAAAATTCAGATAAAAGTTATGAAGAACTGTTGACATCCATTTCAAAAACTCAAGCGCAGCTGCGGCAAGTTATGGGATTCCCGTTAGAAAGAGCCTCCTTAAATTATTAAAAAAACGATTCCCCCGCATAACTAAAACCCAAGAGAGAACCATGGAGCACGTCACCAGCGCATTTTATCTAACGATACTCGGCTTAGCCTGTATAGCCGCTGCTCCTCTGTTTTTGTTCCAAAAGCAAGAGCCAGTTTTTTGCGCAGCTCCTCTCTTGTTATTGCTCGGGCTCTCGATACTAATTATCGGACTGGCAGGGCTGAAGGGGGCGCAGCTATGAGAACAGATACGTTAATAATGAGCTTATGGATTTTAATAGTGAGCTTATGGGTTTTGAATGTCGTGTTTTTTATCTACGCGGTGTTGGATAAATTGAGAACCGGTGATAACGAGTTAATCGTTCTTGCTTTTTTTTGGTTCATGTTGAATCTTTATACAACAGGCATCTTCTTTTCCAGCGTCTATTCAAAGGAGCAATCCTCCTCTGTCTCTGCTACGTCTACGTCCTCATTTGCCCAACCGGCTTTCTTAATTATCAGTCTGGCCGGACTGAAGGGAGCGGCACTATGACAGAACCCACATTATTTTGGACATTGTTTCAAACCGGCCTTTGCGCACTCATCGGGATTTTCTGTTTATGCGGAGGTTTGGCATACATAAGGGATTATTTACAAGGCAGTTCCGATACAGCTAACTTTTGGGGGGCTGCCTACATTGCGTTAGGGTGTTTATTTATAACTGTCGGCTGCGTTACTGCCTTTACGGACGCCGTCAAGAGCAATGTAGCTGCACTTGCTAGGACATATAAAGAGAGGCCGGAATTATGTAAGGCACTTGTTCCTCCAAGCGTGTGTCTGCCTTCAAATCAAAATAACGGAGGGACAAAATGATGGCTTTCCTTTATTTGTTGGGCGCATTCCTTGCTGCCTTTGCATTTTTCTTTCCAGTTTCAATGATTTTTTTCGGAGGCAGCCTGCACGATAACATCATTAGAACCCTTGCAATACTCGGGATCGGAACTTTTTTGTTGACCGTGACTTGTGCTTTGTTCTATTTCATCAGTATGTTCATGGGAGAGATCAATGGGTAATGAAAGATCCCTTGTCACTTTGACATTGATTTCGAATGAATCAAAAGAGAGAGCGAACGGAAGGTCTCACATTCACGAGGATTTCATTATCTCTCCCCGTATCAAAGAGTCTCAGTTTCATGCTTTCCTCCGAGGGCTGATTAGTAATTTGTCTTTGCAAACTAAATTCTATTCTTCTCCTCGGAGCCCCCTTTTCCTCGGGCTTATTAAAGGCCCTTTAGCGTCGTGTGCGTGTCTGAAAACTATGCTGCTGCAAGCATTTATTTCGAGGTTTATTGCTTGGTCTCAGTATTTGTGCATAGCAAAATTCTCTTCCCATTTGTTCAGAACACGGTCTGGCCGGATCGGCCAGCGGCGCTGTTTCTTATTCTCGAAAAAAAATGCCAGAAGCCTTATTGAAGTTGCTAATTGTCTTGGCCTTCTCATTAATAACGCTTTCATTGCACAATGCAGGGAGGGTAGTCATAGAAAACCTTCCTATGTCAAGAAGGGAAAGGCTCCTTATTGCGATACCCGCAGTACTCGGCTTTCTTTTATTCTCTTCCTTAACCTTTTCAGAAAACTACACAACAACTCTGCCAGATTTCTTCATGATCAAGGATCGACAAGAAGAGGGGCTCGTCTATTTAGCCGCAGCACTCGGAATAATTGCCGGCTTGATTACATTGGAATTCAGAAAATAAGCCAGGGACTTAGAGGAATAAGTCGGCATAAAGAGATCCGTTTCATTCTTTTCCTCCGGGGGTTGATTAGTAATTTGAGTCTGGCAACTAAATTCTATTCCTCCCCCCGGAGACCTCTGTCTATCGTGTTTTGAGGGCTCAATAATGAAAACAATCCATCAAATCCCAAAACTTAAAACACTTTTGACTGCTGCCATTGTCAGCAGCGGTCTTTTTGCAATCGGTTTTCATGCCCTGGCTGAAGACACCGATTACTCGAAAATCCCCGGGATGCCCAAAATCGACATCATGACCGGAAACGATCGCTGGGGATGTGAAGTTCTCCTTTGTCTAGCCAATCCTAACGGCCCTCGTGCTGTTTCTGAATGCCGTCCTCCGATTGACAAGCTTTTTGACTGTCTTTCTTGGCGTCATCCGTGCAAGTTTCCGTCCTGCCCGATGGCTGGAGACGGCAATTATGCGAAGCAGCTTAGTGACGGCTTTGATCCATGCTCATTGCAAGGCATGGAGGATGCTCCTCAAGGGTTCTTAACCGAGGGGAACTTAAACGATGCTAAGAAGTTCAAAACGACTCGAGGAAATAGGAAATTTTTAACGCACGGTCACTCTTCCTATAACTGGGGCGGTGAGCATTGGTTCAAAGCGACAGAGGATTCGCCCGGTTATTGGGGCGGAACAAAAGCATGCGTACGGGGCTATCAAGGCATCGCTTATGAGCCTTATACATGCCAAGAAGATTCCGGGGACAGCTCCTACACGACAACTTGTTATCGACCTGTGAAGGTCTATGAAGAAGTTGTTTGGCAGAAGTACCAGTCCAGACGCGCTATCGACGTTTTTATCAATGGCAAAAATTGGACTCGCGTGCATTGGTAGAGCGCCTGATTAGAAGGAATGAGCATGATTGAAATCACAGCTTCAGATATTTTTTGGATCGGCGCGATGGACAAAATAGAGATCGGCTTAATTGTAATGTTCCTGTTTGCTCTCTTTTTGGTCTTTATGGCTGTTGGTTCGAGTTCCGTAGCAATTTTCTTATTTGCTCTCCTACTTGGTATTTTTTCCATGACTGCATGGGTCTTTATTCCAAGTTCGAAAACTTTAGCTGCTATGAAAGTTCTTCCGGCAATCGTGAACAATCAGCGAATACAAGGCGTCGCCGAAAATGCTTTGGAACTGACAGAACGTTTCCTTAAGGAGCATCTGGAAAGTCAACTCGGCACAATGAAGGAGAAAAAATGAAACAACAGAAATTTGAAAAAGCTTTTAGACAAGCTGTAAACAAGGTCATTACGGACGATTCTCGTGAGTCAGAGCTTTTGAAGCAAAAACAAATTATTGCAGGCTGCAAAAACAAGCTTGCGGCTTCCGGCATGCTCCTTTACTACTTTTCTTGTTGCGGCGATGACCGGAGCGAAGCTAAAAGAGTGGCCCTTGCGAAGGATATTTCTGAAAAGCTCTTTGTCAACAAGAGCCCGGAAGAAGAATTCTGGAGCCTTTCCGCCAAAGATTTATTTGAAACACTTCTCATGCTTTTGGCTCAAGAATGCGGAAACAACAATCCGGTTAAGGAGTTTTACAACCTCCTGGCAATGACCCGGGACATCCAAAAATTTAGCAATAAGTTAGAGCAATTCAGCCAAAGCGATGAAGGGCAACAATTTTCGAAGATTATTCAGCGTTTCCTGAGTAATTCGGAAGCCACCAAGACAGGAATTGTCGCCCATATGAACAATCAATTGCTTGGTTTTATCTATCCCTGATTTATGCCAGAAGATTGATCTTGGCTTGAAGGACTAGTCGTAATGAACTTCTACCACCTCACTCCGACGGTTTTTAATCCTTATATCCGGTTCTACAGCCCCCGTCTGATTTCAGTCGAATCAGAAGAACTCGGATTAAAACTCGGAGCCGAAGAACTCACAACTTATAAACCTTTTCCCAATAAAGGTTATGTCGTGGGGTCGCTGAAACTCAGTAGAAATCGGAAAGCCCGAGGAATTTTAGTGGTTAAACCCGGAGAGCCGATTCTGAAGTATTCGGTTTCTTATCTGTGGGAATTTGAGATTTCCAAACGCATAGAAAGAACAGAACATAAAGTCGATTATGAGATAATGCCGAAAAAGCCTATTCCGAAAACTTCCGGGAATCTCTTTACCGACGATGCGGTTTTGTGGAGTGAATTCGAAGACTTTGAGCCCGGCGGAGGCTTGCCGTCTTTCTATTCTGACAACTATGCTGAGAATCCTTGCTTCTGGCGCCTCTGTGTGAAGACCTTCGAGCCGGGTACGCTTCTCAAAAACTTTACTTGCCGATCAGAAGAAATCTGGACGCCGAACCCTGAAAACGACAATTCAGTTAAACGAATCAAAACGATAAAGACTTTAGGCACTACTTTTTTCCCGATGGTGATTCATGAATATTTTCCAATCAGTTGGGGCAGCTGGCAATGCTTTCTCCTCAAAGAAGAAGGCTACCCAAGCCTTGAGAACACCGTTGAATTGGTATAACGGGAGGAGGAAACCATGAGCTTTCGAAGTGGATTACTAGTTAATAAAACGACCTTCAAACCGCAAAAATCCGGTGATCTTTTGGTTTGTATCGGTGAAGACTACTTCCCGATAACACGGTTTCATGTTATGGCTTGCCGCAGCGATGCAGAATATGCCCGAAAAGAAAACCGGGAATTACGTACTTACATGAGAGGCAGCATAGAAATTGCACTCCCCCAGCCGAAGGTCTTTTACCGTGCTAAATCTCCGAATTGGCCGAAAAATGAAGAAAAAGAAGTTTTCTTAACCTACCTAAAAGAAAGCCTTTCAGCCAGGAATATTAGCTTTTTCGCGTATGGAGAAACTGATGTCCGACGTCTGCAAAAATTGTTTTCCGGCTGGCTTGCAAAACAAAATAAATTTAGAGCGTTCGAGATTGAAACGCTCAAACATCAGTTGAAGTTCGGCATATCCGGCGAAACAACGAAACCAAAAAACAACAGGATTCTGAGTTTACTTCATACTCAAAGCGAATTAACGCAGCGTTTGATTGACAACCATATGGACATTCTCGGCTATGCCCGGACTGAAAAGCGGGATCGAGTCAAATACGACCCTTCTGATAAAGAAGAAGTCTTTCAATTCGCCGTTGTTTTGCAGGAGAGCCTTTCGGACCTTGAAAACCTTAAACTGTCTGCCGAAAAACTCCTTAGCTTTGCAAAAGAACTGAGTGATCCCAAAAAAGCAAATGCCCTTAGAAAAGAGCTGCTTTCTACCAATGTACTTCGTTCAATGCGACTGGTAAGAGAGTATCTATTGGACAAAAAGGCCATTTTTCGAGACAAACAGCCTGAGGATCGAGACAGACCAACTGAATTCCAAGAAAATACTGTCGAAACCCCGGACAATAAGGTTTTATGGCTTGATTTAACTGATCTTAACGGCCTAGGAAAAATCGCTCTGCAAGAAGGCATTAATAAAAGAGCCGGTGCAGCATGGCTGGTTCTTTCTCCAAAAGAACGCCTCTTACTGTTAAACACGCGGTTTGAGGACAAAGAAGAATATTCCGGGAAATATTGGTACAGCTATGGATACATTCTTTTCCCTGAGGAGGAAGGCAACGTCATCGTTGAGGAAAACAAGAGTCTTCTCTCTTGTTCTCATAAGAAGGGAGACAACACCATTGCAGAGACGGACTTGTCAAAGCCGGTTTCAAAAAGTCGATCTCCCAAGACAACTGCCTTGTTCGGCACGAAAGTGGATCGGATTGGATGGCCGATTCATGAAATATCCTGCACTAGATTCTATATAACGCTGCTTTTTCATTACTGGGCACGAACCGGCTCTAAGAGCACTCCGGATGTATTAGTAAATCTTCTTAAAGCGCATATCGAAAAAATCAAGGTCACGCACAACTGCTTCAAAGAAATCTCAGAGGAAGTTGAGACGGTGTACGACAAATTTTATGTTCTGTTGCATTCGTCAGATCATAAAGCGACCTCAAAAGCAAAGGAATAAAAATGAGAATCAACAATCAAGACTTTCCTAACGTCTTCATCCGGGTAATCAGCTCCAGACGTATCACCGGCATATCGGGCCCGAAGTCGATTCATCTTTATGAGGCAAATATCAAAAGAGGCGCAGTAACTCAGAAAAGAACCTCTGAGAATCTATCTGAACTTCAGGATTGGATTTTATTGAAGGTCGGAGTTCAAAAAATGCCGTAAAAGTTTATGTCCGGGACAGCGACCTTCTTCTCAGTAGAAGCTGGTTAATGTTCTTGGCAGGACACATTAACCGTCCCGGACACCCCAATTTTAAGTCCTGCCCCGCAAGGAAAGAGCGGCGAGTGTTTTATCTTTCCAACTGATGTTCATGATGGGTCGCGCGAAAGTCCTGCCAGATTTTTTGATCAAAACACGTTATGAACAAAATATTCAAAAAGGTATTTAACCGCTCCCGAGGCGTATTTGTTGCTGTGTCAGAGGCTGTTAGCTCGGCATCTCAGCAAAACAAAAAGTCCGTTTTAGTCTCGGCAGCAGTTTTAAGTGTCATTGCGTCACCAGCTGCTGCGCTGACAACCATTGATGGGGATGTATTCGGGAAGGATTCGAGAATTCCCTTCCAAAGTCGAGGAACTGCCCTTTCGGACAGCACTACGATCAATGGGAATTACACATGGAATATCGATAGAAGCGAAGGTTTTCGACATGGCGTACTGACCATTTCGATTGGTGCTGATTACTATAGTTCCCTCAGTAATACATTGACCGTTGAAAAAAACTTTCGAGTCACAAACAACGGCAGCGTCAACATCGCACACAACGGCGACAGAGGCGGGGACATCTATTCAAGTTTGGTCGTAAAGGGTGATGCGATCATTGATTCCGGTTCAGACCTCAGCCTGATTACGAGCGGAGACAGCGGTAACGATCCGACGATGCACGTTAGCTTAATCGTAAACGGAACGCTCTATAACAACGGCAGTCTCTATTCCATCGGTGGTAATGAAGCAAGAAAAACCTACGGATCTTTCGCTATTAACAACTTTGTCAACAACGGCTCTTTTTGGTTCGATTCACCGAATGATCTAAACGGTACTTTCAATAACGTAACTCAAGCCGGAGGCTCTTTTCAGCAACTGGCAATAAATGATTTCCATATCAACGGAACGCTGACTGTTTCCGGTGGAACGATAATCAATAACGATCTCCTTGTTGTCGGCACTGATTCCGGAAAATTCTCTGTAGGTCAAGTATTGAACCTGGCAGGCGGTTCGATCAGCAATTTATCTGTCCTTACCCATGTTGGCGGTTCGGTCTTGGCCTCGAGCGGCTCTTACGGGATCGGAACACTCAATAAATCCAACGGTTCATTAACGAACCAAGCGACTCTAACTATTACTAACTTCAACCAGTCAAACGGTACTGCGGCAAACTCCGGCAATTTGACCATTGGCAATGCCAATCTTTATGGGAGTTTGACAAACACAGGCACGTTGTCCCTGA
>OGZX01003590.1_pt1 | contig 10346 bp, 7 predicted proteins | sample 1576881 | NCBI WGS metagenome assembly OGZX01 (sample SAMEA3541542, study PRJEB24748) | human gut metagenome | biome: human gut; feature: human-associated habitat; material: faeces | place: China | collected 2012
GCTGAGAGCCTTCCGCGCTTTCGGAAATGTTATTTTTTATTGTCTGTGTTGCTTGTGATGCCGCAGGGCGGCTAACGGTCATAACGAGGCATACCGCCTGCTCGAACAGGAGAGAAAGCGTATTACCGGCGACTTCGTCACAGTTTACACTGTCTTTCATCGCCTCTTCTTCTCCTGTCTTGTCAAAGGAGAGTACCGATGTATGGTTAGAACCATTCTTTACCTGAAACCGCTCGGACACGTGTGCTGCCAGTTGCCCGATTGTTACGGCACGCTGCACACTGATGAAAGCAGCATACCCTTTCCGGCTCCATCTTCTGAAACGGATTGCGATCGGCTTATGTGCATACTGCTTTTTCATCTTGTTGTCTGTTCTGTTTTTTTATTTGGCAACCTTTTCGAGTTTCTTCATGATGGAGAACATGAACAATGCGGCGACAAGGCAGCATACGATCAGTACACCCCATACCATCCAAAGTTGCATATCACCCCAGATATTACCGATGACACCGACCAGCTTGTTACCCAATGCTGTTGCTACGAACCAGCCGCCCATCATCAAACCTTTATACTTGGGAGGCGCTACTTTTGAAACGAACGATATACCCATCGGTGAAAGGAGCAGTTCGGCGAATGTCAACACGAGATAGGTCGATATCAGCCAGTTGGGAGAAACGAGTTGGCTGCTTTCGATACCGTTGGCCGCTACGCTGTCCGGTGTCGGCAATCCTAATGAGCCGATAGCCAGAATCATGAAACCGATGGCTGCAATCAACATACCCAAACCGATCTTTCGCGGAGCGGAAGGTTCTTTTCCTTTCTTAGCCAAATAGCCGAATACCGCCAGCGATACCGGGGTCAGGGCTACAACAAAGAACGGGTTGAACTGCTGGAAGATCTGCGGCAGGATCGTGATAGACGGTTCCAATGTCGAGTAGTTGATCCCAAGCAGGACCAAACCGCCGACGAATACAGCGGTCGATATCGTTTTCGCTTTGCTGGTTGCCGACTGGAAGATAGAGAAACCTGCATATACCATGACAATCAGTAAAGTCAGGTTGATGATGCTGAATCCTAAACGGTCCAGGCCGGTTGCGGCATTAGCCGTATAGTCGCGGGCGAAGAATGTCATGGTCAATCCGTTCTGGTGGAATGCCATCCAGAAGAAGATAACGACAGCGAATACGAGGCACAAGGCGATGATACGCTGCTTGGTTTCTGCCGGAGAGATTTCTTCTGTCGGTTGTTCGGTTTTTGCAGCAGCAGCTGCTGCATTTGCCTGTTTGGTATTCACATCCGCATGTTTGAATGTTTTGCGGAAACCATAATAAATAGCTATGGAGAGAATCAAAGAAATACAGGCAACGCCGAAACCGTAGTTATAGGCTTCAGACAGTTTGTCGATGTATGTAGTCGAAAAGCTTGCCAGGTCGCCTGTAAAGTGCTGTGCTGCTCTGAATGACTCGAGCAGTTCTGTTCCTTTTTCGGTGATCGTACCGTTCAGATACTGGTGGGCAAGCGAGGGGATCTGGCCTTCGTAAGTCAGGTTAGACTTCGCCAGCATCCAGTTTGTCATTTCCGTAGCCATAGTCGGAGCATACAAGGCACCGATGTTGATGGCCATATAGAAAATACTGAAGGCTGAATCCCGTTTGTTTCTGTATTGAGGGGCATCGTAAAGGTTACCGACCATAACCTGGAGGTTCCCTTTGAATAAACCTGTTCCTAATGCAATCATTGTTAATGCACCGAACATCATCCATTTAGCGGATTCGTTGCCGGCGGGGATGGATAATAGCAGGTATCCGAAAAACATGATAAAGATACCGCTTGTTACCATTTTCCCATATCCGAACTTATCGGCAAGCCAACCACCGATCAGGGGAGTAAAATACACTCCGGCAAGGAAGGTGGAGAATATATCCGATGTCTCGGAGGCGGTGAAGCCGAACTTTGCTTGTAAAAATAGTGTAAAGATCGCGAGCATGGTGTAGTAACCGAATCGCTCGCCCGTATTCGCTAAGGCTAACGCGTATAAACCTTTAGGCTGTCCTTCAAACATAGAATTAAAATTGTTAGATGATTATTGAATGATTTGTTTTATTGCACCTGTTTCCGGATAGAAATAAACCTTTACCGGGGCTTTTTTGTCTTCAAACATAACGGGGGCAAGCCCTTCGCGTGTACCGAATTGGGTGATTTGCGCTTCGCCTTTGTAAAGTGTTTTTTTGTTCATGCTGATTTCGATACTGGCTTTTCCCGGGACGTTATAGATAATTCCTTTCATAGATTTTTCTTTCTTCTCTGCCTCCTTCGGATCTAATTCGGGAGCGCGGTCGATGGCTTTTAAATTCATATATACAGGAGCGCCGCCCAAATCGTCGGCGTCTACGATACCGAGTTGGGGAGAGAAACGGAACAGTACTTCCTTATCCAGGTTATCGAAGGGGACGATTGTCACATCGTAATTGCTGGTTTCTTTTGTACGGATTCCTGTAAATAAGTTTGTTAATGCTTTTTCTTGCTCTTCCAGTTGCTGGATAACCAGTTTCATCGCTTCTCCGTCGGGTGGCAGGTTGTCTGCTTCTCCGGTCAGTATATTCATACGGCTTTCCCGGATGCGATAGATCTGTTTGGCTGCTACTTCCGCTTGTCTGGCTGTAGAGCCGGCCATTAGCAATTCTTCTGAAAAGACGGAGGCGTCGGTCACTTTTGCCGGAGCTTGTGTTTTCTTTTTGGCTGCTTCCTGAGCTTCTTCTTCGGGTGCATATTCTGCATTGATGGAACATAGCAGTCCTTCTTCTGTCAAATAGGCGTATGGAGCGACTGTTCCGCCTTTGAACTCAACGATATAGGTGTTGTCTGCATCGGGTACACCTTTATTGGTCAGGCCAATCTTTCCTAATTCGTAATAGACCTTATCTTCCGTAATAGCATCTTTTACTCCTAAATATTTCTCTGCATATTTATAGTAGGGGCCTGCTTTACAGGTTACTTTCGTAACTTCAGCATCAATGACAAGAGATGTTTTAGGGAGTGAATAAGTTATACCGAAATTATTTGCCTTGACAGCATTTTTCTTTACAACTTTTGTCTGCGCCATAATGGGTAAACTGAGGAGCAGACTGGCTATAATGATAAAATTCTTCATATTCTAATCTAAGTTTAATCTCTGATGAATGATTGCACAAAACTATGAAATATTTTGTTAGAAACCAACCGGAGATGCCTCTTTTCCTTTTTAGATTAGAGAAGACATAAAGAAAAGCCTTCGGGCGGAGGAAAAGGAGATCGAGATATTTTGGTCTGGTTAAATACCGCCCGAGGCTGTTCCTTATATATAAAGGAGATTTACACGCAATCTTGTTATTCTATCGTAAATTCACCTGTTAAGTAACCAAGTGCATGCGTTAATGATAATGTATATTTACCATTATCTGCATTTAACAAAACAGAATGGCTTTGCGGTGCAGATGCGGAAATACATTCTTCGTAAACTGTCTGACCGGTTTCGTTGTCTGTCACTTTTACAGTCAGATTGGCAAGCGGATTTACAAAATTAATTGTTAATACTTTACCTTCGATAGAGGCTGTAGGAGGTGCAGGAACAACTGAACGGAAGTCTTCTATACTCCATTCTCCTTTAGTAGGAATGGTATCACAAAATACAAATTGTGTACAAAACATGCCGCACACAATTAAAACCAAAGTTGAAATAAGATGCTTCATAACATTAAATAAGATTAGTATTTAAAAATCAAATTGAGATTTTGGGCAAAGGTAAATTACTCACCTATACAAAGTATGGATTTTTGTTGACAAAAATGTGACAAGTTGTAATGTGTTAGAAATCAGTAATAAAATTGTCGAATTTCTCAGTATTTTGAGGCTCTCCTGTGAATTTTTTATACAGTCTTCTGCGGCATTGTGATACTCCTGAACTTGTGATATGCATAATTGAGGCAATCTTTTTTATTGGGAGTTGCATTTTTACAAGATAACAAATATGTATTTCTTCTATGGATATTTGTGGATATAGTTTGATAAGCCGATTGGTAAAATCAGAATAGGTTGCATCAATCAGCTGATGTAACTCTTCCCATTCACTTGGACTGAGTTGAATGTCATCTTCTCGATGAATCTTTATATATATGGAAGAGTTGTGAAAATCTTTTTCTAATAAGCGAATGGTTCCTTGTTTTTCGAAAATCTGTCTGTTTTCCATTTCAAGCATTAATTTCCTTGCTTCATATAATTGTCTTTCAACTTCACTCATTTCTGCTTGTTGGGAATAAAGTTTTTCTGTCAATATAGAGATTTGTTTCTGGTTATCCTCAATATATTGTTGGCTACGTTTATATTGTTCTTCTTTTATTTCAACTAATCTTTTCTTCTTTTTCTGTTCTTTTTTAAAAAGAAGAGTACTCGTTATTAACAAGATCATTAGAATGATAGAAATTTGATATATGTAGATCATTCTCTTTGCTGCTTTTTTCTCAAATAGGTTTTTCTCTTTTGAAATTCGTTGATAATTAAACATGCTTTGAGTGATTCTTATACTCTTTATATGATTGTTGTTTGTTATGGAATCACGCAATTGTTCATATTCTTGTGTGTATTTGGCATAATCTTGAAATTTTTGTTCCATTAATGCAATTTGAGCTAAACGTTGTAAACTCCCTGCTTTTGTATAAATATAAGGGCTTTCTAAACAAAGGTTTAAGTAATATTTTGCAGAATCTATTTGTTTTGTAAAAAGATAAAGTTTACCTTTAGAAAGATATATAGGATCTATAATATTTTTCTTAGTAGCCAGACTTAGAGCTTTATTAATATATTCATGAGCATCCTTATATTCTCCTTTGTCAAAGTGTAAATTACCTAAACTGAGTGATATAGAGGATATATTATTGGATGTTGAATACTTTAATGCTTTTTGGAAATATAAGATTGCACTATCTTTTTGTTCTATCTGAACATATGTTCGTGCTATGTTACGCAATACAAAAGATATATTTGTCGAATCAAGTTTTGTTTCTTGTTCCAAATAATATAGAGCTTTTTTCTGTATAGGTAAGGCCATATCATATATATCCTGGTAATTATATAATGTCCCTAAGTTGTTACAGATCCGGGCCAGCAAATGGTAGTCTTTTGTGCTTTCTCCTACTTCTAAAGCTCTCAGATAATATTCTTGTGCTTTTAGTGCGTCATATAGATCTGCATTGACGCGTCCCATATAATAATACGCAAGACTTGTTTTATGCGGATCTTTATGTTTCTCAAAATAAGTCGCTGCAATTTTTATTAAAGAGTCTGACGAATGTGTGATGTAATTCAGGTCTTGTGCTTGTGTCAGAAGAAGGCAATAGGTCGCATGACCCTTTTCGGATAATTGATCGATATTTTCCATATTATTCAAGATCAATAATGCGCTGTCAGGTCTTTCTTTCATGACCTTTTCGGCTTCAATTAATCCCGATGCCTGCGGATGGTTGCTGCAAGCGTATGTGGATAATAATAACACAATGGCAACAAGGGCTGTGATATGTTGTAAAAGTTTTCTCATTTCTATCTCCTCCAAATCTGATTCGAATATACTCGTTTTTGGGAAAACTTCTATTTTTTTACTGTAAAATATTGCAATTATTCTATTTAATGTCTTCCTTTTACGTATGAAATTCCTACTGTTATTTACATAGCCCTCATTTATTTATTTTATTTGTTTGAAAGCTTTGCCGAGCATATCTGTGATATCGGTTGCGATCATGCTTTCTTCGGAGCGGTAAACGGCCGCCAGGTCACCGGCTGTTCCATGCAGGAAAACTCCGGCGACAGAGGCTGTTTCGGGCTCGAACCCTTGGGCGAGCAGACCGAGGATGATACCGGTCAGGACATCGCCGCTGCCGGCAGTTGCCATACCCGGATTCCCACAGCTGTTGAAATAGATGTTTCCGGTGGCAGTACAGGTAGCCGTATAAGCTCCTTTTAAGACAACGCATACCTGATGTTCAGTGGCAAAAGCTTGTGCTTTCATCAATCGCTCGTATGAGTTCTTGCTTTCGCCTGCGATACGGTCGAACTCCTTCGGGTGCGGTGTAAGGATACTGCGGGGAGGAATCCGTTTCAGCAGATCTTTGTTGGCAGCAATCAGATTGAGGGCGTCGGCATCGAGTACGAGAGGCTTATCTGTTACTTGAAATAAATGTTCCAATGCTTTTGCCGAGTCGGCATGTTTTCCCAATCCCGGTCCGATTCCGATAGCGGAGTAAGGTTTGATATCGGAGACAAAGGTGAAATGTTCCTGGTTCGGGTCCAGATCGACCATTGCTTCCGGGAAAGCCGTTTGCAGAATCTGTTCGCCCCGTTGCGGGATATGGACGGTTAGCAGACCGGCACCGCTTCTCAGGCAGGCGCGGGCGGATAAAAGGGCGGCTCCCATTTTTCCATGGCTTCCGGCTATCAACAAAGCGTGTCCGAATGTCCCTTTATGCGAAAAGCGTTTGCGAGGTTGGAAAACGGCGGCAATGTCTTCTTCGGTGATTTGAGTAAACTGTGTCGGTGTGTTTGCTATAATATCCGGATGCAGAAGAATATCCAACACTTTCCATTCGCCGACATATTCCGCGTTTTCCGGCAACAGGAAAGCCAGCTTCGGGAAACCGAACGTCAGCGTCAGGTTGGCGCGGATAATCGATTCCGGATCATTCTTCCGGTTATCCTCACCGAAGAGTCCGGAAGGAATATCTATCGAGACAATGGTTGCTTCCGACTGGTTGATGTATTTGACCATTGCAGCAAAACCACCTGTCAACGGTCGGTTGAGGCCGGAGCCGAACAAACCGTCTATCACGATGTCCCGTTCGTCCAGTTCGGGCGGAACGAAATCGTCTACGACTTCCGTAAATTCGATCTTTTCCATGCCGAGTAAGCGCTGCTTGTTCTGCTCGCAGTCATCGGAAAGGCGCATGGTCGGGTTAAACAGATAGGTTTCCACCCGGTAACCGGCATCTGTCAGCATACGGGCAACGGCCAGTGCATCAGCACCGTTATTACCTTGTCCGGCAAATACGATAATACGGGTTTGTTTCGAATAGCGACGGCAAAATTCGCTGGTGAATACGGTTGCTGCACGTTCCACTAAATCGACTGAACTGATCGGTTCGTTCTGGATCGTGTATTTATCAAGCTCTCTGACTTTGTCTGTTGAGAATATCTTTATCATAACTGTTTGTAGTCTTGTTTTCTGCTTACAAATGTAGATATATTACTTGTCTCTTGAAAGAAAAGTAACCAAAAGTTCAAGGTTTAACCGGCCGGGTCAGGAGAATAGTAGCATGAACCGGCTGCCTGCTCCGTCCTCCGATGTAACGGTCAGATCGCCTTTGTGCATGTGCATGATTTGGCGGGATATACTCAGTCCGATGCCGGAGCCGGATGGCTTGGTGGTGAAGAAAGGAATGCAGATGCGCTCTTGCACATCTGCCGGGATACCGGTTCCGTTGTCGCTAACCCGGATAAAGGTTTTGCCTTCTTCGTTGATCCCGGCGGAGAGTTCGATTTGCGGATCGGGACAGTCTCGGGTCGCATCCTGCGCGTTCTTAATCAGGTTGATCAGTACCTGTTCGATCAATCCCTTGTCGGCTATGACCTGCAAATGGGCTGTTGCAGGAAGCACTTTCAGTATGTTTTCCTGCTCCTTAAACAACAGGCGGATATCATTAAGTAGTCCGTTGACCGGGATAATTTCCGGGACAGGTGTCGGGATGCCGGCCACTTTCCTGTAGCTCTCTACGAACCGCACCAGGCCGCTGCTCCTGCGGTAAATCGTTTCGACGGCCTGGTTGGTTTCTTCCCGCTCTTCCGTGTCGGGTATGGTTTCGTCCATGTATTTATTCCGGAGCAGTTCCGACAGGGAGACGATTGGAGTCATGGAGTTCATAATCTCGTGTGTCAGCACTCGGATCAGCTTCTGCCAGGCTTCCGTCTCCTTGTTTTCCAGGACGGAACGTATGTTTTTCATGCTGACGACCCTTAGTGGCTTACCCAGTACGACGAACGATATGGAAGAGAGGATCAGTTGTGAGTAGTCTTCCTTTCGCCGGACTTGCAGGATAGACAGCTCGCCGGGCTGCAACGTGCGCAGGCGGGCGGGAAGTTCCGGATGATAAGCCGCCAGGTCGTCTATCGTTTCAGCGAAGTTCAGTCCGGTTTGTATCTTAAAAGCTTGGTTCATCCATTCCACCTGTCCGCTTTCGGTGTAGACGAAGACCGAAAGGTCGATATGGTTCGCCAATGCCTGGAAATATTGCAGTTGGCTTTCTTTCTCCTGCAGGTGTTTTTTGTAGTGCTGCAAAGCCTCTTCCATTGCGTTGACCAGGTCAGGCGGAATCTCGCCACCCTGTTCCTGCAAAGAAGTGCCGGAGGCGAGGAAGTCGGAGTAGCGCATCGACCAGATGAATTGCCTGAACAGTCGATCGCTGCGTTCCATCAGTCGGAACAGGTAGTAAACTTCGATCAGGAGCAGTCCGAATGTCACAGCGGCAGATATCCTGAATCCGTTGGCAACCAGAAGCCCGAAGACCACGCTGGTCGCCAGTAACAGGATGACTGATCCGGCTGTTTTTTTCGTGTAACGTTTCATAGCCCGTATTTTTCCAATCTTCTGTATAGAGAAGTGCGGGTGATACCGAGCAGGCCGGCCGCTTGTGTCATGTTGCCTGCGCAATGGCGCAACACTTCCTGTATGGTGCTTTTTTCCAGTTCTTCGAGGTTGAACTTCCCCTCTTTATCCTGGGAGGCGGAAACCGGGAGGCGGAGCATGAAATCGTCATATTGCAACTCTCCGGTTTCGGAAAGGATCACGGCGCGTTCGACGACGTGTTGCAGTTCGCGCACGTTTCCCGGCCAATGATACTGTTTCAGGAGTTGTAGCGCTTCACCGGAGAATCCTCCGATCTCCTTTTTATACTTCCGGCTGTAGCGTCTCAGGAAATGCCGGGCCAGCAATGCGACGTCGTTTCCCCGTTCGCGCAACGGCGGGATCGTTATCTCGATCGTATTGATCCGGTATAACAGGTCTTGCCTGAAACGTCCTTCCTGCACGGCGGCATGCAGGTCTGTGTTGGTTGCCGAGATGAGGCGGATGTCGACCGGCGTCTCTTGCGTCGAACCGACACGGTTTATTTTGCGTTGTTCGATAACAGTCAGTAGTTTGGATTGCGCCACGAGTGGCAGGTTGCCAATTTCGTTCAGGAAGAGCGTGCCGCCGGATGCAATCTCGATCCGTCCGGGTTTGCTTTTGTCTGCATCCGTAAATGCTCCTTTCTCGTGGCCGAACAGTTCGCTTTCGAATAGTTCGTGCGGGATGCTCCCCAAGTCGATCGGGACAAACGGCTCTTTCCTGCGTCCGGACTGCTGGTGAAGTGTGTAAGCAATCAGGTCTTTTCCCGTTCCGTTTTCGCCTTGCAGCAGGATGTTGGCATCCGTATCCTTCAGCTTTTCGAGCGTCCGGAACACGTTTTGCATGACGGTGGATTCGCCGATGATTTCAATTTCAGGTTCCGAAGAGGTCAGTGCCGACTTCTGCTCCTTTAGTGTCCGTACTTCCGAACGGCTGAGACTAAGCTCGAGGGCGGTTGAAACTGTCGCCAGCATTTTCTCGTTCTGCCAGGGTTTCGGAATGAAATCGGTTGCTCCGGCTTTAATGGCGCGTACGGCTTTTTCCGTGTCCGAATAGGCGGTGATCAGGATGACGACTGTTCCGGGCGATATCTCCCGTATCCGTTCCAGCCAGTAGAATCCTTCTTTCCCGCTGACCGCGTCGGCCGTGAAGTTCATGTCCAGCAGAACAACATCGTACTGGTTTCTCGATACCAGCCGGTTAATCTCTTTCGGATCGGAACAGGTCGTGATACTCTCTACCCGGGGGCGAAGTAACATCTTTAAAGTGAATAGGATATCCTCATTGTCGTCTACTATCAGAATCTTTCCTTGCCGTGTTGCCATGGTTTGTTAATTGATTTCAGACTCCAAACATACAGATAATTTGTGTATTCCTGGTATTTTTCGATTAAAGTTTGGCATGCTTCCGGATATTCTTCGTATCTGGCAATAACTGAACTTATCTAATTATTTGAAAGAAATCATCAAAACAACTAACACCTACCACCTTTTGCATTTATATTATTGATAACTATGTGATTACCGGGTGTTAGGTGGGTGTTAGGTCGCCTTTTTTACCGACACCACCTGACACCCGACCAACATACTGTTATCTATCTGCTTTGCTTCGTAGGAAACTAATCTGTTTCTTACTATCAACTAAGTCAAAGCATACAGTAAAC
>OGZX01003591.1_pt1 | contig 10340 bp, 6 predicted proteins | sample 1576881 | NCBI WGS metagenome assembly OGZX01 (sample SAMEA3541542, study PRJEB24748) | human gut metagenome | biome: human gut; feature: human-associated habitat; material: faeces | place: China | collected 2012
GGTGTTGAATTAGAACTTGGTTGGAAAGATAGTGTCAAAGACTTCTCTTATTGGTTTAATACCAACTGGTCTTATTCAAAGAACAAACTTTTAGATTTGGGTAATGCTTCCGGTGAACGGAATTACGAAAGTGCGGGTGCCTCCGGTGTAGGCGACTACGTACATGCCATGAACGGAGAAGTATGGCCTTATTTCTATGGTCGCAAGACAAATGGTATCTTCCAAAACTGGGCTGAAGTGAACAGCTATGTAAATGATAAAGGTGAACTCTTGCAACCCAATGCACAGCCTGGCGATGTTCGTTTTGTGGATGTTACCGGTGATGGTGCCATCAATGACCAAGACCGTACCAAGATTGGTAAGGGTATGCCCGACTGGACTTTCGGTTTCTCTCTTGGTGCAGAGTGGAAAGGTTTCGATTTGAGCCTCTCTTTCCAGGGAACTTTGGGGAATGATGTGTTTGACTTCGCACAACGCGGTGATGTTCCTGCCATGAACCGTCCTTCTTGGATTATGGATCGTTGGCATGGTGAAGGTACTTCCAACCGTATTCCTCGTATGACTTCTTCCAATCCTAATGGCAACTGGACCTCTTCCGACCTTTATATTCACGACGGTTCTTATCTTCGTCTGAAGAATGCGCAGATTGGCTATACGCTTCCTGCAACTCTTACCCGCAAGGCTTCTATCCAGCGTTTGCGTCTCTATGTGGGTGCTGAGAACTTAATTACCATTACCGGTTATGAAGGATTTGATCCTGAACTGGCATCTGGTAGTTATACTACGTTGGGTGTGGATAAGGGTATTTATCCGCAATCCCGTACAATTACAGTAGGAGCTAACATCACATTCTAAACTTTAAAAATCAATTAAATCATGAATAAATTTAAATTCTATATAGTAGCAGCAGTTTTGGCATCGGGTATGACCCTGACCTCTTGCGGCGATAGTTTTTTGAATCCTGATCCGGCATCGAAAGGTGCTGCCGGCTCAGCGGGTGACCCAATGAATATCAACTCCGGTTTGGCAGCGGCTTATCAAATCCTTTTGATGGATTCATACGCAGGCGGTTCTTATGAATCATCTGCTTATATAGGTGACATTCAGAGTGATGATATTTGGAAAGGAGGCGGTGACGCCCAAGACGGTATGGCGGGTATGAACTTGAACGTATCATTGTTTACCACTACGGGTAACAGTACGTTGAGTGGTACATGGAATATTTATACTTCCGGCATTACGCGTGTAAATAGTGCACTGGGGCTTTGTGAGACAGCTACGACAACCAATCCGGCAGAATTGAAACTCATTGCACAATATCGTGGCGAAGGGCATTTTCTGCGTGCCTATTATCTCTATATGTTGTGGAGAAGTTTCGGTGGTGTACCTTTCCAGGAGACATTGTACGAACCTCCCTATGTTAGCCGCCAGCTGACTCCAGATGAAGTGTATGCTCAGATTATCAAGGATGTGGATGCTTCTATCGCCAGTTTTAAAGAAGCCGGTGTGAAATATTCTACTAACGATGGTACGAATGACGGACGTGCAAGCCTTGCAGCTGCTTTGATGCTGAAAGCCCGTGTAGTTATGTATCAGAAGGATAATGCAAAATATGCGGAAGCAGCCAGTGGACTGGCTGAGATTATTGCCAGTGGTGAGTTTGAACTGACTCCCAACTATGCAGATATTTGGTTAGATGGAGGGGAATTCAACAAAGAATCTATTTTTGAGGCCAATCACATAGGTGAAGGCAAAGACTGGGGCAATCAGTGGGCTACCGGTGGTACTAATCTCCCGGCTTACATTTCACCGAGTACTTTAACTGATCCTACTAATACTTACGAAGATGGATGGGGTTTTGGTCCAGTACGTGAAGAAGCTTATGAGATGTTTGCTGCAGGAGATACCCGTCGCGAGGCTTCTATTCGTGACTATCGTGGCAAGGGTAGCGGTGGCAATATAGGTGACAAGGTCGAAATCGCATCCGGTGGTACTTATGTTATCCGTTTTCAAGATACCGGTTTTTGGTTGGCAAAATATGCAGCTCGTAAGGGTTATCATAAACCGACGGGTACTACAGCCTTGAATTATTGTAATAATCTGCGCATTTTCCGTTATGCCGAGACTTTATTGGCATACGCTGAACTTGTAGGGGTAGAAGGAGTAGCTGAACAAAAAGGTATTTCTGCACAACAATGTTTGGATATGGTTCGTGACCGTGCTTTCGGTGATACTAACCACCGCGTGGCAGTGAACAAGGAGAATATTATCAACGAGAACCATTATGAATTTGTAGGTGAAGGACACCGCTATTATGATGTGGTTCGCTGGGGTATCACGGAAGTACTGAGCGTAGATAATGTACCGGGAGTAAACTCCGCGCGTACTTGGAAATCCCATAATAAGTATGTGGCTATCCCACAAGGTGATATTGATGCCACGAAGGGTACTGAATTTGAACTGAAACAGAACGAAGGTTATTAATTATCTATTAATAAAGGAATTATTATGAAAAAAAATCTATTATATGGCTTTTTTGCATTGAGCATGGCCGTTATGGGGATGTCATCTTGCTCCCCGTTGGACAGTGATGACCATAGTTTGGGAGGTTCTGTCGTTTCTCAAGATGCTTTGTCGATGACGATTAGTGGTGGAGCGGATAATACTTATACTATTACCAATACCTCACAGGCATTGAATGACGTCCGTTACTTTATCAGTCTTGATGGCAGGAAGTTGGATGAAGTTGCAGCTGGTGCTTCCATTACTAACCAATATAAGAAGAAAGGCACTTATCCGGTTTATTTGTATGCCTTTTCTGCTTGCGATCAGAAGATGATTTCTCAAAGTATTGAGATAGCTGAAGATTGGAAAGATCCGAATGCTCCTGTAGATGACCCGAGTGAGTGGCTTGGCTTCACGGCAGGAACGAATCTCTTTGAGGGTGCACCGGCAACATATCGTTTCTGGTTTGCTGATGCCGGTTGGGGGCAAATCGCAGATCCGGATAATAGTGGCGACGTGGCAACCGGTATTACTTTCACAATGAATGGTTGTGGTTCTGAGAGATGGCAGGCGCAGATGCAGATTGAAAACACTGGCATTGTATTGTCGGCAAGCAAGACTTACGACTTCTCTGTTGTGATTAATTCAAGCGTAGACGGTGTTAGCGCGACAATTAAGCCACAGAAAGATGGTGATGATGGTACATTCTTTACTGAAAATGTATTTCCGTTACATAAGGGCAACAATGTAATCGCTTTGACTAACTGTGCCGGATTTGATGGAAACTTCAAGATCGCTTCCGACTTTGCCGGTGCACCGGAAGGTACTGTATTTACTGTCAAGAACTTTTATGTTGCAGAACATAATGATGCGAATGTCATTCCGTTGGATTATAATTCAGCAGATAATGTTTGGAAGGCTGTAGATGATGCTCAGGCTTTCGAGATGTCTTTCTGGTGGGCGGATGCAGGCTGGGCTCAAATTGGAGATCCCGGGTTTGATGCTGGTGGCCGTATTTATACTATTACTTCCAATGATGCTACTAAGGATGAATGGCAGGCACAGAATGTGTTTAATACAACGTCACTTGGTTTTGCCGCTAGTGATGAATTTGACTTCTCTTGCCTGATGGTAGCAACTGCGGATAGCCGTGTGACTATAAAACTCTGCCAGGTTAATGATGATGATAATCAGGCTTTTTATAAGAATGATATCCAACTGAAAGCTGGGAAAGTACAGGTTATCAAGTTTGCGGACTGCAAGTTCGCTAAGGGTGCTGCTTCTCCTGTGAAATTGATCTACGATTTTGGTGGTTGCGAAGCTGGTGTTGATTTTGTAATTGCTGATATTACCATAATCAAAAAGTAATTAACTTTGTACGAAAGCTGCTTCTTCCTAGTATGAAAAAGCTGGGAGGGAGTGGCTTTTATCTAAAAAGCATATCATGAAGAATATGTCTCTATTTTCTCTTTTATGTATAGTTGGTTTATTGCCAGCTTGTGGAGGTGGTGATGAAGACTCGATACCGCCTGAAACACCGGATAAACCTGAAACTCCAAATGAGGTGGTACTGACTGTATCGCCGTCAGCTTTAGACGCTACGGCTGTGGAAGGCACCTATGAGATAAAAGTGACAACAACAGGTGAAGGATGGACTGCTTCTTCTACGGACAAATGGATGGAGTTTGCTCCGGACAGTGGAGAAGGAAAAGAAGGAGTTATCAAAGTCACTGTGGAGCAGAATAAGGATGCCGAACGTTATGGCCGGATTGTCGTGACTTCTGGAAACAAAAGTGAATATGTGCAGGTGAAGCAAAAAGGCGGCATTAGGTTTTCTGTACAAGAAGTACATTGTACTTCACGAGCAGGCAATGCTGAGGTAACGGTATATGAAAGTAATGACTGGAACGCACAATCTGATGTGGATTGGGTTACGGTGAGCCGTAACGATGCGCATGTGGTTGTTGCCTATACTACCAATGCTGATTTGAAAAGCCGTACGGCTACAATAACCGTGACAGGAGAAGGGCAAAAACGAACATTTCTTGTAATTCAGGAGGGTGCTGAGATTACTACTGTGCCCGAGCGTGAAGGATATAAATTAGTTTGGCACGATGAATTCGATGAGGGTACGGAACTTAATGCTACTCATTGGAAACATGAGGTACAGAATGCCGGCTGGGTAAACAATGAACTTCAGAACTATGTGAATGGTGCTATCAATGGCAAACGGGTGACAGAATTGTCAGATGGGAAGTTGCGCATTCATTGCTTCAAGGAAAATGACGGAAAAATATATTCCGGCCGTGTTTATGCCCATGTGGATGAGGGATGGCAGTATGGTTATATAGAAGCTCGTATGATGTTGCCGAAAGGTAAAGGTACATGGCCGGCTTTTTGGATGATGCCGGTGAATGTGGACTGGGCTACGGAAGGATGGCCAAAGTGTGGGGAAATAGATATTATGGAAGAGGTGGGTGTTGTGCCCAATGAAGTATCTTCCAGTCTTCATGCCGAAGGGCACAATCACACTAACGGTACTCAAGTGACTCATGCCATGACTATTGATAAGGCCGAAGGAGAATTTCATACTTATGCTATGGAATGGACGCCGCAAAACATAACAACTTATGTGGACGGTAAGGTTCAGCTTTCTTATGATAATGACAATAAGGGAGTTACCAACTGGCCGTATGACAAACCATATTATATCATCTTCAATCTTGCTTGGGGAGGTAGTTGGGGTGGCATGCAGGGAGTTGATGAATCAGCACTTCCGATTAGTTACGTAATTGACTATGTACGTGTATTCCAGAAAAAATAGTATAACTAATAAAAACTAATACAATGAAAGCTCGAAATTTACTTCCTATTTTAATGGGTTTATTCTTTTTCTTTTCTTGTAATGAAGAAGAAAGAATGATAAATAATGATGATTCATCATTGCAATTTGAACAGGCTAAATTGGCGATTCATGCTATGGGGCTTGATACGGCCTTCATATCTGAGTGGGATAATTATTATGTAGTTGAGGGTGATATATTGATATGCAAAGACAGCCTAAATTGTCCTAAGGCTTCCACTAGACAGTATAGAACGACCTATTACGCTAGTAATCTTCAGACGATAACTATAGGCGTTAATAATACTATTTCTCAAAATACTAATTGGAGAGAGGCCGTTAGAGCGGTTGTGAAGATATATAATGAATACACAGGTCTAACTTTTGTGTATAGTGAGGTTAATCCTACTATAACAATCTCTAAAGGCTATAATCCAGATCTTCAGGCATGTGCAAATGGCACATTTCCAACGTCTCCTGGAAGACCAGGAAGTGCGATAATTATTAACACAAATTTTTTTAGTAATATTGATACCTATTTGACGTTAGAACAGAAAATCTTTTTATTGATGCATGAGCTTGGACATAATTTGGGATTACGTCATACTAATGGTATTATCGAAGGAGATGCAGGTTTTGGGCTAATTCAAATTCCAGGAACTCCTACTATGGATCCAAACTCTTTTATGAATGCAAATACTTGTGGACATTCTTGGAATAATACAGTTTCTGAATATGATAAAATTGCGTTTAAATATTTATGGCCTTGTTGTAGAGTATATTTTGCAGGTAGTCGACCTGAAATTAAAGTTGCTCCTAATAGTTATTTAAGTCGTTCTATTATTCCAACAAGTACAGTAGGCTTTTGTGGTTGGTATAAAGATGCAGCTTTAACTATTCCGTGGAATTATACTGAAAGTATAACGAGTGACATTTCTTTATATCCAAAAAGTATATCAGGAAGTTCAATTGTGAAAATTGAAGATACCTCTGATACGAGTTATAAGAATACTTTTACATTATCACGAACAGCTGCAGTTACTCTGACTGTTAAGGTTGGGCGTGGGTTAAATGAATGGTGGGAAATTTCTCAATATGCAAACCAAACAGGTGCAACTTTAAGGCAAACATACCAAGTTTATAAGCAAGTGTTTATGGAACAATATATTTGGAATGCAAATCCTGAAACTTATATAGAGCGTACAGAAGAACCTATTGTTTTAGATCCAGGAACTTATGATTTGACTGCTCTTTTTACTACTAATCTTGGGTTACAATATGGGGCTTCAGGGAAGCATGGAGTGACAATTGCTACTTTAACCTATCAGTGATACTATTTTGGTCCCAATGAAAATGAAATAAATAGTAATTATTTGGTATGAAGAAACTATCGTATTTTACTTGTCTTCTTCTCTGTTGCCTGTTTTGGGGTTGTTCGTCTTCTTCTATACCGAAGGAGGGGATTGCAATACAGAAGACCGGCGATGGATATAAAATGTATATCGACGGGAAAGAGACGTATATAAAAGGTGTTGGAGGCACTTACAGGCTGGATGTTGCCAGCCAGAGTGGAGCCAATGCTTTCAGAACATGGGGTGGCAGTGTTGAGGAAGTGACGAAAATCCTGGCACAGGCTGCTGAAAACAAAATGTATGTGATGCAGGGCATTGGCTTGCCGAAAGACTCCATACGTTACTATGACGCCGCATTCAAAAACAAGATGCGTGAAGAAGTGCGCACCTTGGCGGAAACATTCAAGAATGATACCTGCTTGCTGGCTTGGGGCATCGGCAATGAAATAGAATTGGGCAATGCCAATATAGGAGCAGCATGGAGCTTTGTTGAAGAACTGGCACAGATTATTAAGTCGGTAGACAAACGCCATTTGGTGTCTACTGTAATTTCATATAATCCGTCGGCATTGGATTCCATTGCCAAGTATGTACCTTCTCTCGACTATGTAGGCATTAACGTATATGGCCCGATGAACGAAGTGCAGAATACGGTTGATAAATCGGCCTACAAAGGCGCCTTCATGATTACCGAATGGGGACCGACCGGTTGGTGGGAAACCGCTTCTACGGAATGGAAAGCGCCCATTGAGCAGACAAGCGAAGAAAAACGGCAGGTGTACGAAGAGCGCTATACGAAGTATATTCAATCGAATCCCCGTTGCTTAGGTTCTTTCGTCTTCTTGTGGGGACAGAAAGAGGAACGTACCCCTACCTGGTTCAGTATGTTTGTAGAGGATAACGTGGATCAACTGCCCCTGCATGGAGAAAAAACACCGATGGTAGAGGCCATGCAAAGAGTATGGACCGGCAAAGAACTGACGGAAACAGCTCCGGTAATCGAGGGATTGACTATTGACGATAAATATGCCATTGATAATATACGGGTGAAGGCGGGTAAACCGCTGAAAGCCCATGTAGCCGTGGACGACAAAGAATTCGACCGCCTGACCTATGTGTGGGAGGTTCTGAAAGAAGCTACGGTGCTGGGATTCGGAGGCTCTTATGAGCCGCGTCCGGACAGAGTGGGAGATGTTGTGACTTCGGATGCAAATACCTATGAAGTTACACTGAATACCCCCGGAGAATACAGATTGTATGTATACGTGCTGGATAACACCGGATTCGTATCTACAGTGAATGTTCCATTTCAAGTAATAAAATAAGCATGAAAACAGTAAAATTACTCTCGGCTTGCCTGTTCCTGCTTCCGTTCGTTTCCTGTACTCAGGTACAGACTAAAGGAGGCGATGCGGCTACCGAACAGAAAGTAGAGGCCCTGTTGTCCAAAATGACCCTGGAAGAGAAACTGGGACAGATGAACCAGATATCTTCTTATGGAAACATTGAGGACATGAGCGGATTGATAAAGAAAGGTGAAATCGGCTCTATCTTGAACGAGGTAGACCCGGTACGTGTCAATGCGTTGCAGCGTGTAGCTGTGGAGGAGTCCCGCCTGGGCATTCCTTTGCTGATGGCTCGCGATGTGATTCACGGTTTCAAGACTATATTCCCCATTCCATTGGGACAGGCGGCGTCTTTCGACCCGCAGGTGGCTGAAGACGGTGCACGGATTGCTGCCATCGAGGCTTCGTCCGTAGGGGTACGTTGGACTTTCTCCCCGATGATTGACGTTTCCCGCGACCCACGCTGGGGACGTATTGCCGAAAGCTGCGGCGAAGATACCTATCTCTCTTCAGTAATGGGAGCAGCGATGGTAAAGGGGTACCAGGGTGATTCGCTGAATAGCCCGACTTCCATTGCAGCCTGTGCCAAGCACTTCGTAGGATACGGAGCGGCAGAAGGCGGACGCGACTATAACTCGACGTTTATATCGGAACGCAACCTGCGTAATATCTATCTTCCGCCGTTTGAAGCTGCTGCCAAGGCCGGCGCTGCTACGTTTATGACTTCGTTCAATGACAATGACGGAGTGCCTTCTACCGGAAACAAGTTCATCCTTCGCGATGTGCTCCGCGGTGAATGGGGCTTTGACGGATTGGTGGTGACGGACTGGAACTCGGCCCGTGAAATGATAGCCCACGGCTTTGCTGTGGACGACAAAGACGCAGCCGCCCTGTCTGTGAATGCCGGAGTGGATATGGAGATGGTAAGTTATACCTTCTTCAAGCATCTGCCGGAACAGATAAAGGCCGGAAAGGTGAAACAAGCAGTGATTGATGATGCTGTACGCAACATCCTGCGTGTGAAATATCGTTTGGGATTGTTCGATAATCCGTATGTGGACGAGAAGAAACCTTCGGTGATGTACGACGAGTCTCATCTGGCCGCCGCCAAACGTGCTGCCGAAGAATCGGCCATCTTGCTGAAGAACGAAGGCGAAGTGCTGCCTTTGAAAGAAGGCGTACGCACGGTTGCCGTAGTCGGCCCGATGGCGGATGCTCCCCATGACCAGTTGGGAACCTGGATTTTCGATGGTGAAAAGGCGCATACGCAAACCCCGCTGGCAGCCATTAAGGCGATGTATGGCGATAAGGTACAGGTTATCTACGAGCCGGCACTGGCATATAGCCGTGACAAGAATACGGCAGGTATCTCAAAAGCTGTTGCTGCTGCCCAGCGTGCCGATGTAGTGATTGCGTTTGTAGGAGAAGAATCCATCTTGTCCGGTGAGGCACATTGCCTGGCTGACTTGAACTTGCAGGGTGCACAGTCCCAACTGATAGCTGCTTTGGCCAAGACCGGCAAGCCGTTGGTAACGGTTGTCATGGCAGGCCGCCAGCTTACTATCGGTAAGGAAGCGGAAGCATCGGATGCTGTATTGTATTCTTTCCATCCCGGAACGATGGGTGGCCCGGCAATCGCCGATTTATTGTTCGGCAGGGCAGTGCCGAGTGGCAAGACTCCGGTTACTTTCCTGAAGACGGTAGGCCAGGTGCCTTTGTACTATGCGCATAATAACTCAGGCAGACCGGCATCTTCCCATCTGAAACCGTTGGATGAAGTGCCGCTCGAAGCAAGCCAGACATCCGAAGGCAGTTCTTCTTCTTATATGGATGTAGGGGCCCAACCTCTTTATCCGTTCGGATATGGTTTGTCCTATACTACCTTTAAGTACAGCAAACCCCAGCTTTCTGCCGATGCACTTTCTGCGAAAGATGTGCTGACGGTGACTTTCGAGTTGGAGAATACCGGCAAGTATGAAGGAACCGAAGTGGCCCAGCTTTACGTACAAGATAAGGTTGCTTCCGTAACCCGCCCCGTAAAGGAACTGAAACGCTTTACCCGCGTCACGTTGAAGCCGGGTGAAAAGAAAACAGTAACGTTCGAACTCCCTATAAGTGAACTTGCTTTCTGGAATATAGATATGGTACGTACGGTGGAACCGGGAGACTTCGGCCTCTGGGTAGGACCGGACAGCCAGACAGGAGAAGAGGTTTTCTTTAAGGTAGTAGATTGATTGTTGATTTTAAGGTTAAAAAAGAGAGAGGGCGGTCCGTGACGGATCGTCCTCTCTCGCT
>OGZX01003596.1_pt1 | contig 10328 bp, 18 predicted proteins | sample 1576881 | NCBI WGS metagenome assembly OGZX01 (sample SAMEA3541542, study PRJEB24748) | human gut metagenome | biome: human gut; feature: human-associated habitat; material: faeces | place: China | collected 2012
GACACCAGATGAGAAAGGAGAGTGATGGAGAATGGAAGAAAAGGTTTTGCAAGATTTGAATGATATTCGGAGGGAATATAACCGTTTAAAGGATGTAGTTTATGACGATCTCAAGGAGCTATATGAGGAGAATAATTTTCTCAAAAGAAAAGTGGACGCTATAGATGACGCTCACCAAAGGAATACTATTTTATTCCTTGTGCTCTTAATAATCTCTTTTGCTTATCATTTATATTTTTTTCAACAGAATCGCTAAGAGATTTTGTAAGCGTATTACTTTTTCTGTTGAACATTCTAATTCAGGAAACATTCTTCCCGGATTTAGAAATTAAGTATTTATTTGGTAGTGAAGATAGGAGGTAAGAAGAATGGATATAAAAAATCTTGACAGTTTTTTTAAGGAAGAAAAGAGCGCAACTTTAGGTAATGTCATTTCTCAATGTATGATTGAAAATTACATGACATTGGAAAATCTGGACGAAGCAAGTGAGATTATACGAGAGATTTATAGAAAGAATGCAATATTATCAAGTTCCTTGAGGGAGTAGCAAACCAGTATGTAACAATTTTGAACTAAAAGAGAGGTGGAATAAAATGGCAAGACCGAGAGGAACAGATTCAGCGCAAGTGATTCAGGTTATTAAGACAGAATCTATGAGAGGCGAAGGAACGCAAGAAGATTTATGTAGGATAGTCAAACAATACTGGGATTTTGATGGAAATTTACTGGCAGAAAACGATCCGTGCGCAAAAGAGAATGGAGGTGAAATAAGTGAGTAAAAGAAAGAAAGATAGGCCTCATAAATGCTTAAAGAAATTGAGAAAAGAAGTTAAAACTATGAGAAAAGAACTCCTAGAAATCAGGAGATTCCTGGAACCCTTTTCAAAACCCATTGTAATCAATGGCAGCGAAGTTTCTAAATCTGTTCAGAAATCCATTCGTGATACAGTTCGAGCAACCGGGGTGAGAACTATAAAAGATAAGGAGATATAAAAATGGCAAGACCAAAAGGAACAGAATCAGTAAAAATGATTCAGGTTATTGAAACTAAGTCAACAATCGGATCTGGAACAGAAGATGATCCGTTCAGACCAATAGTTCAATACTGGGATCTCGAAGGAAATCTTCTTGCAACAGCTATTATTTTGGAAGAAAATCCAGAAACAGCATAATCGGCATGGCAGTGCCTGTAGGGAAATTATAGGAGAAAAATAAACCATAATCAATACACGCAAGAAACTGAAATCGAAAGCAGTAGGTCGTGAGACGTCATGTACCAGTACTGACCGGCTCATTGGATAGAGTCTTCACCTCGTTGTGGCGCGGCTGCGGATAGCTTTTAGATCAGGTGAGCAGATCGGCGAAAAAAAGCCGCCGAAATTTAAAACCAAAAGGTTATTTTGAAAAGCTAATAAAGCAAATGGTTTTTCAGAAAAGCAAAAAAAGCATTTGGTTATTTTGGTTTTTTAAGAAAAGAAAGAACCAAAGAAAAGAATATATATAACACTATATATTTAATTAATTATATATATACCTAAAGCTTTAGATTATATAAGACATATAGTTATTGATTATGTAAAAAGAAAAATATAAAAAAGAAAAAGCAAAAAAAGCATTTGGTTTTTGCTATGGCAAAGCGTAGCCAACCTTTGAGGTGCAAAGGAAATGCGATGCGAAGATTGGCTGTGCGTTGAGTGGCAATGGAGAGGCAAAGAACGGCTTGGCTTGACGAAGAACTGCGAAGGGAAGGCAAGGCATGGAAGAGAATAGCATTGAAGTGCAAGAAATGATTTGCTAAGGCAGGGCAAGGCGATTAGATGCGATGAAATGCGAAGGAAAGGCGTGGCCTAGAAAGCGTGGATTAGATATGCAAAGGAAAAGAATGGCGTAGATTGCGTAGAAAAAACAAGTCGAAAGGAGAAAAGTGAAATGAAAGAAATGAAAGTAAGATTGGAATTTTTTGAGGAGGTGCTCGGGACTGCAAGTTCGGATCCAGAGATCCATGAGAAGTACATTGCAAGTAATGCACCGGACGCACCGAGCCGGAAAGAAGAGGTGGAAGCGCTTGGAGCGGAAGAAGTATTCGAGAAATCAATGACTGTATTCCCGAGACTGGATGATGGAAAGCCGTTTCTTTGGGACTACCAGATCAAAGGATTCTTCAAAGATTCCTGTGGGATGCTGAGGAGGGTTAAGGGAACACCATCCAGCGCAATCAAAGCATACAAGAAAGAGATCGATGGATTGATCTTCGTGAAGGAAAGACAAATCCCATTTCTCTTTGAAGGAGAAATCGGTATTTGCCAGAGACCTTTACGAGCGAGTACAGCACAGGGAGAACGAATTGCTCTTTCCAGCAGTGAGACGGTTCCGGCTGGATCGGCGATCGAATTTACAATCCAGTGTATGGTAGATTCGGACATGGCGGCAGTTATTGAATGGCTCGATTACGGAGATCTGAGAGGAATCGGACAGTGGAGGAACTCGGGAAAGGGACGATTCAAATGGCGCGATATCACAGACTCACAGAAAAATAAAAAATAGCCCCGGAGTGCTGGCACACCACCGAGGCTGTGTAACTAGCTAACCGACCTAGCTATTTACAGGAATATAATACCAAGTTTTCCTGCAAATAGCAATAGGTAATCGAACAAATGTTTGAAATTTGGAGGAAAACAGATGAAAAAAGATTGGAAAAAGACAGAAGAGTATTTGGGAGCAGGAGTAATAGGAGAAATTAAAGAACATGCAAAGCGGTGGTATAAAGCGAGCGTAGTAGTATTTGCCGTACTTGTGGTAACAAATTTTGCATGGATTTTCCGGAGAAAGTAAAGTATGCAGTATTTTGGAGAATGTTTTTACTGCACGAAGAGAAATCGATGCCTAGATGCTCACAGGAATACTCGATGTCGTGACTACGAGAAAAGGAGGAGAAGTGGAACCGATTATAAGAAATGCCCAAAAAGCAGCTTACATACTCCAGATAGCACCGCAGGCGTTCCGGGAACAGGCGAAGAGGGGCATGAATCAATACAGTCGGGTAGTGAGTGGGGAGAAGAAAAGGACATACGAGTTTTATCCGTACAAAGCGGCGGAAGATCTGAATGTACCTGTTGAGCATCTGGAAGCGAGAAGCATGGAATATGAAAAACAAAAGGTAGGTGAGGGAGATGCATAGAAGAAAACTACGGAAATACCGGATCTTGAAAGACATCTGTGCAGTAGTCGGGGGAGTTGCCGTATTGGTGATGGCCGGATCCGCTGACAGTTACAGCCAGAACATTATCTCAACGGCAGAGTTTTTTATGGCGTTCGGGATCGCACTGGACATGATGATAGTAGCATACATAACACATGACTGTGTGAAAGAACGGGAGAAGCATTATCTCCAGATGCGGGAACTGCGCCGGAGACACCGGCTGCAGGGCATGAAAAAGAGTGCATAGGGACGGCAATCCCAGATATGCACTCAGAAAAATAACCAACTTTATTATGACAGAGATGAAAAGAAAAATCAATTATGGAGAGAAAAAACAGCGAAGAAAAGGAGAGCCTTTGGATCGTCCGTTACGAGAACGGAGAGATGGGATGTCTGTTCGGAACAAAAAGGGAAGCCGAAGAGTACGCAGAGCAGAAAGGAGGTAAATATATCATTGTGTAAGGAAAAAGAACTACCATACCGGATCTATGATTTTCAAAATGAAAAATCCTGGCTTTCCGGTCGCATGAATGGGATTGGAGGCAGTGATGCCAGCGCAATCGTCGGGATGAATCCGTACAAGAGTAATATTGATTTGTTCGAAGAAAAAATCGGGAGAAGAATTCCAGAGAATATCTCGGAGAAGCCTTGTGTGGTTTATGGGAAGCTGGCAGAAGCTCCGATCCGGGAGCTGTTCAGGCTGGATTATCCGGAATATCAGGTAGAGTACCATGAATTTCGTATTTTGCAGAATATCCAGTATCCATTCATGCAGGCGTCCCTGGACGGCGAACTGACAGATCCGGAAGGGCGAAAAGGGATTCTGGAAATTAAGACAACGAATATTCTGCAATCCATGCAGAAGGAAAAATGGAAAGACCGCATCCCGGACAACTATTATATCCAGGTGCTTCATTACCTGCTTGTGACAGGGTATGAATTTGTAGTTCTCAGAGCGCATCTGAATACAGACTAGTCGGGAGAACGGCGGACAGTAGCAAAACATTATTTTATAGAACGGCAGGAAGTCCGGGAAGATCTGGACATGCTGCTTCGGGAAGAACAGAGATTCTGGGAGTATGTGGAGAGCGGAAGGAAGCCGCCGCTTATACTTCCGGAGATATAGGAGGAAATGATGGAATTAAAAATTATGAGCCCTCAGGAGAGTGGATTTGTAAAGGAAATTAAGTGGAACAATGAAGAATTAAAGGCGGAAATCGCTGAAAAGATGCAGGAGTACAAGAGCCTGGTCTTTACGGAAGAGACGATGAAGGATGCAAAGGCGGACCGCGCAAAGTTGAACAAGCTGAAAACTGCGTTCGAGGATGAAAGGAAAAGAATTAAAAAGCTCTGCATGGAACCGTATGAGACATTCGAAAAACAGGTTAAAGAAGTAATCGCTTTGATTGAGGAACCGATCCTGCTGATTGATAAACAGATCAAAGAGGTGGAAGAGCAGAAAAAGCTGGAGAAAAAGGGGCAGATTCTTGAATACTACGAGGAACATATCGGTACGTTAAAAGAGGTAATACCTTTTGACAGGCTTTTCAGGCCGGAATACTTAAATGTCAGCAAATCCATGAAAAGCATCACAGAAGAGATTTCCGGCAACATCCAGATGATCAACAGCGATCTGGATACCATCGAGGGATTCAGGAGTAAATATGAACTTCAGATCAAGGATGTGTACTTAAGAACACTGGATCTGTCTACCGCAATGCAGGAAAAGGCAAGGCTGGAAGAAGTGGAACAGCGACTGGAGCAGAGAAGACAGGAAGAAGAACGCAAAGCGCGGGAGACAATAAAGACAGGGACTCCGGAAAAAGAACCGGTGCGGGAAAAAGAGGAGCCGGAAGAGCGGATCAGTAAAGCGGAACAGCAGGTGGCAGCGGAGGAAGTTCCGGTATTCCAGATGGATTTTCGTGTATGGGGCACGAAAGAGCAGTTGATGAAGCTGAGACAGTACCTGATGGATAATCATATGAAGTTTGGAAAGGTGGAATAAACATGGCAGTACAGAACAGCTTGGCGAAAAGACAGACAAAGACAGGACTGACGGCATATTTGACGCAGGATGCGGTCAAGAAGCAGATTAACAGTGTCGTAGGAGGGAAAAACGGTACCCGTTTTGTTTCCAGTATTGTATCGGCGGTGCAGACAACCCCGGCGCTACAGGAATGTACGAATCCAAGTATTCTGTCTGCGGCGCTTCTTGGAGAAGCATTAAACCTTTCTCCATCACCGCAGCTGGGGCAGTTTTACATGGTTCCTTTCGATAATAAGAAAAAGGGGGTCAAAGAAGCCCAGTTTCAACTTGGATATAAAGGATATGTCCAGTTAGCTGAACGCTCCGGCTATTATAAAAAATTAAATGTGTTGGAAATTAAAGAGGGCGAATTAATCCGGTATGATCCGCTGAATGAGGAAATCGAAGTAAACTTGATTGAGGATGACGTGGAAAGGGAGAATACTCCGGCGATGGGATATTACGCCATGTTTGAGTATGAGAACGGATTCCGGAAAACCATGTACTGGTCTAAGCGAAAGATGATGGCACATGCGGAGAAATATTCCCAGGCGTTTAAGAGAAACGGAGGGGCAAAATCACTGGAGCTTCTGGAGCAGGGAAAGATCCTGGAAAAAGACATGTGGAAATACTCCTCGTTCTGGTTTAAAGACTTTGATGCTATGGCATTGAAGACTATGATCCGGCAGCTGATCAGCAAATGGGGCATTATGAGTATTGATCTTCAGACGGCGCTTGATAAGGATATGGCAGTGATCCACGAAGACGGTACAGCGGAATACATTGAAAATGAAGCAGAAGAATCCGCAGAAGTGGTGGCAGAACAGGATGCCCATGAGGTCCCAAAAACAAGGGAAGAAGCAGGAAATGAATCCAGCCAGGAGCCGGATGGGCAGATGAGCATGGAAGAAGCATTTTTCGCGGAATCATAAAAGCAGGAAAGAAAGGAGAAGAAAGTAATGAAACACATTAACATGGAGCAGTTTTCCAATGGGGAACTAACACAACAGATCAACCGAGAACTGGAGGCAGTGGCAAGAAATATTGCTGATCCGAATACGGACGCAAAAACCACAAGAAAAATTACGGTGTCGATTGTCTTGAAACCAAATGAAAAAAGGGACTTTATCACGACTAGTATTACGACAAAGTCAATTTTGGCGCCAACGCTTGGGGCAGTAACCGCTTTATGTGTGGGAAAGGATCTAAAAACAGGAGAAGTAGATGTTGCTGAGGTTGGAAACCAGATTCCAGGTCAGATGACGATGGAGGATGTGGAAAGGAATCAAGAAACAACGCAGGAGATCGAAGGCAGATTGGTAGATATGGAAACAGGTGAAATTACAGAGCCGGCGGGCAAAGTTGTAGATTTAAGAGCAGCCAGAGAAGCATAAGGAGGAACAGAATCATGTTTGAAGGATTAAAAGAAGCATTAGAGTATGTAAATGGATTAAAAGAGAAAAGTATGCAGCCGATTGTGACGGAAATTGGAGGGAAGACATATTGCAATAAAGATCTTATCCGATATGGGGAAGAGGACATGGCAAAAGCCATTCATGCGAACACTCTTTCTGCAATGGTAGACTACATCGTAGGAAGAAAGGAAGAGCTAAGGAAAAGAATGATCTTACATATCATAAGTCCGAAAGAAGTGGCGTTATATTCTGGACTTCTGGAGGAACGTAAAAGAGAAACGCTTTTTGTATGCGATGCTATTGTGAATGAATATCAATTTGACAAGTATTATGATCAAGAGCGGTTTTTGATTGAGTTACAGGCAAATTTTGCAGTTAATGACGATTTGCAGACCATTATGCAAGTGGCAGGAAATATCCAGTCTGGTACGACGGCATCTTATTCGGATGACGGCGTATCACAGAAAACAACGATCAAATCCGGCGTACAGCGCGTGGATGTGCAGGTGCCAAATCCAGTAAGGTTGATTCCATATCGTACTTTTTGCGAAGTGGAACAACCATCCAGCTTATATGTTTTCCGTGTGAGAGATGATGGAAATGGCGCTCCAGCGTTCAAATTGGTAGAAGCGGATAACGGGCTCTGGAAACATGCGGCTATGCTGAAGATTAAAGATTATTTTGAATATGAACTCGCGGATTTTATGAAGATGGAAAGAAATATTACAATCATTGCTTAAAAGCAGACATCTCCAATGGGATGATATATCACATGTAACTTGGAAATCTGTAATTCCGCCCGTCTTATTACTCAGCTGGCGGGCGGAGAAAGGAGCAATATGAAACGGGTATATTTTCGAGTTCCCGGAAAACCGCAGGGGAAGGCAAGGGCAAGAACCTTTTACAGTACATCGGCAGGAAAGCATATGTCGATGACACCGGAGACAACGGTACTATATGAGAATTTTATTAAGGACCAGTATCTGCAACAGGCAGACGGGCTCTATCTGGAACAGGGAATTCCGGTTTCTATCCGTGTGGTGGCAAAATTTCTTCCACCAAAGAGTGTATCAAAGAAGAACCGTGCGGAAATGCTGTGCGGATCGATCAAGCCACTGAAGAAACCGGACATGGATAACATTGTCAAGGTAGTAGCGGATGCATTGAATGGTGTGGCGTATCACGATGATACGCAGATTGTAAGTGTGTCAGCTAAAAAGATATACGCAGCTTCGGAAGGGCTTGACGTGATTGTAGAGGAGTACAACGGATAAGGAAAGAAGGTGCAGGACCATTGGCAAGACCGAAAAAGAGCGGTTTGTCATACTTTCCTTTGGATACGGATTTTTTTGAAGACAATAAGATCAGAATCCTGAAAGCCCGGTACGGGAACGATGGAATGATTTTATATATTTACCTGTTGTGTAGAATCTATAAAGAAGGATACTACATGCAGGTGGATGATGATTTTGAGTATATTTTATCAGATGATCTGGGAATGGATCGAAATAAGGCGAAGCAGGTCTTGAACTTCTTGCTGTCACGGTCACTGTTTGACAACACACTTTTTCAGTCGGACAAGGTCTTGACCTCTGCCGGAATACAGCGGAGATTTCAGCTTGCCATCAAGGAACGGGCAAGGAAGAATCCCATAACAGTAGGAAGGTACTGGATTTTAAGCAAGGAAGATACAGAACCTTTTATTAAGTGTACTCTTTTTGATGGTTTTTCCGGTAATCAGAATGGTTTTTCCAGGAAAAACGAGCAAAATTCCTCGGAAAAATCCCTAAAGAAAAGTAAAGTAAATTATATATATGATATTACGTTCCCGACAGAACTGACCAGAGCCCTCGATTTGTATTTCCTTGTTCGTGAGCAGAACTACGGTAAGATCTCCGATATTCAGAAACAGGCGTTGATTGAGGAGTTAAAGGGAATTGGTGCGGACACAAAAGAGCGGATCGCCATCGTGAAGAAAGCAACAGCAGGAGGATATAAGGCATTTTATCCGACTAAGGGGAAGACGTCTGGCGACTCCCGAAAGAAATCGCAGAAAACCAGATTCAGTAATTTTGAGGAACGTAATTATGATATGGACGATTTGGAAAGACAACTGCTGGAGAAAGGATAGACGATAAGAAAATGCAGATTGAGGGAGATCAGTGCCGGAGATGCGGGTCACTCCAGACGGAAGTCATTGATAGAAGGTATCGGAAAAAAGTAGACAGAGTTATCCGGAGACGGAAATGCCTGGAGTGCGGATATAAGTGGAACACAGTGGAAGTCTACGCAGAAGATTGGGAGAGAATATCCAGAGCAGGACGATAATTAACCAGAACAAGAGAAAGGAGAACGAGTTGCGCGCATAATAACCGGTTTCTCCTGAGTGAATGATGACAGAAAAAGAGATTAGATTGGTAGAAGAGAATGTCCCGCTTGCGGGGTACGTTGCGAAACGCTGGGTGAAGCAAGCTGGGATAGAGTGGGAGGATGCCCTGTCGGCAGCGGAGTATGGGCTTGTCAAGGCGGCAATGAGCTTTGAAGAGGAGCGTGGCTTCTGTTTCAGCACTTATGTGGTACGTGTCATGGAGAATGAGATCCGGATGGAGCTGAGGAAGAGGAACAGACGAAAAAAAGTCGTGTATTTTGGGGATCCGGTCAGTGGGGCAGAAGGATTGACACTGGGAGACACGATTGCAGATACCAGAGACCATTTTGGGATGTCGGAAACAGTGCATGATCTGATCCGAAACAGAGATCTTACGGAGAAAGAGCGGGAAGCGGTACTGCTTCGGTTTCAGCATCCAGAGAAGACCCAAGAGGAATGTGGCCAGATGATTGGGATTGGACAGTCTGCGTTTTCGAAGTACCTGAACAGTGCAAGGCGGAAACTGAAAAGGGTTTAAACCAGAACAAACGAAAGAAGCCAGCCTCCGGCCGGGGAAGGGGTATATATGTTAGATTTTGGATTTTACAACATGGACTGTATGGAGGGAATGAAAGAATTTCCTGATAAGTATTTTGATCTGGCTGTTGTCGATCCCCCATATTTCAGCGGGCCGGAGAGACGGGGATTCTACGGAAGAAAAATAAGCCCGATAGGAGTCCAGCGTATATACGAAAAAGCAGAAAGATGGGAAATTCCGGGTCCGCAATATTTTAAAGAGCTTGAAAGGGTATCGAAACATCAGATCGTTTTCGGATGTAACTATTTCAGATGGTATTTTCGGCCGGGGCGTATTGTATGGGACAAGTGCAACGGGAAAAGTACCTTTTCTGACTGCGAGATTGCATCCTGCAGCTTACATGATTCTGTAAGACTGTTCCGTTATATGTGGAATGGGATGATGCAGGGGAAATCTATTGATCAGGGATGGATGCAGCGTGGGAATAAGGCGCTGAATGAAGTAAGGATTCATCCCACGCAAAAACCTATAGACTTATATCGCTGGATTATACGGGAATACATAAGACCGGGATGGAAGGTGCTTGACACTCATGTAGGAAGCGCAAGCAGTCTGATCGCTTACGGAGAAGCAGGAATTGAGTGTGTAGGGTTTGAAAAAAGTGAAAAAATATATGAAAAAGCGAAGAGAAGACTTAAAGAGGAAATGGCGCAGATGAGTATTTTTGATTTAGGTGTAGAAAGAATTTAAGAAAGGAGATCAGAGATGGAGAGATTAACAG
>OGZX01003604.1_pt1 | contig 10306 bp, 6 predicted proteins | sample 1576881 | NCBI WGS metagenome assembly OGZX01 (sample SAMEA3541542, study PRJEB24748) | human gut metagenome | biome: human gut; feature: human-associated habitat; material: faeces | place: China | collected 2012
TTTTGGTTTTACGCCAATAGCAGTAATATTTCCACGGGAAAGAGGTAGAAGGGGCCTTTACATGCATTTTTATTTCATAACGTTTACCAGCTTCAATGTTTATATCTTGGTACAGGTAAGTTTTGCCTTGCAGGTAAACGGATTGACCGGAACGGGCTTGGGGACCCGTGATCTTAAGGGCGACACTGTCTTTCCCGTCTTTATAAAAATGCCAATGGTCGGGTTCTATTGTCGGGTTACTCCATTTTTCGAAATCTCCATTTTGTAGCAGATTTTCTCCGTTCCCCTGTATTCCACCTTCAGTTAGTTCCGGGAAGTTACAGTCTACGTGAATTATTTGATTCGTGTCGATAGCCTCCGAGAAAGGAATGATTTTTCTTTTTGATTTGTTGTCTTCATCATAGGTAATAGAAAGCGTAGCTTCTCCTTTTTTGGTCGGGAAGGTTCGAATCATTGCCTTTCCTTGATGATCCACGGGTTTCGTGATCGTGCCGAACGTGTTGGTGGTCGATCCGGAAAAGCTGACAGAGGACGGGACGAAAGACAATTCCAGTTTTAGATTGGATATTGCCTCGGGAATTGCATAGAGAGAGAATTGTAATACTCCTGTTCTTCGGAAGAGCCGGATAGGGGGAAGGGTATTTTTACTTTCCGTGATACTGACGCTTTGCAGGGCCGTGGAGATGTCGTTGGCTTCTTGGTTCGTGTTCTCTTCATGTGGCAGGCAGAGGAACAAGCTTTCAAGTACTTCTCCGGTTTCCGGGATAACAATGCTTTCCTCGGGAGCGTTGGCTACGAGGGCTAACCTGTATCTACCCAGCGGGAGAATGGCGTGAAGCGTGTTGTCATGGATGTGCGACGATGTAAACGTTTCGTGACGGGCGATGCGATTATCCCGATCAATGGCAAACAGGTGCAGGTAGTGTATGGAGAATTCCTCGGAAGCGTTGCATTCAAGCGGGAGTTGTATCCCCTGCCCTTCCATGGCTTTGCTTTTCTGACATGAAAAAAGTACAAACTGCATTACCAGTAAAAATATTATTTTTCTCATTGTGTTTTTGAATTTGTAACTGGTAAACCTGCAACTTGTAACTTCTAGCAAGGTAAAGTCTCGTTAAAAAATGGAAATCCCGATGTTCGTGGTAAATCGTTCGAGCGTTTCGATTCCCATGTATGAATTCCCGTGTTCGTTCAGTTCGGGACTCCATACGGCAATACTAAGTTTGCCCGGGATGATGGCTACCACGCCTCCGCCCACACCGCTTTTTCCTGGCATTCCCACGCGGAAAGCAAACTCTCCGGACTCGTCATAGAAGCCGCAGGTCAGCATAAGTGCGCTGAGGCGTTTCGAGCGGCTCACGGTGAGAATACTCTCGTTGTTGTGTGGGTTGATCCCGTGGTTGGCTAGGAATAGGAATGATTTTGCAAGGTCCTCACACGTCATGGCGATGCTGCATTGATTACAGTACACGTCGATCAGCGAGTCCACGTCGTTATCGATGTTCCCGAAACTTTTCATGAAATGTCCCAGGGCCTGATTCCGGCTGGCGTGTTCGAATTCGGACTGGGCCACCGTTTTATCATAGTAAATGTCATCGTTTCCGGCTACACTTCTCACGAATTGCAGGATGGCTTCTTTCGGTCGGTGGTAAAGGTTCATCACTTTATCCGTAACCACGAGAGCTCCGGCGTTGATAAACGGATTACGCGGTATTCCTTGTTCATGTTCCAACTGAACCAGCGAGTTAAATGGAGTTCCGGAAGGTTCCCGTCCCACGTATTTCCACAGATCACCCCCCATGTGGCGAACGACCATGGCAAGAGTGAAGACTTTTGAAATACTTTGGATGGAGAATTTAGTTTGGTAATCTCCCGTACCAACGATTTGGCCGTCGAGGGTGGCTATGGCAATCCCGTATTGTTTGGGGTCGATATTAGCTAAAGCCGGTATGTAGTCGGCTACATGGCCTTTCCCGAAAAAGGGTTTTACCTCGTTGTATATATTGTCGATGACTTCTTTGTAATTCATTGCAAACGTTTGTTTAAGCGGGGCAAAGATAAGAAAGTATCTGAATTCTTCGTGTGGGTTTATTTTATTTTTCGAACAATTTTGCCGGAATAGGTTTCACTAAAATGTTCTTGGAAATAAATGTCTTTGGGGATTTCGTAAGGAGATAGGCATGATCTTAATTGACTAAGTAGTTTTTGGCATTCGGTTGCGCTCCAAGATGCGGATTCTATGACCAAGACGGCTTTTTGTCCCAAACGGGAATCGGGTTCGGATGTGATGAAGAAGCGTTGGGGGATGAGGGGTGCGATGCGAGATTCTATTTTTTCGGGAAATAATTTGATGCCACCGGAATTAATCACGTTGTCATGGCGTCCCAGCCATTCGAAATGAGTGGCGTCCGTGAGTTGAATGATGTCGTTCGTGACAAAGGTTTGCTGTTGTAAGTGTGGGGCATGGATGATCAGGCATTCTCTTTCGTCTTTTTCAAACGTGACCTTTCCCAGGGCAAAGTAGTAAGGGGATCTTTTTCCCCCGTTTATTTGCCGGAGGGCAATGTGTGATACGGTTTCCGTCATGCCGTAGGTTCCGTAACAGGCTGTTGGGTTTTGTTGAAGTTGTTGTTCCAGTGTGGGGGATACGGCGGCCCCTCCGATGATGATCTGTTTAATGTGAGCTAGTTTTGTAGCCGTTTCCGGGGAAGATAGGCTTGTTATGACTTGCATGGGAACCATTGCCGCAAAATCAATGTCCTCTTCGATATTTTGTAAAGGGGAAGAGCTGGGTTTTACTGAGACCAGGTTTGCTCCGGAAAGAATTGTTCGGACGATCATCATTTTTCCCGCGATGTAGTTCGGGGATAGACAAAGCAATAAGTTGGATGATGGGCAGATATTGAAAAATTCGTTCGTGAGGCGTGCCGAGGCAAGCATGTCTTTTTTCAGTAATCGAATCTCTTTCGGGGTTCCCGTGGAGCCGGATGTGTGTCCGATGACGTGGTCTTTGGGATCATACCATTCTTGTAGGAAGGTGGTGATATCGGAATCAACGCTATTTTTAAGCGTTTCCAGATTCTTGTGTCGAATTCCGTTAAGCTTGATATTGATTTCCATGACGTTTAGAATGAAATTTGAGATAAATCCCAATTTACCTGTGGGTTGTACCGGATGGTTGAGCCGGTTTGTTCTAGGGGTGAAGGGATATTATTCGTATAGAGTTGTCCTGTTCCAAGGCCTTGGGGCATACCCGTGGGGAGGAAAGTTTGAAGATAAGCTGTCCATTGTGCGATGGCATTAAGCCCGATATTGGATTCCAGGGCGGAAGTGATCCACCAACCAATGTTGCGTTCTTGGGATCGGGCAATCCATTCCCATGAACCCGAAAAACTACCTAAAAGCGATGGTTTTATTACAATGTATTGAGGGCGGATCATGTCAAGTAATTTACTTTTGTCAGAAACCTCAATCCCTATCAGTTCTTCGTCCAGGGCGATGGGGATTGGAGTGTTCCGGCATAGAATAGCCATTTCTTCCCACTGCCCTTGGCGGATAGGTTGTTCGATCGAGTGGATATCATAACGTGACAGTTCTTCCAGTTTACGGGGAGCCTCTTGCGGGGTAAAAGCCCCGTTTGCGTCCACTCGCAACTCGACGACTTCTTTGCTGAATTGTTTTCGGATATAGCGTAATAAATCTAGTTCTTCCTCGAAATCGATAGCCCCGATTTTCAGTTTGACACAATGGAATCCGGCGTCCAGTTTTTCTATAATCCGTTGGCGCATGGTGTCTTTGTCGCCCATCCAGATCAAACCGTTGATTTCGATATCTGTTTGCCCTTCGGTGAAGGGGATGGGGTAAATGATGCGTTTGCCACCATTATTTAAATCTGCTATGGCGGTATCCAAGCCGAATAGGATAGAACTCAATCCTTTAAGTTCGTAAAGCATGAGAGTGTTGATATTTTGGCAGATATATGCCAATTTTTTCTCGTAATTGGGCGTGTCGTCTGCACTTAATCCCCGAAATAAAGCACACTCTCCCAGTCCGTATATTTCGGGTTGTTCCGAATACCAGACTTTGACAAACCAAGTTTCCTTCTCCGTGAGAATGCCGCGGGAGGTTCCCGCGGGCTGTTTGAATTTCAGAATGTATCTCGTGTACGTTGCTCGTAACATATCTTACTTTTGTTTATATTAACAAAAGTAAGATATTTCGATTAAATATTGGGAAGAGCGTTTAAAATCTTTTCGGCGTCCGGGGAAGAAGGACGGACAGCTTTGGGGTTAATAATCTTGCCATCCGGATCAATAAGAATGAAATGAGGGATGCCGTTGATATTATAATCCCGTTGGAATTGACTTCCTCGCCCAAGCAAAAGTTGAACGCCGGAGAGTGTGCCCGATTTGACCATTTTCTCCCATGCCGCTTTGTCCTCGTCGGTGGAAAGACCGAGGAAGGTGATATTTTTTCCTTCCATTTTCTTTTCCAATTCTTTCAAGTAGGGTATTTCTCTTTTGCAGGGACCGCACCACGTTGCCCACATATCGATATATAAATACTTCCCTTTGAAATCCTTCAAGGAGTAAGTTTTGCCGTTAATGTCCTTTGCTTCGAAGTCCGGGGAAAGTTTTCCGGCAACGGCAATATTCCATTTGTCGTACTCTGTTTTATAGGCAGCCCGTAAAGTCGGGTCAGTCACGTAGGTATTGTAAATATTTTCCAGCTCGGTGATATTATTAATACCGTTTTTCTTTATCTGTCTGACTGCAATTTCGTTAAGAAGAGATTGTTTTAGCTTGTCATTTTTGAAATGTTGAGCGATATATTTCATTCGGGCAACATTTTTATTGTAAATGCCGGAGATTTCTTTATCCTTGCTTCCAAGTATAAGGGCAGACTCTATAATAAATTCCCTGTAAATGTCGAGGTCAATCAGACTCTCGTCCTCTTGTACATATTGTTCCAACGTTGAATAATACTCCTCGTTCGGGCGATAAGTCGTGTCGAACATGATATGTCCCATGGGATACATGACCAGACTGACCAGATATGAATATTTAATTCGTCCCTCTTCCAGTTTTACGAATTCAGGATTCGTTGTTTCTAGTTTCCGGGCTTTTAGTAAGGCGGTAGCCTCGTCTATCTTCTCGTTGGCAAGGTTGATAATTCCGTTCAGTGAACGCTCGTAGTCGGGGGGATTTATCGGGGCATAAGTGATAGAATTAAGATATTCTATCACCGGGGCGTTCTTTCCCTCGAATTTCATGCCGTCCTTAAAATTGTTGGCATCAAAAGAAATCGTTACACGATCGCCTTTCCGGAAAAAAACATTCTTGGCTTCCTCGCCATAAAACAGACGGGCGTATATCACATCACCTTGTAATGTACAGGTGGCTTTCCCGTGTTTGTCCAGTTCCATTTCCTTGATCATTTCCGGGCTGACAACAATAGCGACCTTGGAATAGGTCATGTTTTCCACTTTGAAGTCCACGACAATATCGTCGTTGTTCTTCTGTGAACAAGAGCAGGCGATCGAGAGTAAAATAATAAATAAAAAGCTTCTCATGTCAAGTAAATATTAATAATTAATCATAGATTTCCTGCATGGCGGCATCCAGCCATCCGCCTCTTGCGTTTACGTTAATGATCTTTCCTTTGTCGTCTACAAGGATTGAAGAAGGGACTCCAGTCAGGTTATAAGCTCGAAAGGTTGCTTTGGTATTATCAATAAGCTGTCCCCAAGGCATTTTTTCCTCTTCCATGGCTTGATGCCAATTCTTCGGATCACTGTCAATGGAGATACTCACGATATTTAACCCTTTGGGATGGTATTTATTGTACGTGTTACGCATGTGAGGAATTTCCACACGGCAGGGGTTGCACCAAGATGCCCAGAATTCGATTAATGTAGTACATCCGGGTTTTACGAAATCCGATATTTTCTTTTTACTTCCGTCCGGTGCCGAGAGTTCCCGGTCTATAAAGGGACTTCCTATAAATACCTGTCTACCTTGAATTGTTGCCCGAAGAGCCTGCCCCATTTCCGAATTTTGCATTTCGGGCGATAGGCTAGTGAACAATCCTTCAATTTCTTTCAGGGAAAGGTCGGAATTTCTGTCGGAGAGTTCTTGCGCTATCTTAACGCTGATGGCGGATTCGGGGTGTGCTTTCAGGTATTTCATTTTAGCCTCTCTGATCGCGAGTCTTTTTTCCGTGACAAGTTTGGCAAGGTCAATCGCTTTCGCTAAATCCTTCGTACTGTAGTAGGCTTCCCCGTAAGCGTGGAACGTTTTACTCCGGTCATCTTCCATGGGTTGTATCTCGCTCAGGTAGTTCTGGTATTCAGTTTGTGTGCCGCTTCCGGAGATTTGGAACACGGGGTGTTTGCCGGAATAGTTGCAAGTGGCTTCTACCGCTGTGCTGTCGATAAATAACGAGAAGTTTATAATTTTACTACGGGTCTGTCGGTCATTGGGATCAAGGTAAATGTTAATCGTGCAATAACGCGGAACCTCGAATTTACCTTGGAATTTGAATTTACCTCCCGATATTTTCGTGCTGTCAATAAAATGAGGTTGATTCGTATCATCCAGTACCAAAAAAACAGGTTTCCCTTCCCATGCTTCGGGGACGAGTCCCGTGAGGGTATATCCGTCGTGTTTTGCACAACTGACGACGGATAGAATGAATGCGATAAATAAAATGTATTTCATTTTTTATTCTTGAGTTATGGGTTCTTTATAGATAATATCCACGATTCTGCCGAAACCGGAATGATATTCTTTGTAATCGGTTATTTGTGCAAGGTTATCAATGGCTTCGTACACTCTGAGTTCACCTCCGTCAGTACCGCCCTTGTCGCTGCCCACGATCAAATCGTAAGAACGTCTGGCATTTTCTGCGTTCCTGTATAGATAGAATTTCAGACAAGTAATTTCTCCCGGCACGTCAAACTGGAATTGGGCAGAAGGGGTACTCGTGTCCAGATTCACCCGGTAAACCTTTCCGTCCACGGCATAAAACATTTGGTCGTTCAAAGGACTGAATGCAAAATGTTTTGCTTGTGTAATATCGGTACAGTTGGAGAGGTTCGCATAATGGGTTTTTGTGTAAGGCGGCATTCCCATCAATGCCATATAATAATCATCTAATGCAATTCCATAAAGATGATAAATTCCATTATTCTCCAAAATCGTGAAAGTGATGTTATTGAAGAAGCCGAAGCCGGGCATCATGGCAGATTCGGAATATTTGCGTCCGCTATTTTCCATGTAAACGTAGTTATATCCTACCGGAAATGAGAAAGCGTCACCTCCGGCTTCATCATCGCTCATATTCAAGCATCCGACAGTTAGATCTCCGGTTAATCCGCCGTACATACCTCCCGGATGATAAACAAATTGTTTGTGATTTAAATCATAAAACATGAATACCGGGGCATATTGCATTGGGTTCGTAATGTTACATCCCACATATGGTGCAACTTGTATATATTCTTTCGTGTTATCGTCATTACGAAGATAATTTAACCTTGATTCCCATAATGCATCGGTTCCGGAACCGAAATTGCTGCCATGTGTACCATCCGGTGTTACCATCATGCGGAAATAAGATGCAGATGTGATATGAGTGGGTTTGGCATCGCTCATATCTCCCATTTCGTATTTCATAAGATACTCTTCTTTCCATTCGAAAGCGTCTTTATGCAACCGGGTAGTTCCTTCTTCGGTAACCAGATAGAACGGGGAGGTAGGATCTACTTGTTGTACGGCACTCATATCTTCCGTGCTTTCCGGACTAAGAGCAATGAGTGCCAGCGGCCCTTTCTTGAACGGCATATCCGAATCGGCGAGCATATCCTTGGAGTGTACTTCTTCTCCTAACACGGTAGAAATCATATCCAAACGGACATTACCATTTTCGGAACAAAGAAGAACCCATCCCTCGGAAGTTGTCGTGACAACGGAGAGATTCGCCTGCTGTTGGTAAAATACGTCCAGTTGTTTGTCCTTTACCGTGTAAATCAATTTGTAAGGACCGGGGCGTAAAGATATAATGTCATTAAATTCTTTTGTGGTTGCCAACACTTCGCTTGCGGTGTCATTTGCGTCTTCCGCTTCGAACTGCCGGATTGCCAACCACTCGTATTCATATCGGTTTTCATCGGCTTGCAAACCGTCTAATTGCACGGGGATAGACAAATTCTGGTAAGCCAAAGCCGTAATGGAATTACCGATACCTTCAATTTTTACTTCCGGAATATCATGGTAATTGTAATTGCCTTTATCGTCCGCACAAGCACTAATTCCACCTGCTATTGCAACAAGTAAAAAAAGTGATTTTATTCTATATAATATCTGTTTCATGATCTGTCTTTTTTGTGTTGTTAAAAGATTGGGGTTCCGTTCTCGTCAAAGATTTCCGGATCGGGATTCTCCAATAACAATTGGTCCGCTACATATTTTCTCATTTCAGATATGAGATATTGGAAGCGGGCGGATGGGATTTTTGACGCATCATTAAAGTCAGAGCGCGGGATGTCCATTACCCGGCAAGTCAAAAAGAAACGTTGAGGGGTAAATGGGTACATATAAGTGTACCAAGCAACAGGCGCTTCCGTGAACAATTCGGAAAATTCGATTTTATGACGCATGGTCGTGACATCCGTACCGCTTTGGATATCCGTGATCTCGTGCGTGATGATCGGTCTGAAATACTCGTTCTCTTCAATGGCGAGCTCAATCGTTTTTACTTCTTCCTGCAGGGCGGTCGAACGTTTCAACGTAATTTCATAATTGAACGAACTGGCTCCCGCGGGTAATACCGGGTTGACGGGTAACACGAAATCGTCCCCTTCCTTTGCACTTCCCCCGACAACTTTGATGTTTACTGGGCGAGGTTCATCAGTAGCCCTCCCGACTAATTGAACCGGAATGGACACGGTTGCCTCGTTCTGTGATTCTTCGATATACACGAACGTGAAATTCGTGCTATCCGTCAGTATATTTCCCACTCTTATACGTTGATTGAAATAGATTCCTTCATCTGCACTGTAAGTATTAACCTCTTCTTCAGAGCAAGCGGTTAATCCCATGATGAGCAGCATAATCCATATAAATATATTTCTTGTTTTCATAATTTACGTGTTATTGTCTGTTATTGATTTCCGTGTCGGGTAAAGGCACCACGAAAACTTGGGTTGATGCCGCTTGGCCTGCAGGTCTACTTCCACTACTGTTCGTTCTGTTTAAGATTGTGGTAAACGTCCGTTTATAAAAATAGAACAATTGTCCTTCACCATACAACTCGCGCATGTATTCGTAGGTCAGATCCGTTACGGTTAGTGAACCCAGATTCGAGATACCTCTTTTATTTCTCAACGTGTTGATATATGGAAGTCCGTCATTCAGAGTTTCCGATTCGCTTTCTGCGGCGATCAGATACATCTCCCCCAACCTTAACATCGGAATCATTGTATTCTGTATCAATCCGGTGGTACTCATGTCATTGTATTTATAGAAATACCGGGCACCGCTTGTCAATCCGGGGAGTGTAGCTTGTTCCCAGTTGGCCTCAAAACGAGTGTCGCTCGTGGTAGAGGAACCCGACGCCGAGTACAGGAAATTCAATAATTTTTCATCCATGGTAAATATAAACGACGGGTTACGGGACGGGTCGTAGTAATTCTTGAATAACAAAACTCGATTCGTGTTCGTTAAGGCAAACAATACCTCTGACGAGAAAATCCGGTCACTCTTTACTTCCGTCCTTTCCGTGAACGGGAATGTCCCCGCTTCTGCTGCCGTGATCACTTTTTTGGCGTAGATGGATGCGTTGCTTTTATCCCCCGCATAGAGATAAACTCGTGCCATGAGTCCTTGTACCGCGTAGTAATTCATACGTAATGCCCGGTAACGTAGGAAATTGGATTCATTCCCGGCTGATTCCATTAAAGTACCTTTCGTGATGATCGGGTCATTTGCCAACGCTTTCTCCGCTTCTTGCAAGTCATGAATGACATATTCCATTACCTTGTTTGCTGGTAATAAATCGTTTACATTCGATGATTGGTACAGATAGTAGGGGATACACTCGTTTCCCGGGTTGTTCATGTAAACCGGTCCGAACAGGCGTAACATATCGAAGTGCAACATGGCACGCAAAGCCAAGGCTTCTCCCCGGATAATGTCATAGTTGATACCCGTGAAGAGTGATTCCCGGTTTTCTATGTTATCAAGAATCTTGTTACAGTTCATGATCAGGGCGTAAGCTTTTTCCCAAACTTTATCCAAGCGTCCCC
>OGZX01003609.1_pt1 | contig 10286 bp, 8 predicted proteins | sample 1576881 | NCBI WGS metagenome assembly OGZX01 (sample SAMEA3541542, study PRJEB24748) | human gut metagenome | biome: human gut; feature: human-associated habitat; material: faeces | place: China | collected 2012
AACTTTGTTAACCTTAAATCTAATACTATTATGAAAAAACCACAATGCAAAGATACAGGCGTCAAGCCCTTTTGTCAAGCCCTTTTGTCAAGCCCTTTTGTCAAGCCCTTTACAGACAATATTTGTTAAGTCTGAAGCTTCTTTTCGACAAAAAGTGTTAGAAAGCTCAAAGCTTAATACAAAGGCGTCAAATTCTGCTAAAATTAACACTTTTACAATCCCAAATCAGAGAGAAAGACGTTCTTTCAGGAGCTTATAACCGCCACTGCTTGCCCGCAGACAAACGCCGTTTTTAAGCCGGACCTGGTAATTTTCTTTTCCGAACAGTTCCACCCGCAAAATCTGTTCGGTATTGACGATACAGGAACGATGAATCCGCACAAATACCGTAGGAGGAAGGTGTGTCTCAAAATATTTCATCGTCTGCTCTTTCACGAATTGCCCTTCCGGAGTAAAGAGCGTGACATAATCGCCTCCGGCCTGCAGGTATAACAGCTCATCCAGATGAATGATATGAATACGGGAACCGTCTTTCACGGAGACCCGGTCCAGGAAAGCCTCTTCGGCCTGCGCCGTATCTTCCTCTTTCAACTCTACCGCCTTTATCTCGGAAGCCTCTTCAAACTCCTGCTCATCGGTCCGGTTCATCCGGTACCATTGCAACAGGATGATCCAGCACAAGATACCGAAAACCAGACGAAGGGGTAGCGTGTGGATAAAATCGCCGGTGGTTCCCTGTTCCAACAACACCTGCAGTTCAAATGCTCCGGCCAGGCTGATTGCCTGAACAAGCACGGCCAGTGCAACCTGTATCTGCAAGGCGTGGATAGTTCCGTCGACATATCCATATAGGAAACCTGCCACTGCCAACAGTCCGACAGAAACCAAACTATCCAGACAGGCATTCCACAATCCCTCCTGCCCGTAGCAAAACAGGAGCCATGCATAAACCATCCACGCCACTACCGCCAGGGTAATCCCTATTATGCGGTTAACGACCGATTCTATAAATGGATGCGTCTGCATAAATCAACTTTTAAACTCGATACCTCCGAAAGAGACTCTTCCTCTTACTAAGAGTACATGTTCCTTATCAATTTCTATGGATGTATTGTATCGCTTATCGTCACACCCGCCGATAAGTGCATCGATCTGCGTTTGCAAATTCCAGTCCGAAGGCAGATAAATCTCTACCCCGCCAAAGGTGCAGTCTACGTCTATTGCAGTCTGTGTAGCTTCCAGCCTTGTCCGGCGCAGGTCCAGGATAGTCCCGCCGAATGTATTCTTAATCCGGGCCCCTCTGAACACCGGATCCAACACAATCTGCCGGACGGAACCAAACGTATTATCCGAAACCACATACCCATCCTGCGAGCTGTAAACCTCTTTGGCATATTCCGTCCTTCCGTCCCAATGGCGACGGGAGGCATGATGCCGCGGCTTAAAAAGAATCATGAGTCCTATTGCAATGAGAAAGATCGGCCAAAATGCGTTATCCCACTCCCTCCCCATACTGGTTATTTCGGGTAACAAAAAATAAACACCGATAGCGATCGTAACAAAACCTCCTATAAAATGCCGCTTAATCAGGTTCACGACACCAACCACAACCAGCAACATCTGCCACGACACCAGAATATCGAAAAGATAAGAATCGATCAGCCCAAAATTCCTTCCGAGATAAAGCAACCCGACTATAATAAATACAGCGGCAGTCGCAAGCGTATTCAGTCTCCTGTGGTGAGGGAAGCCACCTCTATAAAAATTTCCCTGTTGATTTGTTTCCATACTCATTCAATTTTAATTTGCTGCAAAACTACGGTCAGCGAGTCACTTACGCAATAGAAACACGGCCGGTAACGGGTAAATCCCGACGAATGCCGGAGTATTCCCGATAAAAATACCACAGTTTTTGCAAAAAATACGCTTTCTATTCCAATTATTTCCATGTATTTACCCACTCACATATTCTGACTAAATACAGGATGACCGTAAATCTAAAAGCCACAAAACAGTTTTGTTTCTCATTTTTTATTCCTTTCTTTGCCACCCAAGGGCTGAAATATAAACAATACAAAGAAATGAATTCTGAGACGGAAATCATTGCAGGGCTGAAAGCAGGCAGAGAAGAAGCATATAAATACATATACGACCGGCAATACAAAATCCTTTGTATTATCGCCCGGGAATATGTAAACGATATCTTCATTTCCGAAATGATTGTCAGTGATGTTATCTTTTCCCTCTGGAAAAACCGGGAAGCACTGGATATTAATCAATCTTTACGCAGCTACCTGATCAAAGCTGTAAGTAACCGATGTCTCAACTATATTTCTCAATCGGAAAGGCATGAGACGGCAAAATCCTATATCGGAGATATCCTGGAAAAAGAACAAGTCGATAATTATGAGAGCCATCACGACTATCCTTTATCCATACTGATAGAAAAAGAGCTGGACCTCAAAATAAAAGATTGCATTGCATCTTTGCCGGAATTAACCCGCCGGATTTTTTGCCTGAGCCGCTTCAATAACCTGAAATATGAAGAAATTGCCACTCAACTCAACGTATCCATCGATGTTGTCAAATACCATATCAAATCTGGATTATCACATCTGAGAAAAGGTTTAAAAGACTATTTACCTCTGTTTTTAATCATTTTTCTTTCTTTCGGAAAATAATGCCACTTTTCGTTTACCCTAAGTTTATTCTCGTTTGTCTTTATTATAGAGCAGGAAAATATGGCAACAAACATTCAACATAAGGATTATTGGTTAAACCTGATAATGGACCGGTTCACTGGTGCAATTTCAGAAGATGCGGATCTTCGCCTCGAAGCATGGCTGGCTACATCAAATGAGAACAGGGTATACTATGAGGATTTACACAAAATGTGGAATTCTCTCAATATTCTTCAAGAGGAAGAACAATATGACTCAGAACGTGCTTTCCGGCTTTTCAAAGAACGTGTCGGGATGGAAAAAGAGACTCGCCGTCAACCGGTAGCCAAATCACATTCTTTCAAGTTAAAGAGAACACTTTCGTATGCGGCTATATTAATACCTCTTATTATACTTAGCTACTTTACCTATCAATATTACAACCTTTATGCAGAAAAGCAAAAAGCACCTCTGCTGTCGGAAGTTGTAGTACCAAACGGCTCAAAGACGATGCTAACACTTCAGGACGGGACGAAAGTCTGGCTAAATGCCGGTTCCAAATTAGAGTATGATTCCAATTTCGGAAAAGAAAATCGTCTGATTAAACTATCGGGAGAGGCATACCTCGAAGTAACAAAAAATAAAGAATGTCCTTTTATCGTTGATGCGGGAGAAGTTAAGGTCCGGGTACTGGGCACAAGTTTCAATGTTTGTGCCTATAAAGGCAATGAAGATATAAAGGTAGCCTTGCTGCAAGGTTCCGTCGAAATGGAGACGGACAACGGAACAATGCTGAAGCTGAAACCGAAAGATATTGCTCATTTCAATACCAATACCAAGAAAACAGAAATCTGCCACAATAAAAATTGCTCTCTAAACAGTATTGGATGGATCGACAACAAATTGGTCTTTAACGGGGAGAGTTTCGAACAAATCACATACACATTGGAGAGGACCTTCAATGTAAAAATCAACATCCATCGCGAATCGGTAAAAAAGCGCTGCTTCATCGGTGATTTTGTCAACAATGAGACGATAGAACAAATATTCAAGGTGATGTCGTCCGACGAAAAATTCAATTATACGATCAAAGGGAATATAATAGACGTTTATTAATTCATATATTGTTTCACCTTAAAATCATTGTTTGCCTATGAAAAGATAATTGCATACAAAAACAAATCGGAGAATGCTGCAACACTCCCCGATTTTGAGAATAGATTTAAACTTCTGATTACTAACTTTAAATCCGATACAAATGTACAAAAAATATCAGGATATAGGAATATTATACCTATTTACAAGCAGAAATAAGGCCTTAAATTTTATGAGGATAACACTTCTACTACTCTTTCTCGGAATGTTTACTGTATCTGCAACAGTTTATTCACAAGATACCCGGGTCTCCATTACAGTCAGGGACAAAACAGTCAATGATGTTTTCGCTGAAATAAAGGCGCAAACAAACTACTCATTCTGGTTTGATGTAAAAGATGTCGACATCAATCGCAAAGTTTCTATCCAAGCGGAAAATGAAACGGTAAAAGCTGTTTTATCAACTATACTGAAAGGACAGGGGCTGAACTTCAGATTGAAGGATAATCATATTATTATCTCAAAAAATGAGATTCAGAACTCATCTGCCGAAACTGGTGTCCTTCAGGATAACAAAAAAATATCCGGCACGATCAAAGATGAAAGAGGTGAACCGATCGTCGGAGCCAATGTTATCGTAAAAGGCAGCACTATCGGGAACACTTCGGATATCGAAGGCAAATTCATCCTGGAGGTTCCGGAAAACGCAACACTACAAATTTCTTACATCGGATATCTATCCCAGGAAATCAAAGTAGGTAAAAAGAATGTGTTTGACATCACGCTCATCGAAGACTCGGAGAACCTGGACGAGGTCGTGGTTATCGGTTACGGTACCATGAAAAAGTCAGACCTGACCGGAGCTGTTTCCAGTGTAAAGGGAGATAAGATCTCCGCTATTGCCTCAAACGACATTACAGACATCCTTCAGGGGAAAGTTGCCGGCATGAACATTACTTCAACATCAGAAGTCGATAAATCCGGAAGTATCCGTATCAGAGGCAGCCGCTCCCTGAAAGCCAGCAACGACCCTTTGGTTATTATCGACGGAGTACCGGGACACATGGAAGCCGTAAACACAAACGACATCGAATCCATTGAAGTGCTGAAAGATGCAGCCAGTACCGCTATTTACGGTTCGAGAGGGGCTAATGGCGTCATTATGATTACGACCAAAAAAGCGAAAGAACAACAAACCCGCATCTCGTATAACGGATATATCGGTATCAGTGTTCCCAATCTGGTTAAGATGCAAAGTGGTGACGAATATATCCAGTTCCGCCGTGACGGCTACCGGTACAGAAACGGATGGGATCAACCCTTTACCGACGAAGATGTGTTCGAACCCGCTGAACTGGAGGTAATAAAAAACCGCAATTTCACCGACTGGATAGACTTATTATACCGGAACGGACAGACACAAAGTCATTACGTCAGCCTGAGTGCCGGAAATAAAGCGACCAAACTCCATTTGGGATTGAATTATACCAAGGACGAAGGTTATTCCAAAATCAACTACAAAGACAAATTTAATCTTACATTGAATTTAGATCATGAGGTTAACAAATACGTTTCAGTTGGTTTATCGGCTCGCCTGCAAAACAACAAAAGTCAGGGAATGACCAAGTTTGAAGAAAAACTGCAGTACATGACTCCGCTTGCGATACCTTATAAAGAGGATGGAACACTCAACTACTATCCGGCCCCGCAAAACACTTCCGGATATAACGTACTGGCTAATTACGGGAAAGAAAATTATACAAACGAGTTTGACAAGAATGCGGCCTACCTGACCGGTTACCTGAATATCCGCTTCTCGAAACACCTGAACAACCGGGCTAATATTTCGTATAATATAATCGACCGTAAAAACGGTTACTTCTACGGGGAAAACTCGTATGAACGTAAAGGAACTGTACCACTGGCAGGAAAAAGCTACCAGAATGAAACCGAATATACATTCAACGACATCCTTTCGTATGACAACAGTTTCGGAGAACATCATCTCGTACTGGACGGAGTATTCGAAGCAACCGGTTATACCAGAGAGACCGGCGAAATGAGCGGCGAAAACCAACCGGTATCTGCAACGACATACCACAATCTCGGAACCGCAGCCGAGAACCTGAAGATAGGCAGTAGCTACCAGAAATGGACGTTAGCCTCTTTCCTTGCTCGTGCCCGCTGGGACTTCAAAGGAAAGTATTATGCGAATGTGGCAGTACGTGCCGACGGATCTTCCCGCCTGGCAGCAGGAAACCAATGGGCCTTTTTCCCTTCAGGCGGTGTAGCGTGGCGCATTTCGGAAGAGGAGTTTTTCGGGAAGAGAGACTGGCTCAATTCTTTAAAGTTGCGCGCTTCATACGGAGCTGTCGGTAACTCCGCTATCGATCCATACCAGACCATTGCCGGATTAGATAAATATCCTTATTTATTCGGTGAAGATGCAGGAGATAAATTCTTTGCTTACCGTCCTTCCATGATACCGAACAAGGACCTCGGCTGGGAAATTTCCAGAACGACTAATCTCGGCATTGACTTCGGTTTATGGGACAACCGGATTTCCGGATATATCGAAGGATATATCACCAAAACCAGTGATCTGCTTATGGAACGTACATTACCATTCTTTACCGGTTTCTCCAAAGTATGGCAGAATATCGGTAAAACCGAGAATAAGGGAATCGAGCTGAATATCCAGGCCAGTACATTAAAAACCAAATCATTTTCATGGGATACCGGAGTAACTTTCGCCCGTAACTGGAATAGAATTACAGAGTTATTGGGAGGAGGTGATATTCGTAACAATTCCTGGTTTATCGATGAACCGCTACAAGTGTGGTACGATTACGAAAAGATTGGAATATGGCAGCTTGGAGAAGAAGATGAAGCCAAAAAGTATGGTGCGACACCCGGTGATATAAAGGTGAAAGACCGAAACGAAGACGGTTCTATCGGAGAACTGGATAAAATAATACTCGGACAGAAAGAGCCCAAAATCATCGCATCTCTTTCAAATTCATTCCGCTGGAAAGCGTTCGACGCCTCTATAAACCTGAATATGAGTTTCGGAAGTTTAATTCATCCGAATACCTATGCCGGATTGATTACACGCGACGGCCTCCGCTGGATGCCTTCCAACTTCAATTATTGGACACCGGATAACCCGACTAACGAATATACCCGTGCCGATAAGTTAAGCGGATATGACCCGTTTGCCGGTACATCCGGTTACATGAAAGGCGATTATATTAAAGTCCAAGATATCACATTGGGATATGATTTCAGTAAGATCATGCCTAAAAACTGGAAAATACTCCGGGCCCGGTTGTATGCACAAGTCCGGAACCTCGGTTACATCTATAAAGCATGTAAAGATGACGTTAGTCCGGAAGCACCGGATTTCGACTATAACATTCCGACAACCTATACGATGGGTATAAATATTGACTTTTAAACGATTAAAGATATGAAACTTAAATATCGGATATTTACAATAATACTGGCAGCCGGGACTTTTTGTTCCTGTGCCGATTTTCTTTCTGAAGATCCAAAAGGTAATATAACCACAAATTATTCGGAAACGGAAGAAGGTTGCGAAAAACTGGTTTTAAGCCTTTATAATACACACCGGGATTTCATCGAAAGGCTCTGGTTATTCGGCTCTATGGGGGCGGATGAACAATTGGTAGCTGTCAACGGAAACGACTGGCGCTATTTCGGGGAGTATTTCGACACGCAAATGATAAACAACGGATGGAATCGTGATTTCTGGAAGAACTTATATAATTCATTGAACGTCGCCAATCTTGCCACCGAAATTATAGAAACGGCAGATATCAGAAAAGAAGAAAAACGAGCTGAGCTAAAGGCGGAAGCACATGCCCTCCGGGCCTTTTATCTCTGGATCATCGTTGAAACATACGGAGACGGCGCTCATTTCAGCATCGAAAGTACCAGCGGTGTAAAAACAATTGGCTATCAACCGGGAACAGGAGCATTCTACAAGCAGATACTTGAAGATTTGAACATTGCTTCTTCAGGACTGAAATCGCCTCAGAACAGCCAGTGGGGACGGATGAACGAGGGTATCCGTAAATTCATCCAGATGAAAGTGTTGATGTCATTAGCCGGATATTCAGACGATGTTATTTCAAAAGCCGGATATACCAGACAGAACTGCTATACGGATGCATTGGCATTGGCGACATCGCTCCGATCTGATTACAAATATAAATTGCTGGACGATTATACACAGATCTTTGATGTGGACAACCAGATCAATGATGAAATCATCTGGTCCGTCCAATATTCGACCGACAAGACATATACCGAAGGAGGCGACTATGGCTTACACCGTTATGGAGTCGGCTGGTACAACAAATCGGCTGTCGACAATAAAGCCATTACAACATTATGGAGCCATTCGTTATATTACGGTCGTGAATACCGCTGGTCCATGCCTTCCTTATTTATGATCCAGAATTTCAATCAATACGATAAACGTCTGTATGGCTCTTTGCAGGAATACTGGTGCTGGATACCTAACGACTGGAATCAAAAACCGGACTATTCCGACACGGTATTAATCCGGCATTTCCGGACCGTAACGGACGAAGAAGTTGAGGCTGGACGGAGAAGAGCGGAAACGCACCCGCTGGGGCATGAACTGTTTGTCGAAGGGCTTAACCACATGTACGATATGCAAACAGGCGAACCGACCATGAACGGACGCTCCTGTTATCATACCAATCTGAAATATCTGGACTCTTCACGGGAATTTGCAAAAGATGAGAAGGGACACAAAGACCATATATGGTTCAGACTGGGAGAGGTTTATCTGGCTGAGGCCGAGTTAAACATGTATCTTGGAAACAAACAAAAAGCAGCGGACTTAATCAACGAATTGCGGAAAAGGGCGTTAACTGAAGGACATGAAGAGGCATTGAAGGTTACTCCGGATATGATTACACTCGATTTTATTCTGGACGAATATATGCGCGAACTAAGTATGGAAGGTTTCCGGTGGTATACGTTGAAACGGACCGGTAAGTTACTGGAACGTGCCTTAAAATACAATCCGGATGTAAAAGATAAGATGAAGCCTTACCATATCAGCCGGCCGATTCCACAAAACGAAGTGGATGTCGTCACCAACAAAGATGAATTCCAGCAACTGCCGGATTACAGGAAATAATTGTTTAATCATTAAATATCATGACAATGCATAACACAACAAACCAAATGTCAAGAAGACATTTTTTAGCAGCAACAGGGGCAATAGCCGGAACGGTACTGCTCAATCCATTATCTGAAATAAAAGCAGAAACCGCCGGTATTACGAGACCTACAGGCAAAAAACTCCGCCTTGCCATTGTCGGGACAGGAGGCCGTGGCACATCCATGTGGGGACGGGATCTAATGAGAAGTTATCCCGACTATATAGAGTTTGTAGGCCTTTGCGATAAAAACGAAGGACGCGTGGAAACAGGGAAGAAGATTATTGGAGCTTCCTGCCCTACTTATACAGACTTTGAAAAGATGATGGGCGAGACCAAGCCGGATGTACTGATCGTTACGACGATGGACAGTACGCATCATCAGTTTATTATCCGTGGAATGGAACTCGGTGCTACCTCTATGTCCTTTTCACCAACATTTTCTCTTTTCAAATTATCTAATGCACCTGCTAATAGCTTAGAAGTTATAAACTCATTAAATCTTGCTACAACAATACCGATTTTTATATTTTCTGCTACTAAATTTCCTTCAAAAGTGTTCATTTATTTTTCCTCCATATTCAAAATGTGTCCCATTCGGTCTTTCTTTGTCTTTAGATAAAAACTATCATAAGGATTTGCTTCTATTTCAATCGGTACTCTGCTTGAAATTTTCATTCCATAATCTTCTAACTGATAAACTTTATCAGGATTATTTGTAAGTAAATGCAATGATTTTATTCCCAAATCTCTTAAAATCTGTGCACCGATATAATATTCTCTTAAATCGCCTTGAAATCCTAATGCAAGGTTGGCGTCAAGTGTATCCATACCGTTATCCTGTAAATGATAGGCTTTTAGTTTATTGACAAGCCCGATACCTCGTCCCTCTTGTCGCATATAAAGCAATACACCAGAACCATTTTCTGCAATCATTTTCATTGCTTTATCTAACTGCTGTCCACAATCACAGCGTAAAGAGCCAAAGGCATCTCCTGTTAAGCACTCTGAGTGGACACGACATAGCACATCGTTTCCATTATTCAAATCTCCCATAACCAATGCAACATGATGGTCTCCATTCAATTTATTGATATAACAATGTGCTTTGAAATTCCCATATTTTGTAGGCATTTCTACAACCGAAACACATTCTACAAGCAAATCATATACTTTTCTGTATTCCTGTAATTCTTTTTGCGTCAATGATATGCCCCCTGTTCCGTAATCGATTGCGATTTTTAGTTTTTGTTTAACAACCTGTGTTGTCCGTTTTTACTGACTATATACAAATATTCCGGTGTATCTTTTT